>Ga0310344_10002511_pt1 | contig 13797 bp, 12 predicted proteins | sample HC15DNA20200_MG_FD_203801 | JGI IMG/M metagenome (GOLD analysis project Ga0310344, IMG submission 203801) | Marine microbial communities from station ALOHA, North Pacific Subtropical Gyre - HC15-DNA-20-200_MG | ecosystem: Environmental > Aquatic > Marine > Oceanic | place: Pacific Ocean: North... | reverse complement strand
TGTGCCTTGCTTCACAAACCATTCAAGGCATTCGTCATCGGTACCGTCTCCGTGGTCAACAATGTCGATTCCCGATTTAAGCGCCGCAAGGATGCCTCGTTTGTTAATTAGATGCCCTCGAATCTTTCGTCCCCGTTCATGGGCTGCCCGGCACGCAGCATCAATCTCATCTTCGGCCATACTCATTACGTCCCACGGATGAGGAAGACCATGCCCACCTGTCGGATAGAGCTTAATAATATCTACACCGTTGGCGATTTCCTCTCGTACAGCACGACGAAATTCGTCCGGCCCATCGCATCTCTTGGCCAATCCTTCAAGACCAAGATTCCACCACTTAGGGTGTGAATCTACTGAGTCACCCGTGGTCACGATATCTCTCCCGCAGGCAACCATTCGAGGCCCCGGGATCATTCCACTGTTAATACAATCTCGCAGTACAACCTCTATGTAGTGAGCGGCGCCCGCCCCTACAGACATGGTGTATCCAGATTGAAGCAAGAGCTCGGCATTTTTTGCTGCTATGAGGGTCAATTTGGTCGGTGGGTGCTTCAAGTCTATATCTGCGAGACTCTCGACATTGTCATAAGCCGGATGGTAATGACAAAAAGCCATGCCGGGCATCAGTGCGCGACCTGCAAGGTCATAACTTGCATCGCTGGAATCGGCGACCGGCGCCTCCTCCGCAGTTGCCACCTTATCTATTCGACCGTCTTTAACAACGATAACCATGTCATCTTTAGGCTCGTTCAAGCCGTCCAGTAAACGAGCCCCTCGAAAAAAAGTTCTTGGCATCACACTCTCCTCTTGTGCTGTTCCTCTTTTGGAGTTTAGACATTATTGAGCATACCCGTCCAATCGCACGCAAAAAACCCTTTTCTGCTGCTAGTCTCCCCCTCTACGCGGAGGTGGTGTGTTTTACGGCTGGAAAGTGGTTTGTTGTACGTTCTCCGTGCTTATGATTGGCTATGGCATCCAATTCTGCTTTGGTGCCTTCTTGCCAGCCATAGAAACCGATCTGGGCTGGGACAGAACAAGCCTGGCACTTCCATACGCAGTGTACGTCTTCCTTTATGGCATACTGGGCCTTCCAAGTGGTTGGTTAACCGACCGTTTTGGCCCTAGTCCTGTAATCGCGGGTGGTGCCCTGTGCCTGGGTGTAGGAATTGGACTCTTTTCTCAGATTGACTCCTTGTGGATGGCTTATCCAACGCTTGGAATCATCGCAGCCATTGGAATGAGCGCCGTCTTTGTCCCCTGCAATGCCACCTTAGTAAAATGGTTTGTTCGCAAAAGAGGTCTAGCCGTAAGCCTCTCAGCGTCAGGTGCGAGCATGGGCAACTTCGTGGTTCCCCCGATTGCTGCTGTCTTAATTGAATCGCACGGATGGCGAATGGCCTACCTAGAGCTGGCCGTGGTAGGAACCATCCTCATCCTCATAATCTCACGGTTTATCGTTCGCGATCCTGAAACAAAAGGTCTTCGGCCCGACGGTGACCAAGAACCCTCAGCAGAAGTCGATGATGCGCAAAAAAAGCAGGAGCCCTCATACACTCTCTCCGAAGCCCGTCGAACCTCAGTCCTCTGGGTTTTAGTAACAATATTTAGCTGTACATGGCTCGCAGTATTCACGCCTTTTGTCCATATTCCCGCTGGTGCTAAAGACTTGGGTCTAGAGCCTAAAGTGGGTGCTTACTTACTCAGTACCATCGGTTTCGGGGGACTCTTCGGACGACTCTTCACCGGGCCACTTTCGGACAAAACGGGACGTATTCCTGCCCTCGCGATCGTCATGGCTTTCCAAGCCATCGGATTTGGCCTGCTCGCAGAAGCGGATACCGCCACTTGGCTTTACATCGGCTGCTTCGTTTTCGGACTTTCCTACGGTGGAGGTACAGTCCTATTCCCCGCAATTGTCGGCGATCAGTTCGGACGAAAATCTGCCGGAGCAATCGTTGGGTTTATCTTTGCGGTCGCCGGTTCACTTGCAGCCTTCGGTCCCCCGTTCGCAGGTTATCTCTACGACTCCTTTGGCAGTTACTATTTGGCATATTGGATCTGCTCGGCTTTAAATTTCTTGGCTTTGTGCCTAACTGTCTTCGTTCCTCGAGGTCCACGCCCCTCGCAAGAAGGGGCCTGAGATTTAGCTGCCTTAGGTTTTCCCACCTAAACGAGTGGGATCACCTCTTCGGCAAATTCCTTCATCACATCCCTAAAGACATGAATGGGGGGCAGAAGGCTAATCTCTTTCAATCCGCCCGATTCGGCCACACGTATCTGTTCCGCCAACTCGCTCGGACCACCAATCATACAAGCACCCTCGATCATTGCGGGCGTAATGAACCGACGCTCTTCCTGAGGGTAGTAGGTGCAATGACCGTCATGAATCTGCCTGGCGCGTGCTTCAGGTGGGAGCTCCATCTTAGAAACATGATCGCAGTATTCCTCCCAAATGGGATTCATAAACTCCGGAATCATTTCTTCGTTCTTGGTGTATTGATAGATTTCATAAACAAAGTGAATCATCGCCACAACCCAAGATCCGCTCCACTCAATCACGCGGTCGGACTTAAGGGTCTCTCCTGGGCGCAAAACAATCGCATGAGTGATGGATGCGGTGTGGTAGTCATCAAAACTCCTACCCGCGGCAAGAGCACCCTCCTTCGCAGTGCCGAGATTAAAAGCAAGCATATCAGGATTCTCTCCCATGGCAGCGATATGACCGTCCCCATACTGGCCTGCCAGTCGCAGCGCCTTGGGACCGTTCGCAGCAACGTAAATTGGAACAGGATCCTCGGTATTACGAAATCCCATTCCTTCATGCATAAACCCAATATTTTTCGTTTTCCCTCTAAACGTGTAGTCAACGGCTTCTCCATGCAGCAAGGCACGGGTCACACGGAGGTATTCCTCAAACTCTTTCAATGGCATCGGGTTGAATCCCATAGCCCTCATGGCGGTATGTCCAGTGCCGATCCCTAGGTAGGTCCTCCCGGGAGCAATCTGATTGATTGTTGCAATCGAGTGCGCAGTAACAGGTGCAATTCGGGTACCAGGAATGGATACGCCGGTACAAAGCTTAATGCGTGACGTGTTAGCCGCGGCCAAAGCCATGGTCGCGTAACAGTCAGACCAGACCATTTGTGTATCGGGAATCCATGCAGCATCCCAACCTGTATCTTCCGCTTCTTTTATAATTTGCCAATCATCAATTTTTGTTTGAACCGTAATACTAAATTCCATATTTCTCCTCAGAATCAGGGTCTTTCACGCTTTGTAAACACTATTACGTCTAACCCGTAAGTACAATGCCCCAGCCAAGCTAAGCTTCGAGGAGGAGGTCTGTGAATGGACAATTTATTCTCTCTTCAAGATAGGGTGGCCTTAGTGACGGGTGCTTCTCAGGGTCTAGGCGCAGAAATGGCTAAAAGCCTCGCTAGTGCGGGAGCGCACGTGATCCTCGTCGCTCGAAATTCTGAAAAGCTTGAGAAAAAGGCTAAAGAAATTTCAAACGACGGAGGTCATGCAAGTCCCTACGTACTCGATATCACAAACGAAGAGGCGGTCTGTAGGGCAGTCACCGAAATAACCTCGGAACACGGGATTGTCGACATTCTTGTAAACAACGCGGGCATTATCGAGCGGGTGGGTCTGACTGACAGCACAACGGAAGGTTTCGAGGCGGTATTGGAAACAAACGTTACCGCGTCCTACGTGCTTTCTAGAGAATTTGCTAAAGCGATGCTGAAGAATCAGTACGGTCGAATCGTCAACATAGGCTCGATCCTATCGCTCGTCGGTCGCTCAAGTGTTCACGCTTACACGGTAAGCAAACACGCTATCTCGGGCTTAACCCAAGCGCTCGCGAGTGATCTCGGGCCTTCGGGTATTAATGTAAATGCGATCTTGCCCGGCTACTTTAAGACCGAAATCAATGTCGTCCTCCAGGAGAATCAGCCTTTTGACCAAATGGTGCGAACTAGGACTCCTCTTGCGCGCTGGGGCGAAGCAAATGAACTTGCGGGACCGCTTACATTTTTATGTTCTGAGGCTTCTTCTTATGTTAACGGACATCTCTTAGTGGTAGACGGAGGCTTTACTTCGACCATTCAAGGACCTTAACAGCTTAAACTTTTTCGCCGTCAATCATTTTCAGAACACGCTCCGGGGTCAGAGGAGAAGACGCAACACTCACACCTAGGGGAGTAAGAGCATTCTCAACAGCCATCATAAGCACCGTAGGAGTTCCGATTGCCCCTGCCTCACCGACCCCTTTGGTACCTAAAGGCGTTACGGGTGAATTAACTTCCCCATGCAAGACGTGCACCGGAGGAGCGGAGAGAAAGTTAGGCAGTTGATAATCTGCCAGCGTTTGAGAGAGCATGTTTCCGTCTTGATCGTAGGCAAGTTGCTCCATCATCACTCCTCCAAACCCTTGAATTGTGCCTCCTATAATCTGTCCTTCGACTATCTTCGGATGAATCATTTTCCCTGAATCGTGAGCAATCCAGAGATCCTCCACAACCACCTGACCAGTTTCGGGGTCTACAGTCACAGTGGCCCCCTGGGCCCCACTCGCGTGGGCCGGGTACATCCTTATTCTTCCGTGTACGTCAGGAGTCCAACTCACCTGTGGATTCGTCCATACGGCCTGCGCCTCCAAGGTCGGCTCCTTTTCGTCGGGAAGGACAATATAGGGTCCTGGGAAGAAATAGACGGCCTTAGCTATTTCGGGAATGCTCAAAGTTTTTTCAGGTGCGCCAATAACGGTCGCAAATCCATCTGCAATTTCTACAGCCGTAACGTCAGTCTCAAGAAGATTCGCAGCAGCCTTAAGAAGTTTCTTGCGAACGACAAGAGCAGCATCATGTATGGCCGAGAGACCATAAGTTGCACCTCGACTCGAAAAAGACCCTAGTCCGTATGGAACGGAATCCGTATTCCCACTAACAATTCGAACGGATTCGGGGATCACACCTAAAAGATCAGCGGTGACCTGAGCAGCTGCAGTTTCTATTCCTTGTCCAATATGCATCATGCCAGTTAAAACGGTGACATCACCCGAAGGGCTTAGTCTCACAGTGGCTGATTCGTAACCCGTGAAGAGAGAATTTGGAATCGTTGCTGCCGATGGTTCTAAAACGCTGATAACGGAATACCCAAAATATTTCCCATCAACCAACCCAGCCTTCTGCCTTGCTTTCAATGCCGGGAGATCCATCGCTTTTTCAACCTTAGCCAGACAAGAGAGAAAACTTCCGCTTTCGATCAGAGGCCCTGTTGCCATCTCGTATGGATAGTTGTCTACTAAATTTCTTCGCCGTATCTCAAGCGGGTCCAACCCAACCGACTTTGCACCTTCATCCATTAGAAATTCCATTGCGAGATTCGCTACGTCTTTACCAAAGCCACGATAGGCACCGTAAGGAGCTTTGTTCGTAACTACAATTTCCACCTTCGTGCTATAACGCTGAACTTTATAGGGGCCCGGTCCGTAGGTACCCGCTACAAGCAACGCTCCCGCTCCTCCCGCTCGAACCGCACCGTCGCACCCCACATCTCCGATAAGATGATCTCGGACCGCAAGAAGTGCTCCATCTGAAGAAAACGCTCCTTCAATCCTATGCTCAAAGTCCCGGGATGCTGGCGCTGAAGTTAACCACTCGTCCCGTCTTTCCACCCACTTCACCGCCTTACCTGACATTATCGACAGAAGGATCGGAATCGGCTCAACATCCAACTGAAGCTTGTTTCCAAATCCTCCACCGACATCTTCCGCGAGGATGTGAATATTGTTTTCGGACAAACCAAAAATCCAGGACAAAATAGTGCGTGCTTGATGAGGAATTTGAGTGGAAACCCTAACAGTCAGTTCTTCTCTCACCGGATCGAACCGAGAAACCAGAGCTCTCATTTCCATGGGAACTGCGCTGTAACGGTGTGCTGCAACATCTCTGCTTACGACGTGTTCAGCCTTTTCGAAAGCCTCATCCACCGAACCAAAAGAAAACTCCCAAAGACATTGTCTATTGTCGGGCCAATCCGGATAAACCAGTGGTGAACCCGGTTCAATGGCTTTTCGTCGATCCAAAATAGGTTCTAAAATTTCATATGAAACCGAGATCGCATTAACAGCATCTTGAGCTAAATACGGGTCCGAAGCCGCGACGGCCGCAACTGGTTCTCCTGCGTAGTGAACAATTTCCGTGGCGAGAGCATAAGACTCGGGTAAACGCATATCTACAAGGTCAACGGATGGGGGAAGCGGTTGCCAAAGATCCAGAGAAGACTGCCCCGTTATAACAACTTCGACTCCAGGCATCGCCTCTGCAGCAGTCGTGTCAATACTAACGATTCGCGCATGTGCATGAGGGCTATGCAGAATCGCCGCATGCAACTGCCCAGGGACGTTTTCATCTGCCGCAAACCTTCCCGCACCCCGAAGAAGCCTTTCATCTTCTCTACGAGAAATAGAACGTCCAACCCATGGAGACTTAGGCGACGGCTGTTCTTCTTGGTCAGCCACTTTGAAGCTTCTCCGCCGATTTCTTTACTGCCTTTAAAATATTTTGATAGCCCGTGCAGCGACAAAGGTTTCCGACCATTGCAGCGCGAATTTCCTGGTCCGTAGGATTGGGATTGTTTTTTAAAAGCGCACGGGCACTTACCACCATTCCAGGAGTACAAAAACCGCACTGAAGGGCAAACTCTTCACCAAAGGCCTGTTGCACCACATCAAGTTCTTTGCCCGACCCCGTCCCTTCGAGTGTTTCGACGTCCTTCCCCTCGGCCTGAACAGCCAAGACCAGGCAACTCTTCACCGATTCCCCATCGAGAAAAATGGTACACGCCCCACAAATCCCCTCGTCACAACCGATGTGCACACTAGTCGTACCGCATTCGTCACGAAGCACATCGACAAGTAGAGTTCTTGGCGAAACCTTGCACTTACGGTCTCCACCATTTAGTCGGAACTGCACATCTAGAGTTTCCTGGGTCAATTCAGAACTTCTTCAAGGGCTCTTCGCAAGAGAACGCGGCCCACCTTAATCCGATACTTCGCGCCAGCTTGCAAATCCTCCAACGGTTCGAACGCTTCCCCGTCAAATGCTTCCAAGGCAGGGCCGATGCCGTCCACAAGAGCTTCTTCAACGCGGATCAGTCTCAACGGGCAACTGTTCAGTCCGCCAACCCCCACCCCTATAGTATTTCCGGACGATACGGATACATTCACTAAAGGAACACCATTCAATTGCGGGGAAAGCTCCCGGTAAGAACCCTTCTGCCCCTCCACAACGTCGAACTCCACAGCCAAGAGAATTTCTCCTGCGACTAAAGCGTTTTCTCTGAAACCTTGAAACAGGTTTTCTATTGGTACCTCTCGAGATGATTCGGATGAACCGATAACCGCCGTTGCATTAAGAGAGATTAAAACCGGTGGCAAGTTGGCTCGAGGATCGGCAAAACAAACGTTTCCTCCGACACTTCCGCGATTTCGGATTTGTGCATCGCCAATAAGACTTGCTGCCTCGCATAGCCATGGAACTTTTTCTTTGAGAAGTTCGCTTTCGATCAAATCGCAGTGTCGCGTAAGAGCGCCTATCCGAATTCTTTTCGATTCAATCGAAATGCCCCGTAGGTCTCTAAGCTCACCGATATCGACAAGCAATTCGGGTGTCATTTGTCGCGATTTCATTGCTGCTATCAGGCTTTGACCTCCCGCAAGGGGAATCGCGCCTCTTGCGCATGCCTGGGAGGCATCGATCAAATCGGAAGCTAACTGGTATCCAAATGGAGCTGGACGCATAGCACCTCTCCCTAGTTAGCTATACTAACGTTCCAATACGACACTGGAGGAAAAATCTTGGCAGCTCAATTCAAAATTGAAGATTTAAACGCTCTTTGTGATGCATTCAATCAGCATGACATCGAGAAGGTGCTTTCTTATTTCGCCGAAGATGGCGAGTTCTTGACTCCCGTAGGAGATGAAATCTTCGGCGGCAGGATTAAGGGGAAGGAAGCTCTCAAAGAAGCGTTTGAACACGTCTTCGCGGATTCTCCCGATATCAAGTGGATTGGCGAGAACCATGTCGTCTCCGACAACCAAGCTCTTTCAAGCTGGCGACGCACGGCGACTTCAGCCACAAACGGCGCTCAAGATTGGATGGGTTGTGACATCTATACCTTTAAAGACGGTCTAGTAATCCGAAAGGACTGCTACTTCAAGACGCGCACATAGGAGCAAATTCGCCTCTGGATAGGTGAGAGCTCTTAGCCCAACGGGAAACCCATTAAAGGCCTTCGAATAATCTAATGTCTCGGTCTGCCCCGCCGTCGAGAGCTCGCAAGGCTTCTTGGTAGAGATCGCTGTCGTAGCCAGCGACCGCGGCCTCATAGCTTTCAAACTCGATGAGAACAGTCCTCTCAGCCAAGCCGTTTTCGCGAGCTTCGACCCGCCCACCAGCGGCAATCAGCTTACCACCAGCAGCCTCTAGGGCAGGACCGGCCAATTTGGCGTAGGCATCTCTCTTTTCCGGATCCGCTGGTCGTCTGTGCGCACTAAGCATGTAGCCTTTAGGCATCCCTCACTCCTTCTTTTAAAAGAAACTAAGAGTCTTCCGTTCCTCACCAGAGTCCGCCTTGCGCGCAGTCTCCGCGAGAGAACAACTTCTAGTAAAAATTATCTCTGGCCTAGGCGCTTAATGCGAATTCGGCCTCGGCCACCTCCACCTTCTTTAACTCTGGGAGCACCGAAGAAGCGAAAAGTCGCATATTCCGCTCAGCCTCAGCGTAAGGCATTCCCGAGTAGCTAAGGATGGCCATGTAACCGTTCATGTCCGTCAGGTTGTGGAAATGCATGATCCTTTCAAAGCATTGCTCAGGCGTGCCGAAACAGGCGAGATCAACTAGAAAATCGATGACCTTATCCTTCCCAAGCTCCTGAATTTTCTCTTGAAATCCTTTTCCGTAAAACTCATAGCCCTTTGTCTTGGACAGATGCACATCGTCAAATTCGTAATGCTTGATCACAGATTCGTAATACTCCTTGATGTACTTGCGTCCCAATTCTTCGGCTCGGTCGGCGCTCTCGTCTACGAAAGTCCAGCCCCCCACCAAGGGCTTGGGGGCATCTTCGCCATGCTCCTTCCGGTAGGCTGCGTTGTACAGAAGGATGTCATTCTTCACTACGCTCCAGGGCTTCTGTGGCACCACGAGAATTCCAGCGTGATTTTTAACCATCAAAGGCATGGTCTCGTTGGAAACAGCCGCCCCATAAGTTCTGCCGCGGAAACTCTTTAACGGCCGAGGTCGAATGTCCCTCTTGGGCTGTTTAACAAAGTCCCCATCGCATTCGAGATAACCCTGCTCCAGTCCGTCGAGGACCATCTTCGTGTATTCCTCGAACCTCTCACGGCTCGTATTCATATCCAGACGAAACCCCTCGTACTCCACGCGACCGACGCCACGGCCAATTCCCAGAATCATTCGACCACCGGACACGTGATCGAGCATCGAAATCTGCTCAGCGACGCGGATCGGATCATGCCATGGAAGCACGATCACCATACTGCCCAACTGTGCTTTGCGGGTACGGCCGGCCATGTAGGTGAGAAATTGGATCACGTCGGGACACATCGTATAGTCGGTGAAATGGTGTTCAACGCCCCAAATCGACTCAAAACCCAAAGGCTCCGCTAACTCCGCCAAACGCACCTCGTTTTGGTACACCTCGGTATCCGAAAGCTGATCACCTGGGTTTTGAAAAATTGCTGAGTATCCTACGTGCACATTTATCCCCTTTAATGAAGGCGCTCCAATCCGTAAGCAAGGCGCCCGATCCATCGTGGACCATACGTCCTAGATTGTACTCGACCCCTTGGGGATTTCACCCGCCGCCGGCCCTTAGTTCTCAAATTGTCACCGTTAAGATTAAAAACCGCCTATGTTCCCTTCCAGATTTTAAGGAGTTTTAGTTATGCATGACCTCGTGATTAAAGGCGGAAAAATCGCAGATGGCTCCGGAAAGCCTTCGTTTACTGGCGACATTGCCATTTCGGAAGGAAAGATCGAAGAGGTCGGAGGAAAAGCAGGACCTGCCCGCCGCGAGATCGATGCCGACGGACTCCTCGTTACTCCCGGATTTGTCGACATCCACACGCACTATGACGGTCAGGCGACGTGGGACCCCTACCTGGCCCCGTCTTCTTGGCACGGAGTGACAACCGTCGTCATGGGTAATTGTGGCGTTGGTTTTGCCCCGGCCAAACCAGACAGTCACGACTGGCTTATCGGTCTTATGGAAGGTGTCGAAGATATTCCGGGTGCGGCACTTTCCGAAGGAATCAACTGGGCCTGGGAAAGCTTTCCAGAGTACTTAGACGCTCTCGAATCACACCCTCGTGTTATCGATATCGGAGCACAAGTTCCCCATGGTGCGGTACGCGCCTACGTCATGGGGGAACGTGGTGCAAACAACGAGAAGGCAACCGCGCAAGATCTCGAAGAAATGGGAAGAATCGTAGAAGCCGGAATTCGTGCAGGCGCCCTCGGTTTTACAACCTCCCGAACGGTGCTTCACCGATCCATCGAGGGTGAGGCTGTCCCTGGCACCTTCGCAGACGAGGCAGAGGTTTTTGCCATTGGGCAGGCTCTCGGCCGTGCAGGAAGTGGTGTCTTTGAGATGGCCTCAGATTTAATGCCTGAAGGAAAAGAACTGGATTGGGTACGAAGATTATCAAAAGAGGTTGGACGTCCGATTACCTTCGCACTACTCCAAAACGATCTCGACCCCACTCAGTGGCGGCGCATCCTCGACATTACTGAGGAAGCCAACAATGAAGGTGCTTGGATTGTCCCCCAAGTTGCGGGGCGCCCAGCAGGGTTGTTGCTTGGCCTCGAAGCCACCATCCATCCTTTTGTCTCCCACCAAACTTATAAATCTATTCGGCACCTCCCTCTCAAGGAAAGAGTGGCGGAAATGATGAAACCCGAGGTAAAGGCAGCCATGCTCGAGGAGAAGGTGAAGTACAACTTCCCCTTAGCCTCCTACATCACGTCGAGTTTCCACAAACTCTTTCCGCTCGGAAACCCTCCGAATTACGAGCCTGCGCCTGAGGACAGCGTAAAAGCGATCGCGGAACGCGAAGGACGAGAGCCCTCGGATGTCGCCTACGACTTGCTTCTTGCCAGTGATGGTAAAGAGCTTCTTTACTTTCCTCTCTTTAACTACTCACAGTTCGATATGGATCCCATTTACGAAATGTTAGTCCATCCGGCCACCACCCTTGGACTCTCCGATGGTGGCGCGCACTGCGGCGTGATTTGCGATGCAAGCACGCCGACCTTTATGCTCACTCACTGGGCGCGAGACCGAGACCGTGGAAAGAAAATCTCTCTAGAATCCATCGTTGCACGGCAAACCCGAGAGACTGCGAACCTCTATGGCCTCCGTGATCGAGGACTTCTACAAAGAGGGATGAAAGCCGATGTGAACGTGATCGACTTTGACGCCCTCGGTCTCCATGCACCCGAGATGGTTTTCGATCTCCCCGCGCAAGGACGTCGCCTCGTCCAAAGAGCCACCGGTTACCGAGAGACGATCGTATCCGGTGAAGTCACTTTCCAAAATGGCGAAGCAACCGGATCTTTGCCTGGTCGACTCATTCGCGGAGAACAAACGGAGGCCTCGTGAAACTAGGATTTTTCGGCATAAACAACGGAGTAATGGCTGAACCCGATGCAATGGCATCTGTAGCAAAAGCGGCAGAACAAGCCGGCCTCGACTCGGTATGGACTGGAGAACATGTGGTCCTTCCGGACCCCCATATTCCGCCCTCTCCTGTACCCCCCCATTACCCCATGATGGACCCAACCGCAGCTCTTGCCTTTCTTGCGGCAGAAACGGAAACCATCGGGCTTGCTACGGGAATCATCATTGTCCCCCAGCGCAACCCAGCGGTCTTGGCAAAAGAGCTAGCCACGGTCGACGTCCTTTCGAAGGGTCGACTTATATTCGGGATTGGGGTCGGCTACCTCAAACCTGAATTCGACGCTCTCGGAGTTTCCTTCGAGCATAAGGGACCACGCACCGATGAATACATTGCAGCCATGCGAGCACTGTGGTTGCAAGAAAAGCCCTCCTTTGAAGGCAAGTTCGTTTCCTTCTCCAACATCAATGCCTTTCCCCGACCAGTGCAAGATGGTGGCCCTCCCGTCGTCGTCGGAGGGTGGAGCAAAGGTGCCTACCGACGTGCTCTTGCTATTGGGCAGGGCTGGTACGGATACAACCTCGATGTGCAAGGTGCAAAAGATTGCCTGACAGAACTTAATGGATGCCGCCAAGAGGTCTCTCGACCGGACGACCTGGGCCCCCTTGAAATCAGCATCACACCTCCTCCTGGACCTATTTCCAATGACGACCTAAAGGCCTTCGAAGATCTCGGAGTGGACCGCCTCATTGCCGTCGCCTCACCTTCCGTTCGAAAAGAAGGCACGGATGGTTACTTGCGATTTATCGAGGGTATTGCAAGGCTTCTCTAACAGAACACAGAGTTCGTTTTCATTCAAGAAGTCTGCATCGTATCCAAAGCACTTCGTCCAACAGAAGCGTCAATCGGCGTCTCCGCATTCTCGGTGAACACAGCAAGGGCTCTATAAAAACCGATTACCAAAAGAAGCTCGGCGATCTGCGAGGCATTTAGTCGGGCTGCGATTTTGTCGTAGGTGGCATCGCTCGCCTTCACGTTGGCAATCACTTCATTGGTAAACCGCAAGGTGTCCCTATCGGACTCTTCCCAACACGTAGCATCAACATTTGCATCTCGAATGGCCTGCAGGTGTTCATCCCCCATACCGGCTTCGCGAGCGAAACTCTCGTGTTGAGCCCATTCGTATTCGCCAATACACGAAGATACTGATCGCAGAAGAGCAATTTCTCGATCGCGAAGCGAAAGCTTTGCATCTTTATTAAGGGCCACCACAGTGTCCATTAACGGTTGGAAGCATTGAGGTGCATTCGCCATGTGACGAAAAATGTGAAGTTCTCCCGGTCCTTTAACAAAGTCCTGAATTGCCTGAGGAGCATCTTTCAGGTCAACAAGTGGCAATCGGGGCATCAAAAACTCCTTCTTAAAAGTCAAGGGTTAAGTACGAATTCGACAAAGCCATCGTCTTCTCAAAGATTCTACTGTACCTAAGACCTCTTTTTCCCGTAGGCTATGGAAAACATAACGAGGGATCCCATGTCTACTGCTGCACCTTCTTTATTTGAATACTGGCCACGCCGTCTTACCGTCGTCATTTTGTGCTTCCTGTCGGCTCTGATCTGCTATATCGATCGGGTCAATATTTCGGTCGCTATCATTCCAATGGCTGAAGAGTTCGGCTGGGACAACACCACGCGGGGCTTGGTTCTCTCGTCTTTCTTTTACGGATACATGGCCACGCAAGTGCTGGGAGGTTGGTTAGCCGACCGTTTCGGAGCGAAAGCAGTCCTGGGCTTCGGGGTCCTCTGGTGGTCGCTCTTTACTCTTGTTACTCCTCCGGCCGCGGCCGCATCGCTCGCCATCTTGTTCGTGGCACGTGCGCTCATGGGAATGGGCGAAGGAATCAACTTTCCCGCCTGCTATTCGGTCATGGGCCGATGGATTCCTGCTTCGGAAAAGGCACGCGCGGCAGGTTTTCTCCTAAGTGGGGTCTCTGTCGGCACGGTCGCGGCACTCCTTATTTCGCCAATCCTTATTGGAGCGTACGGCTGGGAATCGGTTTTCTACATCTACGGAGTTTTAGGATTCATCT
>Ga0310344_10002510_pt1 | contig 13799 bp, 6 predicted proteins | sample HC15DNA20200_MG_FD_203801 | JGI IMG/M metagenome (GOLD analysis project Ga0310344, IMG submission 203801) | Marine microbial communities from station ALOHA, North Pacific Subtropical Gyre - HC15-DNA-20-200_MG | ecosystem: Environmental > Aquatic > Marine > Oceanic | place: Pacific Ocean: North... | reverse complement strand
ACAGTGGAACGCGACTGTCTCTCCAGGAACGCTGCCATGTCGTGCTCGATCCACAGCTGGGCACCTTGGTCGATCACGAATTGCTCGATGTGGTCCATGGTTGCAACAGTGAGCTCAGAATCTACGTTGATGACTGGGACTCGTTTTCCTGACCGATTCTCGCGGAAGTGGTAGAGGTCGCCAGCCAGAACAACAGGCCCCTCTTCAGCCAGGTCCACGAGGAGCACCTGATGCCCAGGCGTATGGCCTGGTGCAGGAATGATTCTCACCCTGCCATCTCCGAACACATCGTGCTCTCCGTCGAGTAGTTCCCGCGGCGTATTTCGGAGGCTCTCGTATAGAGACGGATCGAAGTATGGTACGGTTACACTGTCCGCGAAAGCCGCGTCGAACTCAGCTTGCTGGATCAGGAGCGTGGCGCCTTGTACCTCATTTGCGACTCCGACATGGTCGAAATGCATGTGAGAGAATGCCATGTAGTCAAAAGTGTCGAGAGCGTGGCCAATGCCGGGGAGCTGGTCAGCAAGCGTCTGATCCAGTCGTAGCAACACCGGCGGCGATTCCACCCAGTCTCCGGCTTCGGCAAGGCCTGATGGCAAGCCTCCCTCCCACAGTAGACTGCCTGCAGGATGTTCCACTACGTAACAGGGAACGAAAAGGTCACGAACATCAGTCTCGTCGTCCTCGATGCCGAACATCGTAACGCTTTCGAAGCGAATGACACCACAGTCGAACTCATACAGAGTGAGCGGTGGCTCTGCCGGAGCACAGGCACCTATTACACAGGCAAGTAGTACAGCAACAGTACGTGACCTCATTTTGGCATACTCCATATTCTAGAGAAATCGACAGTATGGGCACCCTATACGCGACCCTATTAAGTCCGCTACGGCTTTTTTAAACCCTGCGTTAGCCGCTACCAGCTATGGATCTGTCCGTCTCCGACTATCCATTTGCCTATTGGCAATAAACCTCAAAAGTTTTTGCGAAGTTTGCAGACAATTCTGAAAAAATTACTGCACGCTCATAAGTTTCCATTGACTCTGCTTCATTTCTGAGCCTGTCTGCTTCTCTAGCAAACTCGCCGGACGCAGCCAGGAAGCGACCTGAGCCACCACTTATACCCTGGCAGTCTTCTGCTCCCCAGCGTCCAACCATCTCTTGTTGGGCACTTGCTTCAGCACCAACCAATTGGCTTGCTAGAAAAACTCCACCAAGAAGACAACTAAGTCCGAAGACAACATTCCGCATATGACGCACCTGTTTCCCCTCCACTGTGAGTGATCGAGTCAGCAAAATTCTGTTTAATGATAAACGGGACTCCTGCCTCGGAAAGGGGGGGCGGGGGTACTGGGGGTCGCTCTAGCTGAAGTCGGGGGGTCGGTGTGTGTTGACCTGTCCATGTACCCGCCCCCCACCGTTTGTCGCGGGGGGGGCATATCAGGCTTGTTTTCACCCCAGTTTTTGCTCCGGTTCTGAGTACTTAGCTGAGTACTTGAGAAAAAATGTCTACCGATATCGAGGTAAATCGAGGGACAGATAATGCGGTAAAGTGTTGCTATGAATGGGGATACGCCCGGAGGGACTCGAACCCCCAGCCTTCTGATCCGAAGTCAGATGCTCTATCCAATTGAGCTACGGGCGCGCAGGAGATTGGGAGAGGACGGTAGAGTTGCCTCTGACCCTGCGCAAGCTGTTTCGGTGGCAGTTCTGGTACAGCATACTTCTGGGTGCTTGGACCAGACTGACATAGCAGAATGTTTCAGACCTTGATCGTTGGACGTTACTTTTTCAGTACATTGGTATAAGACTATAGACGGACTAGTTAATTTTTTAGGGAGATGACTGATGCTGAGATCTTCGATTCGAAACATAGCTTTGATCACCGTTTTGGCCTCGATGGCTCCAGGAGTTGTCCAAGCACAGGCACTTCTTTACGGAGGAGGGGGCGCACTCTTCCCCGTCAGTGAATTTGACCTTACAGCAGATCCAGGTTTTGTGGCGGTCACCGGGATCATGTTTCCCGTCGGAGGGGGCGCCTTATCAGTTGGGGCGGAAGGTCTGTATGGTAAGCCAAGTGGTAGCGGCAATGGGCCTTCTAAGAACATAAACGGTCTCATGGCGTATGCGGAAACGACGTTCGGAGAAGAGGGTGGACCTCAGCCATTCCTTTTTGGAGGTGTCGGCATGCTCCGACTTAGTTCAAGTGAAACTTCTAAGACGAGTTTCGGTTACCAAGCAGGTGGCGGTCTCAACGTAGCGATCGGTGGGATCATGAGCGTATGGGCCGAAGGTCGTTACGTGTCCGCGTCACCTGCGGCCCCCCTCACACCGACATTTGTAAGTTTGATGGTGGGCGCTTCAATCAGCCTTGGCAGGTGAAATAAATGCCCGTGTAGTGGGTATTAGCTTCGGTGCTGGCGGATGCCGTAGAAATAATTCGGTCTCCTGCTCATGGGCTCGCCACTCGTTAGTTTCATAGCGTATCAAGACACCGTTCGTTAGGCACGGTCGAACAACGGTGGATGGGTATCCCTCACGATTGACGGAGATAAGAGAGGTAGACATGAGATCCGGAATCCCCCGCATGGTCGTAGTAACGGTCTTAGTAGTCGTGGCCGCGTTCATTACAAATCAATCTCCTTCGCTCAGTGCGCAAAGCGTAACGAAAGCGAACTTTGAGCCGGAAGTGATGAGTAATAACGCGTTTCCGCTCACGATTGAATCGATCATGCGCGGGCCAGAGCACATCGGGCAGTCACCCACTAATGTGCGGTGGTCGGACGATGGGGAGTGGGTGTATTTCCGGTGGCTACCTGGTGGTCATGACTGGCACGCCGAGCGAGAGCTTTATCGAGTGCATAGCTCTGGTGGAGAGCCGGAGCGTGTCGATGAAGAAATGGAAGATGCACTAGCGCCAATTTTGGCCGGAAGTTCTTTCGGACAAAGAGGAAACCCTGCTGGTGTATCCCCCGATGGACTTTGGCGGACAGTTTCGAGCCAAGGGGACTTGTTCCTGATTGAGCGATCCACGCAGAGTGTGCGGCGTTTGACTTACACCGAAGGTGCTGAGACAGCTCCCTCATTCTCTGGTGATGGTGCCTCCATATTTTTCCGGCGAGGCCAGAATCTGTTCGCCTTCGACATTGAAGATGCGAGTGTTCGCCAACTCACCTTTGTGACAGGTCCAGAGAAGCCTGAGGACGCTGAACTAGAAGGGCATAAGCTCTTCCTCGAAGAACAGCAGATAGAGCTCTTTGAGCATATTCAAGTCCAAGAACTCCGAAACGAGCGACGGGAAGCCCGCAACGAGCGACGGGAAAAGGGAACTCCTCAGCCTGTGCACCTCTCGCAGGGTGAGAATGCGCGGGCGCTAGTGGCAGATCCCACCGGGCGCTTTGTTGCAGTCACAGCGGTCAAAGGAGGATCAACGGGAGAGCGGACGGATATCCCTCTTTGGGTCACGCAGTCCGGTTACACCGAAAATACGGAGATGCGCCCCAAGGTTGGGGACGAACAATCCCAGTCGCGTGTCGGGGTCGTGGACGTTAAAACGGGCGAGATGACGTGGCTTGACCTGACACAAGTTGCGGAGACGTCAACGGGCGAAGAGGAAACTGAACCTGGGCTGGCTTTTGCGAATTTTGTTGCTTGGAACGACTCTGGGTCACACGGACTCTTCTCTGCCTTGGACGATGATTACAATGAGTGGAGGGTCTATGCGCTAGAAACTGCAAGCGGCGAACTGACACGCCTTGCGACGATGCAGGATGAAGCTTGGATAGGCGGGCCCTGCTTGGGTTTCCGTGGGGATGCTGGATGTATTGGTTGGCTTCCATCGCACACTTCGAGTGCGCCTCCCCGCGCGTGGTATGTCAGCGAGGAAACTGGGTACGCCCACTTATATGCGGTCGATGCGGATGGTCAGAATAAGAAAGCCCTGACTGGCGGTGACTGGGAGGTTCTCAACGTTTCCATCCCAAACGGTTGGGATGCATTTCTTCTCCAGACGAGTGAATTGTCGCCGTTTGATCAGCACCCTTGGCGGATGGACTTTGATGGTTCGGATCGCGTCCAACTTCTTGAGGGAACAGGGTCGTTCACGGTCACCCCTGCACCAGACGGTCGCCGGTTCGCTGTTATTCACTCGTCCTCCAATCGGCCACCTGAGCTCTCTCTTGCGGATGTACGTCCTGGGGCAGATCTCAGCCCGGTCACAACATCGCCGACCAACGACTGGCTTGGTTTTCCCTGGCTAAAGCCGGAGATCATTCATTTTGAAGCACGAGATGGAACCGCTGTGCCAGCTCGGATCTATCGGTCGAGCGACTTCGGTGTCGAGTCAAACGGCGCGGGAGTCGTGTTCGTTCACGGGGCGGGTTACATGCACAACGTGCATAATTGGTGGTCGAACTATTACCGCGAGTACATGTTTCACCACTTCCTCGCGGCACAAGGCTACACTGTACTTGATATCGACTATCGAGGTTCTGCTGGGTATGGTCGCGACTGGCGAACGGCGATTTATCGACACATGGGTGGTTGGGATCTCTCTGACCAGGTCGATGGGGCTCAATATCTCGTCGATCATGAGGGTGTGAATGCCGACAGGTTGGGAGTCTATGGAGGGTCGTACGGAGGGTTCATCACTCTAATGGCACTCTTCACTGAACCTGAGGTGTTCGAGGCGGGCGCCGCGCTACGGGCTGTGACCGACTGGGCACACTACAACCACGGATATACGGCCAGGATCCTCAATCCTCCGCATGAAGATGAAGAAGCGTATCGTCAATCTTCCCCAATTTATTTTGCGGAAGGCCTGCGTGGTCATCTGTTGATGGCCCATGGGATGTACGACACGAACGTTCACTTCTCGGATATTGTTCGACTCACACAACGTCTAATTGAGCTCGGTAAAGATAATTGGGAGTTAGCATCGTACCCAGTCGAGAATCACGGTTTCACAGAGCCTGCGTCGTGGACGGATGAATATCGACGGATCTACGAACTCTTCGATCGTGTGATTGGGACGGGATACGATACAAAGCGATAACGCACGAGGAGGAAGGGTAGGGGGCTCTTTACGATCCTAAGACATGTGCTGAAACCGCTTGATGAGCAGTGGTCGCAGAGCAGTATGAATCGGCGTTTTTCTATGATGGCGATCGTCCTTTTCTGTGCGGCCTGCACTAGTGATCCTGTTCCCGAATGGCATGATGAGGTTGGATATCGATGGCGAGAACTTTCGCCCGCGGGATCAGGGCCAACCGGCTTTACATCGCTCTCTGCCAACCAAACTGGGGTTGAGTTCACTAACGTGTTCTCCGAAGAAAGTCTGCTCGATAACGACATCTTGGCGAATGGGTCTGGCGTTGCGTTGGGGGACTTTGATGATGACGGTCTTGTTGACCTTTATTTGACCAGCGTAGAAGGCTCAAACGTCCTTTACCGAAATCTCGGTGACTGGCAATTCAAGGATGTGACCGAAGTGGGTGGGGTTGGTCTCCGCGGAAGTATATCGAGGGGGGCAGCGTGGGCAGACATGGATGGCGATGGCGACTTAGATCTTCTCGTGACACGTCACTCTGACCCTAACGTGCTCTTTCGAAACGATGGAGACGGACAGTTCACCGACATCTCAAATCAGTCAGGTTTTGAGGCGCCGCTTGCAAGTCATAGCCTAACGATTGCGGACACTGACAAAGATGGAGATCTAGACCTCTATATCACTAATTATAAGGATCGTTGGGTACGCGACACCTTTGCCCCCGCCGATCGTGAGTTTGATCAGGTGGTAGGTAAAGACGGGAACCGCTTCTTTATTAGGCCGGAGTTTGAGGAGTACTTCCGACTTGAATTTAAGGACGAAGACCCGCGGCGTTGGGAGTTTGGACAACCGGACGAGTACTATCGAAATGACGGCGATCGGTTGTCCCGAGTTCTATTTACGGATTCAGTGTTTAGGGATGAGATGGGTAATACGCTTGCCCGTGACCCTGATGAATGGGGGTTAGCCGCCCGATTTACCGATCTGGATCTCGATGGCGATGTTGATCTTTACGTATGCAATGACATCAATAGTCCCGACCACATATGGATTAATGATGGCAGTGGTCAGTTTCGTTGGATTGACCGGATCGCGATCAGGAAAACGAGTACGGCCTCAATGGCTGTTGCTGTTGCCGATGTAGATCGAGATAGTTGGCCCGACCTTTTTGTGGCTGAGATGTTGAGCCCGGACCCGATCGAACGTAAAGCACAGGTCCCGGAGGCGGAACTGGCCCCGGCTGAGCCGGGTGAAGTCAATATTCGCCCACAGGTTAAGCGCAACACGCTCCAGATGAATCGCGGAGATGGAACTTTTTCCGAGATCGCTTTGCAAGCTGGGTTGGCTGCTTCGGGTTGGACTTGGGGAGCCCTTTTCCTCGATGTCGACCTTGATGGGTTCGAGGATCTGTTGACGAGTAATGGGACTGTGCTTGATTGGCTCGATGGCGATGCACAGGAACGTACGCAAAGAGTGACCGCCGGAGATGATTGGAGACGGACACGACTCCAATTTCCTCCGCGTCCGCTAAAGAATATCGTTTTCCGAAACTCTGGTGATGGCACCTTCCGAAACACAAACGAGGATTGGGGTTTTGGTGTTGAGGAGGACATATCGCACGGGATCGCCGCAGGAGATTTGGATGGGGATGGCGATGCGGACATCGTTATAAACCGTTTAAATGCCCCAGTTCTCATTTTGAAGAATGAGTCGCCGGCGACTCGAGTAGCCATTCGTCTCAGGTCCACAGGACAAAACTCGCGCGCGATTGGAGCTAGGGTTCGCTTTGAGGTGCCAGGTTTCCCCATGCAGAGTGATGAAGTCATTGCTGGAGGGCTCTATCTCTCCGATTCGGACGATGCATTAGTCTTTGCCGCCTCCTCTGATTCTATGGGAGTTCTGAACATCGATTGGCCCGATGGCTCAGTAAGCGCAATCCATGAGGTTAAAGGAGGGCGGCTATACGAATTTTTCTCAACGGCCAGCCGAAACGTGAGTTCCAAAGAAAACGCCATACCGGATCCTCTCTTTGAAGACGTTTCACAAATGTTGGGTCATACGCACCATGAAACTTTCTTCAATGAGTTCACACGGCAGCCGCTTCTTCCTTTGCGTCTGGCCCAGATGGGGCCGGGTGTAAGCTGGATAGACGAGGATCGCGATGGTTATCCTGAGCTGTGGGTTGGTACGGGAACGGGGGGCCAGGTCACTCGTTTTGATAACATAAAAGGCCGACTTCAGGGCGTTATGGTGGGATCTGAATCTGCTGGCGATATTACGACAATCCTCCCAGCACCACCCAGAAGCCCAGGGCTAGTTATCGAGGGAGTGATGAACTACGAGTCGAATGATCCACAGGTTGGGATAGCACAACCATCGGTTCTTGCCCTTGGTGCCAGAGAAGAAAGTGAGCTTATCCCTGGTGCGCCGAGTACTACGGGCCCGCTGGCACTCGCCGACTACGATGGCGATGGAGACCTCGATCTCTTTGTTGGAGGGCGCACCATCCCAACCGCCTACCCCATTCCCACTCAAAGTAGGTTTTTCAAGAACGAGGGGGGATCTTGGAGTCTTGACTCCGTAAACACTCAGGCGCTTGGCGGGATGCTCGTATCAGCGGCGGTTTTCTCTGATGTGGACCAGGATGGTGACGCTGACCTTTTGTTGGCTACCGATTGGGGACCGATAAGGGTTATCCGTAACGACGATGGATTGTTTCACGATGTGACGCGAGAGTGGGGACTCGCCGATCTCATCGGTCGGTGGAATGGGATCGCCACGGGGGATCTCAACGAGGACGGTCAGCCAGATATAGTGGTTACGGCGTGGGGAACGAATACGGAAGCCCAGTTGGCCTCGGCTGGGACAGAGATTTTGCATGGCGATGTGGATCAGAACGGCATGTATGATGTTATTGAGCTTGAAATCCACTCAGATGGATCACGCGCACCAGTTCGGAGGCTTGCCCAGATGGCTCGAGGGCTCCCATTTATCCGACGCTCGGCTCCAGACCATAGATCCTATGCCGTCGCCGAAATCGAATCACTATTTCCCGGCGTTGCTACCAGTACCGAACGAAACGTGGTGACTGAACTGCGACATATGGTACTCATGAGCGGAAACGATGGGTACGAAGTGCGTCCCCTTCCAGAAATTGCTCAGCGAGCCCCTTCTTTCGGAGTCAACGTATCCGACCTCGACGGTGATGGTCACCAAGATGTGGTCCTGTCCCACAACTTTTTTGCCACCAAGCTCGAGACCCCACGATATGATGCGGGACGGGGGTTACTGCTAAGTGGAGATGGGACGGGAAAACTCAATCCAATAGAAGCGAGCAGGAGTGGGATTTTTGCCTATGGGGATGGGCGTGGCCTCGCCATAGGCGACTTCAATGCCGACGGTCGTCTTGACATTGTATTGGGCCAGAACGGATCGAAAACCCTCCTCCTCCAAAACATAAGCGCGAAACCAGGGCTCCGGGTTCAGCTTGTGGGTGAGGCAGACAACCCAGATGCTGTCGGAGCTACGGTGAGGCTTGAGTACGAGCACGGACTTGGCCCTGCCCATGAGGTTCAGTCGGGCAGCGGATATTGGTCTCATGACCAGCTAACTCCAACACTTGGTTTCTCTGATATCCCTCTCGCCGTTATCGTGCGCTGGCCCGACGGTTCTGAGACTCGAACACAAGTTGTTGATGTGGATCGAGAGGTGATCGTGCGACACCACTCGGCGAACCCGTGACGTTTTTTTACCAGAACCACTTACGATCGATTGTCCGCGTGTTGCTCCTGCTCGCATTCTTCTCAGGGTGTGTAGAAGAACGCGCACCAGGTCCTTGGCATGCCATGGATGGGTATCAGTGGCGTTCTCTTAATCCTCATGGATCGGGCGGATTCACGCGCTTGGAGGCCCCGCGTCATGGTGTCGAGTTTCGCTATGAAGTATCCGAAGATCGTCGCATCCAAAACCGTATACTGGCAGAGGGGCAGGGTGTTGCACTCGGCGATGTGGATGGAGATGGGCTCGCCGATTTGTTTTTTGCCGGTTTTGGCTCCACTAGTGCGCTTTATCTTAATCGTGGCGATTGGCACTTCGAAGATATTACACGTGATTCTGGACTTGACTTAGATGAAAGCTTAGTCCGCGGGGCGGTATTAGTCGACGTGGATGGTGACGAAGTACTCGACCTTTTGGTCACCGTGCATGGAGCACCAAATCGGCTTTTTCTAGGCAATGGTTTAGGTCGGTTCGTTGAGGCGAAAGAGTCAGGTTTTTCAGTCGGGTTAGGAAGTACGACATCAGCACTCGCGGACATCGATCGCGACGGAGATCTGGATCTATACGTCGCCAACTACAAGACAAAACAAGTCGATGATCTTTACCCGCCCGAGCTTTTAGAGATGGGTCAACTTCAGCGAGGGTCAGATGGTGAACTCATTATTCCACCTGAGGTTGTGGATATCTACGAGGAACATTACAGGGTTGAATTTGATGGCCGTTTTGTTCGCCGGTTTGAACTCGGAGAACCTGATGAGTTTTACCTGAACGACGGGACAGGGCGGTTTCGCTCAGTAGCCTTCAGTGATGCTTTTCGTGTTTCGGAAACCTCCAGCGGGGTTATGGCGCCTCGCGACTGGGGGCTAGCTGCACGGTTCAGCGATTGGGATGGGGACGGCGACGTTGATCTTTATGTTGCCAATGATTTCAACAGTCCTGATGGCATATGGCTCAATCACGGGGACGGGACATTTGAAGAAGTGGATGCTACGGCGATCCGAACCACGAGCCTGTCGTCGATGGCCATCGACGTAGGCGATATCGATCGGGACGGAGATCTGGATCTTGTTACAACAGATATGATGGCTCGGGACCCTGCTCGCCGACTCACTCAGACTCCAAACTTTGAACAACCACCAGAGGCGCCGGGTCTTATTAATACCCGACTGCAAGTAAATCGGAATACTGTCCAACTTAACCGTGGGGACGGAACGTTTGCAGAAGTCGCGTGGGAGCTTGGGTTGGCGGCCACGGATTGGACTTGGGGTGCACTTCTGCTGGATGCCGACCTTGATGGGTGGGAAGATCTCTTCGTGACCACCGGTCACGTATGGAACCAGCTTGATGGCGATGCAAATCAGCGCATTTTCAGCCGGCAACCACCTCTTTCTGCCGCTCAAGCGCTTCGAAGCTTCCCGGAGCTACGGCAACCCAACGCGGTCTTCCGAGGTGGCCCGGGTGGCCGTTTTGAAGATGTCACAAAGGTGTGGGGTTTAGGAACAGAGCCTGATATATCACATGGCATTGCGTCGGGCGATCTCGATGCAGATGGAGATCTTGATCTTGTAGTTACACGGTTTTCAGACCCACCCCTGTTCTACCGCAATGAAGCGACAGCGCCGCGCGTACTTGTGCGACTCCGTGGCCCTCTAGGTAATGCAGATGGTATCGGATCACGCGTCCGCCTAATCGGCCATCCCGCCGGAGAGCAAATCGACGAGATTGTCGCAGGCGGAACCTATCTGTCTTCATCTGAACCAGCCGTCACTTTTGCCGCCAGTATCGTCGATCCCATGACGCTTATGGTCAATTGGCCGGATGGACGGCAAAGCCATATTGAAGGCGTCCAACCCAACCGTGAATACGACATTTGGCATACTAGCTCAGAGGCAATTTCACAGCACATAGAACCAAAAATTTCCCACTTCACGGACGTTTCAGACCGGATCAGACATCAGCACGTCGCGTATCCATTTGATGATCGTGCACGACAGCCCATGCTCCCCCTTTCACTTTCTCAACTTGGTCCTGGAGTAAGTTGGTTCGATGCTGACGACGATGGCGACCCTGATTTACTGATTGGATCGGACCGGGGAGCTTCACCTGCCCTCTTTACAAACGAAGGCGAGATTTTTTCGCGACCGCGGGCTGTAACATCTGATTTGAACGCAGATGCTACGACGATTTTACCACACTGGAGTGACTCTAGAGGTTGGGAGTTGGCGATCGGACTTAGCGCCTATAAATCGGATGCCCGCGAGGACACGTTTGCTGTACCGTCGGTGATCACCACCTACCTTGATCGTAGCATCGGAGACAGAACACCGAAGACGATTTTTACCTCTCAGTCAAACACAGGATTGCCATCGTCATCTGCTGCGACTGGCCCGCTTGCTCAAGCCGACGTGGATGGCGATGGAGATGTTGATATGTTCGTGGGTGGGCGAGTGGTGCCTGGCTTGTACCCGATTCCCGCGAGTTCCAAACTGCTCTTCAACGATGATGGACGATTGGTTTTTCATGAAGATGCATCCTCTCCGTTCGCAGACCTTGGTTTGGTTTCGGCTGCTGTCTTCACAGATGTGGATTTGGATGGCGATCCAGATTTGGCTCTCGCCATGGAATGGGGTCCAATTCGACTATTCCGGAACCACGAAGGGCGTTTCTTAGAAGCCACCACTGATGTGGGGTTGGGTGTGCTTACAGGGCGTTGGAATGGCATCTCATCTGGTGATTTTGACGAAGATGGGCGTCCGGATCTCGTGGCGACGGCGTGGGGTGCTAATCTCGAGGTGCCTCCGGCTTACTCAATTTTTTACGGCGACTTCAACCGAGATGGATTTTTCGATGTCGTCGAAGCGACTCGAGGGGTGAACGGTTGGTTGCCCGTTCGAGGGCGGGACGCACTCGCGCGCCCAACATCCGATCGAGGCCCACGCCTCCCAGCCCTCTTCCGGACTACATACGAGGTGTTTAGTACGACCCCCTTAGAACAACTCATTGGTGGGCTGGACACGACATCACGCCACGATCTAATTGAACTCCGACATACCGTGTTCCTGAATCGCGGCGATCATTTTGAGTCGACACCGCTACCACGTGAAGCGCAACAAGCGCCTGCCTTTGGAGTTGGTGTTGGAGATTTAGATGGGGATAGCCACGATGACTTGATCCTCGCGCAGAACTTTTATGGAGGATTGCCCGGTAGCCCACGATACGATGCGGGCCGTGGTTTGTGGCTACGCGGGAATGGTGACGGAGGCTTTACGGTACCTTCGAGTCAGAACTCTGGATTGGACGTATATGGGGATGCTCGAGGACTCGCACTGGCCGATTTTGACCTTGACGGTCGGTTGGATGTTGTGATCGGCGTGAGTGGAGCTGCGGGGCGGTTATTTCGTAACCGGGGTGCGACACCCGGATTTCGTGTTGTTCTAGAAGGTACTCCAAACAATCCGAAAGCAATCGGCGCGAAATTGCGCATCGAATACGAAGATGGGTCATTCGGTGCAGTTCGCGAAGTACGTTCAGGTGCTGGATATTGGTCTCGGAATGAAACACCGCAAACACTTGGTACTCGGCTTGGTGCGCGTATCCTCCATATCGTTTGGCCGGGTGGATCAGAGACCACCGTCCCCGTCCCCGAACCCATCCCAGGTTTGCGCTCTATTCGCGTGCGGGCCGGGTCCTAGCGGATCTCCATTTTCAGACAGAGATTTTGGGCTTTATTGGTTTATCGGAGACCAATGCCAACCGTGATTAAGATGTCGTTCTGTAAGCTCATCGCTCCCGTTGCAGGTGACTTGTAACGGGAGACTATGTTGCGTAGCTCACCTCGAAACCAGAGTCCCGCGATGGCGGGAACGCGGATCCCGAGTGCCGCAGTGGCGGCGGGATCGGTACTGTTGGCGACTTCCGGATCGAAGGTGCCGTCGACGAGGGTCCGGCGTACGCCCCCTCCAATTGTAAAGTAAGGTTCCAGTGCGCTGGCAGACCCCGATGAATTAATCCGGAAGGTCAGGTTTAGCAGCCCTGTCATATAGTCAGTGCTCCCCAAGTCGGTCGGAGCGGGGCTACTTAATTGTGTGTTAAATGCAGACATGTCGGCTGGGGCATAGGCTCCCATGATACCGATACCCAGCAAGTCGGAACTCCAGAAGGTTAGTTCTCCTCCGTAGGTCAGACTCGGTGAGATTTGTGTGCCGAATGAAGTGGGGTTCGTTGTGAAGTTTGCTAATGGCTGTAGTACCCCCGCAACTGCAAAGAACTCTATGGTCGAACCAGACGATGCTGCGTCTTCGGTTACCATTTGAGCTTCGAGATTTGTCACCTCGAGCATTCCGCTGACGAAAAGAAGGAGGCCTGCTAGGCCTCCTCGAATCGAAGTGCGAACCGTTATATAAATGTTGTAGACTCCGCCGCTTCCCCTCATCGTGTCCTCACGATCGTGATCTGTGGTCTGGTGTTCTCATTTAAAAAGCTTCCGGATGGCGTTCGAACCGACAATGAAAGCGCGGGTGCGTCAATTCCCGATGCGAGTGCAAAGTAACGCATGTTTGATGCTCCTAAATTGATATCCGCCGCTCCGTTTTCAAACGACAACTGGGTTGCCTGAAGTGGGAACGCAACAGGGAAGAACGAACGCGCCGCTGCATTTTGATTCAAAGAAGAAAACACGTCACGGAAGTCCCACGTTGCAACCTCGAATCTGGTTGATAACTCTTCAATCCCTGAATCATCTGTCGCAAGTGTGACCGCGAAGTCGGAAAGAAGCTCGTGCCAGCGTAATCCCGTCACGCGTTCGACGTTTGTAATTCCTCGTGTGAAATTTTGCCCTCCGCCCACAAGCGACCGGAAAAATGCACGCTCGTCCCCGGCGGATTGATCTGCAAGCCAGCGCATTAAGAACCAACCAAATCCCCTCACCTGCAGTTCATTAATGCCGCCGAGTTCTGACTCGGGGGTGGTTAGCGAT
>Ga0310344_10002509_pt1 | contig 13806 bp, 9 predicted proteins | sample HC15DNA20200_MG_FD_203801 | JGI IMG/M metagenome (GOLD analysis project Ga0310344, IMG submission 203801) | Marine microbial communities from station ALOHA, North Pacific Subtropical Gyre - HC15-DNA-20-200_MG | ecosystem: Environmental > Aquatic > Marine > Oceanic | place: Pacific Ocean: North... | reverse complement strand
GGCGATTCCCAAAGAAGCAACCTTCTATCAATTGGATGCTGGCAATCAAGAAGCAATGATTGAGATACTTAAAGCGAACAATATTGAAGCTGTTATCCATTTTGCCGGTGATGTAGTAGCACTGGAATCCATAAAAAAACCGCTAAAGTATTATGAGAATAATGTCGTAGGTTCAATGAATTTAATTAGCGCATGTCGAAAAAGTAGCATCGGTCTGTTCGTTTTTTCATCCAGCGCAGCCGTATATGGAAGTGGGGCGGAGATGCCTGTTTCAGAAACAACAGCTACAATACCAATTAATCCCTATGGTCGCACCAAGCTGATTACTGAATGGAATTTGCGAGACGTAGCAGCGAGCAGCCAAAACAGTCATACACCATTTCAGTATGTTGCACTGAGATACTTCAATGTGGCTGGAGCCAGTTTCGATGGAACCTTGGGTCCAGCCACGCCAAATTCAACTCACTTGATTAAAGTTGCATGTGAAACTGCCGCAGGGAAACACAAATCTATGTCGATTTTTGGTACAGATTATGCAACTCCAGATGGTACATGCATTCGCGACTATGTCCATGTCGAGGACATTGCTACCGCCCACCTAGATGCACTTGGATATCTAGCAAATGGGGGGCATTCAGAACAGTTAAACTGTGGTTATGGACAAGGTTATAGTGTCCAACAGGTTGTAGATACGATAAAATCTGTTGCTGATGTGGACTTTCCTGTTGTTGCTTCCCCTAGACGTGAGGGCGATTCTCCCCAAGTGGTCGCCGATAACCGACGAATCGTTAAGCTCCTCGGATGGGTGCCTAGGCATAATAATCTGGAGGATATATGCAGAACAGCGTGGGAATGGGAAAAACGCTACAATGAGGGCTAAATTGGGGTCTATACGGAACAACGACCTAGATTCAACTAAACCACTCTTTGCCTAGCAGCGCCCATAAAGTCTTCCGCAACCAAATGAAGTTTGCTTTCTGCCATTTTAATTATCTGCCTTATAGTGGCCTATCGCGTGATTTCCGCCGTATTCTTCACGAATGTCAAAATCGAGGACACGAAGTCGAAATCTTCGTTAGGACATGGAAAGGACCTGCAATTAAAAGCGAGCCAAAAGTTACGCGGTTAAATGACTGGCGAGATCACTTCCGCTCAAATCATAGGAAGGATAAAGCGTACCATAATAAAGTCCGAGAACAACTTCGAATGAAGGAATTCGATGCCGTGATAGGGTTCAATAAGATGCCTGGACTTGATGTTTATTATGGTGCTGATGTCTGCTATATAGCTCGCGATGAGAAAAAAAGCGTCCCCAGATCAAGGAGACACCTGCAAAGAGCCTTAAAAAAAATTCGGCCGCATAAACATTTAAGGAAACTTATAAGAAAAATACTCCTTCATGCGCCGGGTTTTGATGTTCGATCACTATACAAATTAACTCCCCGCTACCGACATCTCTTTCGCTTCGAAAATGCGGTCTTTGGAGCTGACAGTCAGACATTAATACTGTCTCTATCCGAACGAGAAAAGAAAGTATTTCAGGAGTACTACCATACAATTGATTCTCGCTTCATGCTTCTTCCACCCACCCTGAGTAGGGAAGATCGTCAACCCGTTCAGGATCGAGTCGGTACAAGTTGTGGAATGCGTAAAGATTTTGATATCGAACCCGACGCCTTATTGTTGCTGTTTATCGGCTCAGGATTTGAAACAAAAGGCTTAGACCGAGCTATTAAAGCACTTGCGAGCTTACCAATAAAGTTGCAAGAACGCACTCAACTGATGGTTATCGGGCAAGACAATACAAGTGATTACCGCCACCTAGCAAAAAAGCTAGGAGTCAATGGAAGGGTTCACTTTCTTGGTGGTCGCGATGATATCCGTGAGTGGCTTGCGGCTAGCGATTTATTACTACATCCAGCATATCGTGAAAATACAGGCACAATTCTCTTAGAGGCAATTACGGCAGGTGTTCCAGTTCTAACCACGGAAGTATGTGGCTATGCTGAACATGTTGAACAAGCTGATGCTGGAATCGTACTATCCGAACCATTTGAGCAGACTCAGCTGAACTACAAACTTGCAAACGTTCTCTTATCACCGACGATCCGAGCAAAATGGAGCAATAACGGCCTAAGATACGGCAACAACGAAGACCTGTACCATATGCCCATTGATGCAGTCGACATTATTGAGAATCACTGCCATGGCACTCTCAAAAAAACATTAGGTATTGATAAAACTTCGGATGGATCTATTCAATATTTGGATCAGAGTCTATCTTATGGGCTCTTCAAAAGTGCACATATTGGGCAGATAATGCAATTCCAAAAACAGGGGGAACTAATTCGCACTGGGCTCGGCCGTGAAACTAGACGTCACAAATTTGGGGGCAAAACATATTACATAAAAACCCATACCGGGGTTGGTTGGCGTGAAATTATCAAGAACTGGACTTATCTTCGTCCGCCTGTACTTGGCGCAAAAAACGAATGGCATGGTGTTCATCATCTTCGTCGACATGGAATTAGTACACTTACAATCGCTGGCTATGGGACTTCAGATAAAAAAGTTGCGAACCGGCAATCATTTATTATTACCGAAGAAATAGGTGGCTCGATTAGTCTCGAAGAGCTAGGCTATAAGTGGCAGAAACATCCTCCGAAAACTTGTAGTGACCTTCGCTACAAGCGATGGTTAGTCAGGAGAGTGGCAAAAATGGCGCGCACCATTCATCAAAGTGGCGCTAATCACAGAGACTTTTACTTATGTCATTTCTTACTGCGTCGCGCTTACCAGAACGGCAAACTTTCGACTGACAAAAGTACGTTGTACGTAATTGATTTACATAGGATGCAGATTCGCCGCGAAACGCCAGAACGATGGAAACTAAAGGACATTTCCGGTCTAAGGTATTCTTGCCTCGCATTGATCGAGTCAGGCGTGCTAACTAATCGAGATCTCTATCGATTTATTTCTGATTACATGGGTAAATCTTTGCGAGAAACGCTATCTGCCGATGCTTTATTTTGGAACGAAGTAGCGTTAAAAGCAAAGAATTTGTATACGGCTGAGCAACGAAAAAATGTGCAGAACTTACCCCAGCAAGTCAATCCACCTCCGTCCGCCCGAATTCTCCAATAAGAAATTGACCTTAATCGCCTCGAATCAAAATACGTTATTGAAATGTCTAGAACAACACGGGTATTCACACATAATAACCTAAAGGGTATATATCATTTTGACTACGAATCGGAAGAAGAATTGCAGTACTGTCTAGAAAATCCTGACCACGCAATTGCGAAATATGCAATATATCCGCCTCTCAAGGAGGATCAAAAAACCACTATAAATCTCCTGCCGAATATACTAAATGATAGTCGGCTTGTAATCAAAGCTTACAACACATCAAATCGGTGGCATGCTGTACGTAGAAGTGTAAGCAATTCAAGAGCGAAAAATTGCTGGACTTATGCAAAGAAACTCCAAGATTTGGGTTTTCTAGTAGCAGACCCAGTGGCCTTTATTCAAGAATATGTTCTGGGCAAACTAAAAGGCCGATCATGGTACTTATACAAGTTTATTGACGGCCACACTTGGGCAGATTATCTCCGTACCGGTTCAGACGAACCAAGTCAATTGCTAGCTTTGGATAAAATTATTGATACATTGCACAGTCTGTGGGAGCACAGAATAACTCATGGCGATACCAAATCGAGCAATATTTTATTATCGAATAATCAGATTCTGTTACTAGATCTTGATGTCATGAAACAACACCATAACAAAAAATCAGCTCAATCTGCTGTCAATCGAGATGTCTCTAGATTTCTGCGAGACCTAGAGAAGGATTATCCTAACCTATATGAATTTTCGCTAAAAAAGCTTTGTAAAATTGGGTTAGGCAGTCACGTGAACAGGTGAGTCACATCAGGCGCAGCTCTGCTGAATAAAATGGGTGGTCTGAAGCGCTAGCGGGAACACATCGCGCCGAAACTATTTCTAGCCCTCGAACCAGAATCCAATCAACTCTATTCGGATCTTCAGTGCTTATAGATGTTGCATCAGCAGCCTGCAGATTGATAATTTCTTGGATCAACGGATGACGAGCATGTGTATTGAAGTCTCCAACCAAAACTGCGCGCTCTAGGCCAAGGAAGAGTTCCAATACGCGCTGCAGTGGCGCAATCTGCTCGGTCGGCTTCGAAAGATGAGTATTTATTATATTCACTTCGTGGCCATTAAATTGCATGGTATACATCGTCAAGTTCCTATACGCTTTACCATGGGTTGGAGATAACGGCTCTGTGCACCAGTAGGAAACAGGATATCGAGTTAATAGGGCATTACCACGATGTGGAAAAAATAACTGTCGTCGAGTGGGAGAAAAGTGCACAGCATATTGTCCATATTTGGCGAGTAGATACGCTTGATTCTTGTAATTCCTAAGGCTATATCCCTCTACTTCCTGGAGAGCCACCACATCACAAGTGCAGATTGTATCGCTAATGCGCGTCAAACTTCGAATCCCATCGATCCCTCTGCCGCGATGAATATTGAAAGTTCCTATTGTGAAACTTGCTGCGCCAGTCGGTCGATACTTAATCGAATTCAAAAGTTTTTTGCCCTCATGAGGGCTAGTTGGCCAATGCCTAGTTCCTAACCAAATCACCAATATAGCTATAACTACGACTGTAATCGCCGACATTGATCTAACACCACAGTACACACGTCATATTAATCAATCTAATCACGATAAAAGTAACTATGTTTAAATGATGCCCCGATAAGCATCGAGGCGCTCACCAACTCAGAATATCGTTCTCACAACATACTAGGAAGTATAATAAAATTGCGCTTTCACTATTTATTAACTAACCTGTCGCCAAAACACATAAATAAAGGTCTTAATAATTGCGATATTATCTGGACTATCTGACAACTGCACAATACGAACCAAGGGCAACCTCTAGACTTTGCATTCTAACTGTAGTGACCAAAAAAAACCCTATAATATGAGTATGGATCTGCACTATTTGGTGTTAACCTATTCTAATAAACACCGTTATCTTGCTCCAACGATTCATATGATTAAGGCATATACATGAATACTGGCTTCCTATCTGATGAGCGTTTCTTGCTCCATGACACTGGAGATTCTCATCCAGAGCGACCTGCTCGCATGAGATCAGTACTTGAACATATCAAAAACTTCTCTTGGTTCGAAACGTTGCTGCCGATCACACCAGAAAGCTGTGACGAGAAATGGCTGTGCGAAGTGCATGATATGAAGCTTGTACAACGTGCTCGAGAAACTTGCGCGAGTGGTGGTGGGCAGCTTGATAGTCCTGATGTTCAAGTCAGCACCAAATCTTTTGATACTGCGGTACTAGCTGCTGGCAGTGTGATGCGGGTTGCAGACGCTGTCATGTCGGGTCAAGTTGACAATGGATTCGCACTTGTCCGCCCGCCTGGACATCATGCAGAGCAAGGCGAAGCTATGGGATTTTGCTTGTTCAACAATGTCGCTATAGCGACTCGTTATCTCCAAAAAGAATATGGACTTGACAAAATTCTGATAGTCGACTGGGATGTCCATCATGGCAACGGAACTCAGCATATATTTGAGCAGGATTCTTCTGTTCGATATGTCAGCCTGCACCAATATCCACACTATCCTGGGACGGGAGCCGCAAGCGAAACAGGAATTGGTTCTGGTAATGGTGCTACCCTCAACTGCCCAATGAAGGCTGGAAGTGGGGACCTTGAATATGAGCAGGCCTATCAAGAACTTATTCTCCCATTTGCTTACGAGTTCAAGCCAGATGCTGTTGTTATTTCTGCTGGCTTCGATGCGCATCAAACTGATCCGCTGGGAGACATCAATCTTAGTACCGATTTTTATGGATGGATGACTAAACGACTACTTGAAGTCGCAGACTTTTCCTCCGAAGGTCGCCTGATTTCTGTCCTTGAAGGGGGATACAACCTAAAGGGATTGTCCGAGAGTGTGGCCAAGCATCTTTCAGTATTGCTAGATGATACAAAGATGACCTAATCTTCTCTATGACAAAAATAATAAGTTTGATCCATCTTCAGCGATGGTGTAACCCGTACAGGAAACTCGATACCTCCAACACTATCTAAAACAACTGATAGTATTGCTTGGAATAGATCATATGCAATTCAAAACTGTAGCCGGGCGTTATAGCGGCCCCGAAATCGAGAAACGAATACTCGATTTTTGGCGCAAGCATAAAGTATTCGAAGAATCGTTGCGGCAGTCGCAAAATAAGCCAATATTTAGTTTTAATGAAGGCCCCCCGACTGCTAATGGCCAGCCTGGCATACATCATGTGTTAGCGAGATCTTTTAAAGATATCTATCCTAGATTTAAGACTATGCAAGGCTTTCACGTACCCCGCAAGGCCGGCTGGGATACGCATGGCCTCCCGGTTGAACATGAAATTGAAAAAGAACTTGGAATTTTCGACAAACAAGAAATTGAACAGAAAATAGGAGTAGCTGAATTCACCAAGCGTTGTAGAGAATCTGTAATGCGTTATATAGGCGAGTGGGAAACCCTCACAGAACGCATGGGATTTTGGGTTGACCTAGAACAAGCGTATTACACACTAAATAATGATTACATTGAATCGGTATGGAGCTTACTTAAGATAATTTGGGATAAGGGTCTAATTTACCAAGATTACAAAGTTGTCCCATATGATCCGCGTATTGGTGCCACGTTATCCTCCCATGAGGTTGCACAGGGGTATCGAGAGACGGAAGACCCCTCCATCATCGTGAAGTTTGTCCTAGTGGATGAAACTGCAACGTTTTTTTTGGTCTGGACGACAACACCTTGGACTCTCCCAGCTAATCTAGCTCTAGCGGTGGGAAACGATATTGAATATTCTTATGTGCAGTGCGAAGAGGAGACTTATGTGATCGCATCTTCTCTGGTCGAATCAGTCTTGACTGACAGGAACTACCAAGAAGTCAAGATTGTCACTGGTAATGAGCTCGTTGGTTTGCGCTATGAACGCCTATTTGACGATCTAGATGCGCCAGGAGAAATATGTCGAGTCCTCGCCGCAGATTTTGTCAGTGTAGATGAAGGGACTGGGATTGTTCACATCGCCCCCGCTTATGGCGTAGATGACCTGGAACTTGGTCAGAAAAATGATCTTCCGATCATTCATGGAGTTGGTCTTGATGGTTGCTTCAAACCAGACATCCAGCTCCTGTCAGGAATGTTTTTTAAAGACGCAGACCCTATTATTATTAAGCAACTTAAGAAAAGGGATATCCTATTTCAAGAGAGGTCTTTCAAACACAACTATCCTTTTGGTTGGCGAACCGGAGACCCTTTAATCTATTACGCTAAAAACGCTTGGTATGTCCGCACCACTTCTATACGCGACAGAATGGTTGAGCTAAACCAAAGTATTAATTGGGTGCCACAAGCTATTCGTGATGGACGATTTGGCAATTGGTTAGAAAATAATGTTGACTGGGCGCTCTCGCGTGAAAGATTCTGGGGAACACCACTGCCAATTTGGACCGATGGGCAAGGTGATTTTCGATGTATAGGATCACTAGCAGAACTCGAGTCTCTGTGCGGACGGCCGCTTTCTGATGTTGATCTACATCGACCATCTATAGATGAGGTAACCTTCCAAGATCCTAAAACTGGACGCGAGTATCGTCGTGTTGCAGAAGTGATCGACTGCTGGTTCGATTCTGGAGCGATGTCATATGCGCAGTGGCATTACCCTTTCGAAAATGTTGAAACATTTAATCGTCATTTTCCTGCTGATTATATTTGTGAGGCAATAGATCAAACACGTGGTTGGTTTTATAGTCTGCATGCTATTGCAGCTTTGGTATCCGACAGCGTCGCATATCGTAATTGCGTTTGTCTAAACCATATCGTAGATGCAAATGGCAAAAAGATGTCTAAGTCACAAGGCAACATTGTCGATCCATATGATGTTATTGATACTATTGGAGTCGATCCACTGCGCTGGTATTTTCTCGCACGCCTCGCACCTGAAGCTCAAAAACGTATATCTACTGAGATCGTTGCTGAGGTAGCAAGCTCTTTTGTAAATACACTTTGGAATACATATTCTTTTTTTGCATTGTACGCGACTCTGGATGATGTCAACCTGAATCGAGACGTACCGCTAACTAACCGTCCTGAGATTGATCGCTGGATATTAGCCCTGCTCTACCGAACAATTACATCCGTAACCGATGCGCTCGAAAGCTATGATGCAAAAACCGCTGGGAGCTTAATTGAGAACTTTACCGATCAATTAAGTAACTGGTATATACGTCGTAATCGGCGGCGATTCTGGAAAAGCGAAGCCGGAGATGACAAACAGTCAGCCTACCTAACCCTGTACAATTGCCTTGATGTGCTGCATCGCTTAGTCGCTCCCTTTATGCCATTTTTAGCTGATGAGATATACCAGAATTTGGTTCGTACCAAGCAGGAAAACTCACCTGTGAGTGTTCACTTAACCAACTGGCCAAAAGAGGATCCTGCATGGCGAAACGACGAACTATTAGTATCGATAGAGGTTGCTCAAAAACTTGTTGCACTGGGTCGAGCAGCTAGGGAAAGTAGCCGGATCCGCATCAGGCAGCCGCTCCCCAGAATGCTAGTTCGACTACCTGACAAAACAGCAACTCAATCGGCGACTCAGCATAAGGAATTGATTCTCGAAGAATTAAATGTTAAAGAACTTGAGATTGTACAACAGGATGATCAACTTATTGTTTACCGTCTAAAGCCGAATTTACCAAAAATTGGTGCGCGCTACGGGAAGCTAATTCCTAAAATTCGTCAAGTCCTCACTGAGTCAAACAGTGAGGCTATTGCCAATAGACAACAGCAAGGTCAAACCAATGTGCTGCTCGTTGACGGGCAAGAAGTCATTCTTGATCCAGAAGACATATTAGTTGAGACAGAAGCTGCTGAGGGATATGCAAGTTCCGAAGCGGATGGCTATTTGGTAGCACTAGACACTCGAATGACGCCAGAACTTGAAGCTGAAGGACTAGCTCGAGAACTTATTCGTACGGTGCAGGATACTAGAAAACAAGCAGATCTAGAAGTTTCCGACCGGATCGAGCTTCGAATTCGCGGCTCTGCTGACATAGAAAAAAGCATCCAGACCCATCAATTATGGATTATGACGGAAACACTTGCAGAGACTTGGCTAGAGGGTGACTTCGCCGATACTTTTGTAACTGAACATCAAATTGATAAGCATATATGGCAAATCTCGCTCCGCAAGATTTAGTTGCGCATGTGGGCGCTCACCCACGACTCCATCTGTATAGGACTAGCAAGCATAAAGAGATCCTGTCCATACACTCTGCTAAAATGAACTTAACAAATAGCTGATAACCATTCACGCAGTATTGATTAGAAATAAAATATAGTCTGTCTATATAGGAGGGTTAATGTCACGGGACTTCATATTTACTTCGGAATCTGTCTCAGAGGGTCATCCTGACAAGATGGCCGATCAGATTTCTGATGCAGTGCTTGACGCTTTGATTGAGCAAGATCCCAACTCTAGAGTAGGATGTGAAACCTTGGTTACCACCGGACTAGCCTTAATCTCCGGTGAGATAACGACGAACGCACAAATCGATACCAATCAAGTGGTTCGAAAAACCATTCAAGATATCGGATACTGCTCATCTGATATGGGTTATGACCACGCTAGCTGCTCCGTAATTATAGCCCTTGATAAGCAATCAAGTGATATCGCTCAAGGCGTTAATGAAGGCGAAGGAATAGATCTAGAACAAGGTGCTGGCGATCAAGGGCTTATGTTTGGCTTCGCCTGTAACGAGACCGATGTCCTGATGCCTTTTCCAATAACTTATGCCCATCGCCTAGTAAAACAGCAGTCAGAGGTGCGAAAAGCAGGCAAGTTACCATGGCTACGACCCGATGCAAAAAGTCAGATTAGCGTTCGATATGAAGGTGGCAAGCCGACCTTAATCGATACCGTCGTACTCTCAACGCAACATGATGAAGATGTCACCCATGAAACCCTTAGTGATAGCGTAATCGAAGAAATCATTAAGCCGGTGTTGCCAGCTGCAATGATTTCAAATCAAACCAGATTTCTGGTTAACCCGACAGGCCGTTTTGTGATTGGCGGACCCCACGGCGACTGCGGCTTAACTGGGCGCAAGATTATTGTCGATACTTATGGTGGGTCTGCTCATCATGGAGGTGGCGCGTTCTCTGGAAAGGATCCATCCAAAGTCGACCGTTCAGCAGCCTACGCACTTCGATACGTAGCTAAGAATGTGGTTGCGGCCGGTCTTGCAGAAAAGTGTGAGATACAACTAGCATACGCGATAGGCGTGGCGCGCCCGGTATCGCTGATGGTTAATACTTTTGGAACCCATGCCATACCAGAAAAAGATATAGAGTCACTTGTCACACAACATTTTGATCTACGACCAAAACGGATAGTCCAAGAACTAAACTTACTACGACCTATCTATAAGGATACTGCGTCTTATGGGCACTTTGGTAGAACTGAGACCCAGTTTAACTGGGAACATACTGATAGAGCAGATTTACTTAGGGAGGCGGCTGGGATTACTATATAAGTAATTTCGCTAGAAGTTGGTTTAACTCAACAACCTCACTACTAGGTGAATAGACTCAGCCGAGGAGCGATGCGACAGCAATGCGTATGCTGCCAGGCTCGGCAAAACATAGAGTCTTAAAATAGCAACGGCGCTCGATTAATTAGGAGACACATATGGGCGCTCAAACTAAATCTAAGTTTTCTGACTATCAAGTTGCTGATCTCTCGCTAGCTGCTTGGGGGCAACGAGAAATTGCTATAGCCGAAACAGAGATGCCTGGGCTAATGGCTGTGCGAGAAGAGTACGCGGCGAAACAGCCGTTGCGCGGTGCTCGAATAGCTGGTAGCTTGCATATGACCATTCAGACTGCCGTTCTCATAGAGACATTGCAGGCTCTCGGTGCTGATCTTCGGTGGGCATCATGCAATATATTTTCCACGCAAGATCATGCTGCGGCCGCGGTCGCTGCAAATGAAACTCCAGTATTTGCCTATAAAGGTGAGACCCTCAATGAATACTGGGAATTTACGCATAACATATTGCAATGGCATGATGGAGATACCCCTAATATGATTCTCGATGACGGGGGTGATGCGACTCTACTAGTGACATTAGGCGCAAAAGCAGAAAATAATGCTGACCTCATATCCAATCCAACTAGTGAAGAGGAAGAAGCGCTATTTTCTAGCATCCAAAAACGATTACAGCAGCCTGGCTTCTATAGTCGGATCCTAAAAAATATTCGTGGCGTGACAGAAGAAACAACAACGGGTGTGCATCGTCTTTATCAAATGGAAAAAGCGGGACAATTACCGTTTCCAGCCATCAATGTAAATGATTCCGTAACTAAATCTAAATTCGATAATTTGTATGGTTGTCGAGAATCACTAGTTGATGGAATTAAACGAGCAACTGATGTAATGATTGCAGGGAAAACAGCACTTATCATGGGCTATGGAGATGTGGGCAAGGGCTGCGCTCAGGCATTGCGTGGTCTTGGTGCGACTGTTTGGGTGACCGAAATTGATCCCATATGTGCTCTCCAAGCATCTATGGAGGGCTATCGGGTGGTGTCGATTGAGGATGCTGCAGAACTGGCAGATATTTTTGTGACCGCGACTGGCAATTATCATGTAATCCAACACGAGCATATGCTTAAAATGAAAGACCAAGCCATCGTTTGCAACATTGGTCATTTCGATAATGAAATTGATGTGGCATCGCTACGACAATATTCGTGGGAAAATATAAAACCCCAAGTTGATCATATTATTTTCCCAAATGAAAAGCGTATCATTCTACTGGCTGAAGGTAGGTTAGTTAATCTCGGCTGCGCCACTGGCCATCCCAGCTTTGTTATGTCTAACTCATTTACGAATCAGGTTCTCGCTCAGATTGAGCTATGGCAACAAACGGAGCATTACAAAAACGGTGTCCACGTACTACCCAAGAAGTTGGATGAAATGGTGGCTCGCTTACATCTAAGAAAAATTGGTGCCACCTTGACGTCACTTAGCCAAGAACAAGCGAAATATATAGGGGTGCCCGTAGAAGGTCCTTTTAAGCCAAATTACTACCGATACTAGATGTCTGACACGGGAGCACCTCTGAGAGGAGCTCCCGTTGGTGTCTTTTCTTACGTAATGACTCCTTAGGCGGTCATATCAGGCATAAGATTACTCTCGAGATGCGAAATACTATCTTTCAAAAACAACTTCCGTTTTTTTAATCGCTGTATTTGTAAATCATCTACTAACGGGTCATCAGCCATCGACCGCAATTCTTGATCTAAAGCACGATGCTCTCCCTTAAGATCTTCAATTCGCTGCGACAGTTCGCTTCCTTGCTCATCGCTCATATAAAACTCCAGTAGATAGAGAGGTGTCTCCCTGAAACAAAATGTGAAAAATCGGCTCTCCGCTGGAACCATGTAGAACCGGTTTGTCCCTCGTGCCCATCCTACTCCTTTTCTTAGTGCGTTTCACCTGTCTGACCAATTTTTATGCTCATTTGCTACAAGGGGAGTCAGGCCACAAAAAGACATTAAAATAGGCGCTTTCCTGAGATTCCCGCATAGCCATATATAAAACAAGTTCTGTCTTGTTTTTCTTCATGTCATCTGTAAACACATCTTTATCCAATGGAACCACGATGAGGTAAAAAATACTGACAAAAGGCACTACTCGAGGGGGCTATATTGAGAAATACATACATTTCTTATGAACAACAAGACTGTACTCGAGAAAAGATATGGAGCAGTGTTAATATTCCTTTTAACACTGCGGTGGACAATCGGTACTGAACAACATGAAAAATGAAAAACTGCCAAAAAAAGCAAATCGTGATGAAGTTGCTACTTTCCTGCAGAAAGTTAAGGCAACTCCGGTTGAAACACTAGCGACGAAACATCCAAGACTAATATTTTCTTTGGATGCTACGGCAAGCCGAGAACCCATGTGGGATCGTGCTTGCCACATTCAAGCACAAATGTTCAAAGAAACGCTCTCTCTAGGCGGTCTCGACATACAATTGGCTTACTATCGAGGGTTTTTGGAGTTTGCAGCAACTCCTTGGGTGAATAGCGGTGAAAGTCTACTCTCCTACATGAGCTCCATCCGCTGTGCGGCTGGACAGACTCAAATTGCCAAGGTAATGGAACACGCGATATCTGAAAACTCTAAAACAGCAGTAAAAGCCCTAGTTTTTGTCGGTGACGCAATGGAAGAAGACCCTACGCTTCTAAATCGCCTAGCTGGGAAGCTTGGTATTATGAATGTACCTGTTTTTATTTTCCAAGACGGCTGTGACTCGATTACTGAACGCTCGTTTCGCGACATCGCTCGACTAAGTAAAGGCGCATACTGCCAGTTCGACGCGAACAGCGTATACAAATTAAGAGACCTATTATGTGCCATTGCAGTATTCGTTGCCGGTGGTCATAAGGCACTCAACAAGTATATAGCAGCGCATGGCACAAACGTTGCTCAGCTAACACATCAACTAGCAAAAACCCACTGAGCGTAGATCCCAATGATAAGGCTTTTGCTAGCTTTATTCGCCATAGTAGGCCTATTCTGGCTTGCCGCTTGGTTAAGGAAATCTTCACCCACTCAGCGAGCGTATCTTTTTAAAATGATACTCCTCTATGGTGTAGCGGGCTTTTTGCTTGTC
>Ga0310344_10002506_pt1 | contig 13812 bp, 14 predicted proteins | sample HC15DNA20200_MG_FD_203801 | JGI IMG/M metagenome (GOLD analysis project Ga0310344, IMG submission 203801) | Marine microbial communities from station ALOHA, North Pacific Subtropical Gyre - HC15-DNA-20-200_MG | ecosystem: Environmental > Aquatic > Marine > Oceanic | place: Pacific Ocean: North... | reverse complement strand
CAACTGATTCAGCAAAAGAATTACGCCTGATCTCTAGCAATTTTTCTTCTTTAGTGAGATCGTTTCCGCCATGCAGTATGTATATCAAATTCTGTCCTGTAGATGTTGGAAGGTTCCCTATATATTTACGTAACGCTATAATACATGAAAGGGGAGTAGAGAGAGAAAATGCTAAAATCGTCTTTATGGTTTTTGGTTATACGGACGGGATTGTTCAAAACTTTCTTCAGGATGATGCTAGATACGAGGATCTCAATTCGATCTAAGATCGTTGTGCCAATGGCTATCATTTATCTATTGTCTCCAATAGACTTTATTCCTGACTTTGTGCCTTTTTCTGGATGGATGGACGACGTCGTGGTAGTTGTCGCGTCGCTTACCTATTTTTTGTACTCAGTTCCTAAATCTGTACGCTCAGAGTACATTAATCTGGGACGAGATCATAGCTATAAAGGTTCTAGACGTTCCTCATCTAGAGGGAAAGTAATAGAAGGGGAATACAGTGTTAAGGGTGAAAAAGACGAGGACTATGATTAGGTAGCCAGAAATGGCATAAAAGTAAGTAGGATTAGATTCCATGTCTCGTGGATATACGAATGCTATCGTTGAGTAAATGTTTTAAGAGTACCTAAACTATGGAAATTGGAATTATTGGCCTTCCACAAAGTGGTAAGACGACAATATTTAATGCCGCGACCAGAGGTTTGGCCCAGGTCGCGTCTTATGCTAGTGCCCCTAACATAGGAGTCGCGAAAGTTCCAGACCAGCGTCTTGATATCCTGACTGAGATATTCAATCCTAAAAAAACTATCAGTGCAGAGATCACATATGTGGATATTCCTGCGTCTCCTGAAGGTCTTGGTAAAAATCAGGGTATATCTGGTGAGTATTTAAACATGTTGCAGAGATCTGATGCTCTTTTGCTAGTCGTTCGAGCATTTGATAATCCCGCTGTACCTCACATATTAGACTCTATAGATCCTTCGAGAGATATTGAAAATCTTATGTATGAACTTACATTTGTGGATTTGGAAATATTGGATAGACGGATATCAAGGATTTCTGACGGTCTGAAAAGTGCTGGAGGAACCGATCGCGAAATACTAAACCGTGAGATGCAGTTTTTGCACACATTAAAATCTGAATTGGAGCAAGGGACACATATCAGGGACCGTGCCATGTCAGAGGCAGAGAGCAGATTGCTTTCTGGGTTTCAGCTTTTAACGGGGAAACCTCTCATAGTGGTCGTCAACGTGGATGAAGAGCAGTTGGGAGAAGTGTCGCAGATTGAATCGGAATTAGATAATGAAGTGGCAGGCGATAAGGTTAGAGTTGCTGTTTTGTGTGGAGAACTTGAAATGGACTTGGCCCAAATGGATGAAACCGAAGATATGGAATTTCGTGAGTCACTTGGAATAGTCTTAGAGTCCGGCCTTAAGAAAATGATTCGCTTGTCTTATTCTGTGCTAGATTTGATCTCATTTCTAACAGTTGGAGAAGATGAGGTGCGTGCTTGGCCAATTACTAGAGGCACTGTAGCTCAAAAAGCAGCTGGGAAAATCCATACAGATTTGGAGCGTGGATTCATTAGAGGTGAGGTGGTATCGTACAAAGACCTGCGTGAGTGCGGGAGTCTGAGTGATGCCCGTAAAAAAGGTTTATTGAGGCAAGAGGGGAAAGAGTATGTGGTCCGAGACGGAGACATAATGCATGTTCTTTTCAATATTTAATTTTAGATTTAAAGCTAAAGGTTCACTATGAGGACAAGTCTGTGACCAGTATTATTCTATTCACTGAACATTTTGTATGAAACAGATTAAACCGATCTCACTTTATGTACACATACCTTTTTGTGAGACAAAGTGCCCATACTGTGATTTCAATACATATTCAGGTATCGAATCTCTGATTCCGACGTATATAGATGCGCTAGAGTACGAAATTCGACTCTGGGGTTCTATCTTGCCTATAGGTCAGGAAGTCAAAACAGTTTTTGTGGGTGGGGGAACTCCTTCATATTTGCCCGAGGATAAGTTAATTTCTGTAATGGAAGCGATCCGAGATACTTTTTCTGTGGATCCCAGCGTTGAAATCACGATGGAAGCTAATCCTGGCGATTTTGATAGTCTCAAATTGGAGTCCTATCTGTCTGAAGGAATTAACCGAATTAGTATTGGAGTTCAAAGTTTTGATGATGATCTTCTGAAGCAGCTAGGACGCAAGCATTCTTCTATTGAAGCGCAAGATGCCTACCAGGCTGCTTCGGAGGCGGGATTTGAGAATATAAGTCTTGATTTAATGTATGGGTTACCTTTTCAAAATATTGAACACTGGGAGCAAACACTGGATGTTGCTTTAAGCCTTATGCCCTCTCATATGTCTCTTTATTGCCTGACCTTGGAGGGTGGTACACCAATGGAAAGACAGGTCAGATTAGGTACAATCCCTACTCCAGATGCGGACTTAGCTGCTGATATGTATTTGAGATCTTTAGAACGTATGTCTAGTGCGGGATATCGAAATTACGAAATATCCAATTGGTGTTTGCCAGGATTTGAAAGTCGTCACAATATTGCCTATTGGGAAAATAAATCATACCTAGGAGTCGGTCCAGGAGCACATTCTTATCTTTCGGGATTTCGATTCAACAATCTCAACTCTCCTAGAATTTATATATCCAAAATTGATGAACACTCCACAAATTTGTCTGAAGTAAAACAATATGAGACTATGAAAAATAAAATAAAATCTGTTCCCGTAGTTGACAATGTAGAACATATTGATAAACAAATGCAGATGGCTGAAACACTTATGATGGGATTACGCTTGGACTATGGCATTTCTCTTGAGGAATTCAACCGATCTTTTCATGGATACCCTTCTGATTTCTATGGAGATACCATAGCTGAGTTGGAGGGTTTAGGATTGTTGATACGATCAGAAAAGTCACTAGTTTTGACGGCCAAAGGGAAGAGATTCGGCAACCAAGTTTTTAGTCGGTTTTTTGACATTTTCGAGTAGTGCAACGCGCGCGCTTGGAATCGCTCTGTGCTATAATGCTTAGTTGTCTGAATTTTATAAATAGAATTAAATGTCTTGCTGAGGTCAGGTGAAATGAGAGTGGTATTTCTGGAAGATGTAGATGGTGTTGCTCTAGGCGGCGAAGTTAAGGACGTCAAGAATGGTTTCGCAAGAAATTACCTTATACCTAAAAATTTGGCTGCTCCTGCGACACACAATGCGCTACAAAGAATCAAAGGAATAACCTTGCAGGCTGAGAAGGATCGTACCCGACGACTTTCAGATATGCGTGGCGTAGCTGACTCACTTGAGGGGTTAGAAGTAGCTGTAGAGATGAGAGCAGGTGCGAGTGGTCAGTTATATGGGTCAGTAACGAATGTCGTAATAGCTGACAAGATATTTGAGCAGACTGGAGTTCAAATTGATCGTCGTATCATAGGAATGTCGGATTCAATACGTGAATTGGGACGTTTTGAAGTTAATATTCGTCTTCACTCAGAAATCCAATTAACAGTCAATGTGTTGGTACATCCCACAGGGATGTCGGCGGAAGACTATGCTGAAAACCTAGCAAGTTCTGCGGAAGACACTCCTTCTGAAGAAGAGTCTTCGAATGATGAGAGTCATATATCAGAATCAAGCGAGGAAACTGTGGTTAGTGGTGAACTCTCTGAAGGACAGGCGTCTGACGAAATTTCGCAGGATAATGAACCTGTAGAAGAAGAAAAAGATAGAGAATCTTCGGAATAATAAATTTCTCATGCAATTCCCTTAGGCAGTCTATTGGGTTGTTTATAGAATGCAATAATGTTTTGATAATTCAGTCGTTTACTCAAAATGAATGTCTAGGAACTTTACGTGGCAGATGTTAACTTTATCTGTTAGACTCAGTCCGAGGAGTCTGATTTGTACACTGAATCTTTACCGCCCCATGACATAAGTGCTGAAGAGTCCGTTATTGGCTCAATGTTGATCGATGGAGAGTCTCTTACAAGGGTAGCATCCTTTCTCAAACCGGAAGACTTTTTTAGTGAAAAAACTAGACAGTGCTATGATGCCTGTCAAACACTTTTCCAACGTAGTGAGGCAATCAATCAGGTTTCATTAGCCCATGAATTGGCACTTCGGGATCAACTGGAAGCTCTTGGAGGCGCATCTTACCTTAGTCATTTGGTGATGGTTGTTCCTACCTCAGTGCATATTGAGCATTATGGCCGAATAGTTCAGGAATCATCAATACTTAGACAGTTGATAGACGTCGGAGGACGTATTTCAGGAATTGGTTATGAAGGTGGCCCAGACGCAGAAGTGGCTCTCTCCCGTGCAGAGGAATTGCTGTTTAATGTCCGTTCAGGTAGAGGGGCGGGAGACTTTGAGCATATTAGGGATGTTCTTGATACATACATGGAGGAGAGTGCAGCACTGCATGGACCGGATGCTGATAATTTAGCACCGGTGACGTCCGGGTATCCAGATATGGATAGATTGTTGGGTGGGGGGCTTCAGCGGTCCGATATGATTGTAGTTGCCGCACGCCCGAGCCTGGGTAAAAGTACACTGGCATTTAATATTGCTAGGAATGCGGCAGGACAAGGAAATCACGTCGGTCTTTTCAGCTTGGAGATGAGCACGGAACAAATCGTCACTCGTCTTTTGTCGAGTGAGTCTAATGTTGACAGCTATAGAATGCGACTTGGATTACTCAGGACAGAAGAGGAGGCCATTCTATTAGATTCAATAGGTCTATTGTCCGATCTCCCGATCTACATAGATGATACTCCAATTCAGAATATAGTAGAAATGAGAGGGAAGGCCAGGCGTCTCCAAGCTGAAAGAGGATTAGATCTTCTAGTTATAGATTATCTTCAATTGATTGCTGGTTCCGGTCGAATAGATAATCGAGTCCAAGAGATGGGTGAAATATCTCGTTCCATTAAAGGGCTTGCAAGGGATTTGGATATACCTGTCATTGCTTGCTCCCAATTAAGTCGAGCTATAGAGCAAAGACCCAATCATAGACCAATGTTATCAGATTTACGTGAGAGTGGAAGTATTGAACAAGATGCGGATGTAGTGGCGTTTATTCATCGTGAAGATGCCTATATAACGAAAGAGGATTGGGAAAAGCGTAATCCCACGGCCCCATATCCAAAGAATATAGCTGAAATAATATTTGCCAAACATCGAAACGGCCCGGTAGGCAATGTGCCTCTTTATTTTAGAAACGATGTGGTTCGTTTTGAAAGCATGATGACTGACTCGGCGGCTCATTCAGTCGAGTTCGCTTAACACATGGTGAAGGAAGTGGTGTTTAATGGATTCCCTAGGGATGTGAAATCGGTACCTGTGCCTAGCCCGATGTTTGGAGTACTTTTAGAAGTCATCGATGATTTTGATGAGTTAAAATTAATTCTACGGGTCATCTTCTTACTTCATCGTAAAAGAGGGCATCCGAGAGATATGACTTTAGGCGAGTTGCTTTCAGATAGGATATTGGCGAATGCGCTCGCTAGTCTTGGGAGGCCCGATCATGAAAGGGTGAAGAAAGCATTAGATAAGGCTATAAGGCACGGAATTATAGATGCTCGGGTTAATGATGATATTGAAAAGACAAGATTCTCTCTTCATATACAAAATAGGCAGACGAGGTATAGTGGATCCAATTTTGGTGAACACACGAGTGAAGACGACGAGGAGAAGAACCCATGGCTGGCTGAGGTGGCGCGTCCCAATATTTTCGCACAATATGAAGACAATATAGGGATGCTTACCCCCATGGTTGCCGATGAGCTTCGAGAAGCTGAGTCACATTATCCTATGTCATGGATAGATGAGGCGTTCAAAGAGGCAGTGACTCAAAATAAACGTAGCTGGAGATATGTGTCTCGTATATTGGAGAGATGGGATAGAGAAGGTAGACACCATGGAAAATCTGGGAGATATCCTAAAAAAACTGGACGATACTAATAGTTTCAAAGGCAATAATGGAGATAATTCCAACCCATTTGACCTAACAGATCAAATTGAAGAGTGTAAAGTGTGTGATGGCAGGGGATGGTACACTGATGATGTTCCAGCCGGCCACCCAGAATTTGGTAAAATCATTACCTGCATCTGTCGACACGACCAGTTTGAAAATGAGCGCATTTCCAGACTTTTAACCTACAGTAATCTCGGGCATCTTGCTCGATTCACCTTTGACCGTTTAAAGCCAGAGGGTCTAGATGAAAATGAAGAAGCTCGTGCTCTGTTTAATAAGGCTTTCAATACCAGTAAAGAATATGCGGGTGACCCTGCGGGTTGGCTGATTCTTACTGGCCCTAATGGTTCGGGCAAAACTCACCTCGCGGCAGCAATTGCGAACCAATGTATTCAAGATGGATATATCGCTCTGTTTATCCACGTTCCGGATCTTTTGGATCATTTGAGAGCCTCTTTTTCTTCAGACACAGATTCAGAGTACCGTGTTCTACTAGAACAGGTTATGGATGTGCCCATACTGATATTAGACGGATTGGGGTCTCATATAACAACTCCATGGGCTGAAGAGAAATTACACCAAATAATAAATCATAGATACAATGCTGAGATGCCCACAGTTGTTACAACATCGCTTGAGATAGGGGATTTGAGTGATTATGTGAGGAGTCGAGTGGAGTCTCCATCCTTGAGCCAGATAGTAATTGTTGCTCAGTCTAAATCTGAGTTAACACATCGCTTGGGACGTGTGGATCCGGAGATGCTAGCCCGTATGACATTTTCGTCTTTTAATACACATGGAAATAATCCAAACGCGCACCAAGTCGCAAGCCTGGAGAGTACCCTTTATGCAGCCCGTAATTTTGCATCGTCTCCCGATGGATGGTTTACTATTTATGGCGAAACTGGAGTCGGCAAAACGCATCTCGCAGTTGCTATAGCCAGTGAGATAATAGAACGTGGTGAGGAAGTGTTTTTTGCCTTCGTACCGGAATTGTTGGACTACTTGAGATATACTTTTACACCAGAAAGCAGAGTGACATACGACAAAATATTTGACGAGGTAAAGAACACACGGGTTCTAATTATGGATGATCTTGGGCAGGAACATAGCAGTCCATGGGCTCAGGAAAAATTGTATCAAATTATAGTTCATAGGCATAATTCCAGACTGGCCACAGTTATAACTAGTATGGTGGATTTTTCGGAGGAAACTGGTCCTATAGGCTCTAGAATTCAAGATCCAGGCATCGGTCAATTAGTTAATCTAGATGCTCCTGATTTCAGAATAAAGAAACGAAGATCTACTCCAAAAAGAAGAAGCAGATAAGGAAAAAGATCTAGTTTTTGGGGTCTTATACGCTCGAGAGAGCGGATGTTTAAACAAATAATTGATATGTCATAATAGATGTCCAGTTTATATGGTTGAGCTAATTGTAAGATGAGACGCGCGTATTTGATTACATTTCTCATGCATATCTAGATAGGCGTCTACGTTAACTCTAATGAATTAGTATGTTGATAATATTCTGAACCTGACCCATCTACAAAAATGACTTCTTTTGACATCAGTTTTATGATCTTTTCAAGATGCATGCAGCTGGAGTACGATCGGAATGTTATACGATTTAAGCAAGCGTATTTCCCTTATATAAATGTATTAAGAAATGTGAAGGCTACGAGCAATAATTCTATGTCAAAAATTAGACTTGCAGAGGACTTTAGTGTCGATCAAAGTGATGTAAACGATATGTCGTGGCGCTGGTATCAGGTTATAGTCCATATAGAATACCTATCTGCGAAGAACTGTCTTGCTATTTTGGACGCCATTGTGAATAGCTACATGAGGGGTAGAGGATTTAAAATGGGCAATGCACGAGGCATGGAAAAACACTACTCTAAAACCTCAACTTTAATGGCGATGGTAATTGATGATGCGATTGACAAATACGAACAGTTACACCGGATAAAGACCGCAATGCTTCAAGAATCCGATTAGCGTTTGGTAGCGCATACGGGATTCGAACCCGTGATCTCCGCCTTGAGAGGGCGGTGTCCTTGGCCGCTAGACGAATGCGCCACTCAATACTTAAACTGGCTGGGGATAGAGGATTTGAACCTCTGCTTACAGAGCCAGAATCTGTCGTCCTACCACTAGACGAATCCCCAACCCTACTAGGAATTCTATCAGTACCAGAATTCTATCGCAACACTATATAAAGCCCTTTATCGTCATGAATACAGGAGATGCCAAAGTACAGTTAACAAACTATTAATATTGTTCTCTGTATGTTTTTTAAACTTATGGGATGACCAATGCAGATACCCAACATATAACCGTCACGTATGAAGCCTTTTTGTATCGTTGCTTGTCGGGTGTTTGTTATATGGTTTTTACTAGTGAGGACATCTCGATCGCGGCAAGTGCAGCTGAATATCCGTTGTTACCTTGCTTAGCTCCTGATCGATTAATAGCTTGTTCTAGGGTATCGGTTGTAAGCACCCCAAAAATTATCGGAATGCCAGTGGATAACGATGCATTTGCTATTCCCTTAGCTGCTTCTGAGGCAACGTGCTCATAGTGGTCTGTTTCACCACGTATGATCGCGCCTAGGCATATTACGGCGTTGTAGTCCCCTGACTCAGCCAGTAGTTTGGCGATTAATGGAATTTCAAACGAACCTGGCACGTTTGCCACAGTTATATCGGTGTTCGCCACTCCATGTCTACTAAGGGCGCTCTGCGCTCCTTCCAATAGTTTTGAGGTTATGAAATCATTGAAGGTAGCTACTACTATAGCAATCTTTAGACCTTCTCCATTTATGTCACCTTGAAGGGTTCTACTCACAGTCTGCTCCTATCGCTACACATATTTTCATGACATATCTTCTTCGCTTATTAAGTGTCCCATACGTGTGGCTTTAGTTTCAATATATTTTCTGTTTTCATCGTTTATAGAGGCGATAATCGGAACTTGTTCAGCTAGTTGTAAACCGAAACTTTCAAGTCCTACAACTTTTCTGGGGTTATTAGTTAGCAGTCGCATATTTTTGACTCCCAGGTCTACGAGTATTTGTGCTCCCACTCCGTAGTGTCTCAAATCTGCGGGGAACCCTAGTTTAAGATTAGCTTCGACTGTATCTAGTCCAGTATCTTGTAACGCGTACGCCTTCAGTTTGTTGTGGATCCCTATACCTCTTCCTTCTTGCCGCATGTATAGAAATATACCTTCGTTTTCCTGTGCAATTTGTTCAATAGCCAATTCCATTTGTTCTCCACAGTCGCACCGTATACTGCCAAAGACGTCGCCGGTGAGGCACTCGCTGTGAACTCGCACAAGGGTTGGTCTTTTTGGGGAAATTTTGCCCCTCACAAGTGCTACATGTTCTCCCTTATCTACTATACTTCTATAGGAGACTGCTCTGAATTCACCGTGATTGGTTGGGACACGGGCTTCGGCCACTCGTTCTATTAATTTTTCGTGCTCGGTTCGGTAAGCTATTATATCTGCCACAGTGACAATTTTGAGGTTATGAGTTTCGGAAAAGTTTTGTAGCTCGGGCATTCTCGCCATGGTTCCATCAGGGTTCAATATTTCGCATATCACTCCTGCGGGTTTAAGACCTGCCAACTTAGTGAGGTCTACTGATGCTTCTGTTTGGCCCGCACGGACGAGAACCCCGCCGTCTCTATATCTAAGAGGAAATATATGACCTGGCCTGCCGAGGTCTTCTGCATTAGTATCGGGGTGTATTAACGCCCTGATGGTAGCTGCGCGGTCTTGGGTTGAAATGCCAGTAGTTGCTCCCTTTAAGACATCCACGGACACTGTAAATGCAGTAGAAAGTCGCGCAGTATTTTCGTATACCATCATGGGTATACGAAGGTGTTCCAATCTTTCAGTTAGCATTGGAACACAAATTAGGCCTCTTCCCTCAGTTGCCATGAAATTTACGTCTTCCGGAGTTATCAATTCCGCGGCCATAGCCAAATCGCCTTCATTTTCACGGTCTTCATCATCCACGATAATGACCATTTTGCCGGCTTTAATATCTTGTATGGCCCCTTCAACTTTACCTAAACTCAATTTCAACCTCCGGGCAGCATGTCCATTTAACAAGTCAAGGCTTTAAAGAACCTTGGTATGGGCGGCTACTATCCCACGAGTTTTTCAGCATACTTAGCAAAAATATCTATTTCCAAATTCACCTGGTCCCCAATTTTTCTATTTCTAAACACCGTATTTTCCTTGGTGTGCGGTATTATGGTAACCGTGAACGAGTTGTCGCCACAGTTTACTACGGTGAGGCTGGCACCGTCTACAGCGATAAATCCTTTTTCTACTACATATTTTAGGATAAACGAGGGTGTTTCGAACTCAATATTCAGTGCTGGTCCTTCAGTTTTAATGGTCTTTATAAATGCGGTGCCGTCTACATGACCCTGTACTATATGGCCACCAAACCTGCCATTCACGGGCATAGATCTCTCCAAGTTGACTTCATCGCCTACTACTAGTTTACCCAGGTTGGTTCTTCTTAAGGTTTCAGGCACGACGTCGACTTCAAATCCTTTTTCTGTGATAAGAGTAATTGTTAAACAAGTTCCATTTACGGAGATACTGTCACCTGCTTTCGCATCACTGATTACTAGAGGTCCTGTGATAGACAGATGATGTTCATTTGACGAAAATATCTTGCCTATTTCTTCCACTATTCCTGTGAACATAATCATCCTTTCATTGGGGTTCGTCGTAGTTTGTATTTGAGTCTTCAATACAATAGCCGATTAGCACTATCTCGTCTCCCAAGGGTTCTATTTTGACTTGTTTTAGACGTAGCGCACTTCTCATATTATCGATGCCTAATCCTTCCACAGGTGATATAGCGGTTCTGCCTCCTATTATTACTGGAGCAATAAACGCTAAGACTTTGTCGACCAAGTGAGCGTCAAATAGTGCTCCAAGAAGTGTTCCTCCTCCTTCAACCATAATATTTATGATACCCATTTCTGCTAATTCTAGTAGGAGACTTTCCATATTAAGCAATCCATTAATTTCCTTAGAGACTAGTATCTTCGCTTTGTCCATCGGCTGTATGGATGAAAATTTGGTTGTTGCAATTATGGTATCCCCTGGTTCCTTGAGCATCCGTGCAGACGCTGGGAATCGTCCCTTAGAATCTACAACAACCCTTGATGGTTGAACTGGCAGGGGTTCTCCATCAGGGCCTCGTGCAGTAAGCTGGGGGTTGTCATTCATGACGGTATTTATACCGACTACCAGCGCATCGGACTGTCGACGGTACTCGTGGGCAAGTTGGCGAGAATTGTCACTCGTGATCCATTTTGAATCACCTGTCCGAGTGGCTATTTTGCCATCAAGGCTCATAGCAAATTTGGCGGTCACAAATGGCATACCAGTTTTAGAATATTTAGTAAAGGCTTCAATCAAATTTTTAGCGTCTTCACTGGCATTATCTACGAAGACTTGAATTCCGGCTTTTTCCAAGTAAGGGACACCACCTCCAATTACAAGTGGATTAGGGTCCTTGATTCCTATGCAGACTCGCTTAATACCTGACATAATAATTGCGTCTGTACAGGGTCCAGTTCGACCTTGATGGTTGCAGGGTTCCAAAGTTGAATAAAGAGTTGAATTATTAGCGTTTTCTCCCGCGAGTCGAATGGCCATAGCTTCGGCGTGTTCACCTCCAGGCGGATTGGTCCATCCTTCGCTAATAATACGTTCATTTTTCACTATTACTGCGCCAACTGGAGGATTCGGACTGGTGGAACCTTTCGCTCTCTGACCTAATTCAATAGCCCTAACCATGTACTTGTTAAGTTTCAAGCTCTCCTAACTCCATTTGGTTGTCAGAATATTCAGATAGACCCGTCAATTCGTAAAGCTTTGCCCTGTTTTTTGGATTGGGTCCGTTTCTACCATAAACCCAGTCTTCTACAGTCTTTTCGGGTATCCCAAGTTCTTGTGCCAATTCATGTGCGTTACCATCAAACTGGCTGTTGTCCAGCCATGATTTCAGTGGAGTTAGGTCAGATGCATATAATCTGCTCCTAGATTGGCCAGCGCCTGCTGTTCGAGTGGAAGAGAAATTTTGGTAATATCTGCTCGGAGTCGGGCCATCTTGATTTTGGTACTTACTTGTTCTCAATCCATGGCCATAAGGTTTTTCAGAGGAACTCGTGAGTTCGTGAAAGGATAATTGAGCAATTGGCATATCGGCGTAGAGTGTTATTGGAAGCGGTGACACGTTGCTGAATTCCAATACTATATGGCCTTTGAATCCTGGATCAATAAAGCCAGCAGTAGAGTGTACTAACAGTCCTAGACGACCTAGTGAGCTCTTTCCATCTAGTCGCCCCATTAGATCGGAAGGAATTTCTATCCATTCTTTGGTTATGCCGAGTGCAAAAGAATCTGGGTGTAATATGAACGGGTTAATTTCATCGACAGTAACTAGATCTGTCAAGTTTTCCATTTCCTGCTTTACGTCGATCATAGGGTATCTGTCGTTTCTGAAGACACGTAGCTTATTGCCGAGTCTCAGATCTACACTCACTGGTTGTACGGAGGTCTCTGTCTCACACGGGGTGATGAGAAGGCGCCCTTCCTCCATGGCTTTTTTTATATCACGGTCACTGAGAATCACTGTCCCACCTCCAAGTGTGATTATAAACCTTCGTATAGGTATAAGCCAGAATAGCCGATAGGTTTTTTTATTTTGAATAATTATTCATAGTTGCCGAGATTAAGCAAATTAGCCATATTCTAGTAACGCTGCGTGAGAGTTACTTAGGTATATGAAGTTACTGTATTGAAAATCCTACTTCTACGTCCATATCCATGTCTAATGCACCTCCAGATATTGGTGGCGTAGCACTGGCTGGTGAGGCTTCGAGCGCAAATCGTTGCATACCCATGTTTTTGGGAGTTATTTCAAACCCAGTAGACTCACGTATAAATATTAGACTTTTGAGCTGGACCCCTGATAAATCTGCAAAGTGCTGAGCCTTTTCAAATGCATTTTCCATGGCGGCTTGACGTAGTTGGGACATTATGGGGCTTTGATTTTCTATAGAAAATCTTATGCCATCTATTCTAACGAAATCACCTCCAGATTTGACTACGTCATCAATGATCTCTCCTATTGAATCTATGTCTTTAATTTTAGCGGTTATCCTGTTACTAACTGTGTAGCCCACTAATACTTGAGTTCCCTGGCGAAGCCCATTCTTGAGAACTTCTCTGTATTCATACTGCGGATATATATTGAAAGAGGTCGTTTGTAGGGCTGTTTCTTCCAGATCATGGTTCTTCAATCTTTTTATTATCTTGGACATGGCTTCAGCAGCTTTTTGGTTGGCCTCAGACACCTGGGCAGCTTTGGCCTCCACGCCTAATGATAATATGACAATGTCAGGTTCTGCGGAGATTCGTCCGCTGCCTGTGACCCATATCCCGCTAGACAAATCCTGTGATTGTGAAATTGGGATACTGGCAGCTTCAATTTCGTATGCTAAGGAATCATCGACAGGAAATCTTCCAACGGGCTGTGTGGTTAGTTGTGAAGATGTCGTGATGGATGGATCAGAATCCTTGGCCATTTGATTATTAGCTGCGCAACTAGAAACAATGATGGATATGACCAGAAGAAATGCAATAGTCCATGGTTTTACATAAAGCTTTATTTCATCACTAAGGATGTGTCTGTAGTTCATGTATATTTCCTCGTTTTAAGAAATGTATCCCCCTTCTCTTATGATGCCTTCTCAGGGTTATTAGTACAACTA
>Ga0310344_10002505_pt1 | contig 13816 bp, 14 predicted proteins | sample HC15DNA20200_MG_FD_203801 | JGI IMG/M metagenome (GOLD analysis project Ga0310344, IMG submission 203801) | Marine microbial communities from station ALOHA, North Pacific Subtropical Gyre - HC15-DNA-20-200_MG | ecosystem: Environmental > Aquatic > Marine > Oceanic | place: Pacific Ocean: North... | reverse complement strand
ATATAAGCTCTTCAATTAATGTTCTTATCTATCCTGTAGGAATTTCTGCAGAAGATTTTGAAAATAGTATCTCATCAACTGAAGATTCTGAAATCACTGAAGATTCTGAAATCACTGAAGATTCTGAAATCACTGAAGATTCTGAGGTAACTGAAGATTCTGAGGTAACTGAAGATTCTGAGGTAACTGAAGATTCTGAGGTAACTGAAGATTCTGAGGTAACTGAAGATTCTATTAAAGAAAAATAATAGGTATAGTTAACTTACTAACTTTCAACATTTCTTGTAAAAGATTGGTTACTGTTCCTTAAATTAAATATTTGATGACAAAATAATTTATTGGATGGAGTTAATAATTGTACGCTGAGAAATTAATGCCCCACGATATTGATGCTGAAGAGGCAATTATTGGATCACTATTAATTGATGGTGAATCAATTAGTAAGATTACTCCAATTTTAAAAACAGAAGACTTTTACACTGAGCGCAATCGATGGTGTTTCAAGTCTGCTATATCTATTTTCAATCGAAATGAATCAATTAACCAAATCAGTATTTCTCATGAATTAGCAATAAATAATCTTTTAGAAAATGTTGGAGGCAATGCTTATTTAGCCCATTTAGTTCAATCTGTTCCAACTCCACTACATATAGAGCAATATGCTCAAATAGTACATAAAACTTCTTTAATGCGACAACTAATTAAAGCGGCAGATGATATAGCCAATATAGGTTATGAATCAGACACTAATACTGATGAATCTTTAAGAAAAGCTGAAGAAGTATTATTCAATGTCAAATCAGGACGTAGTTCAAAAAACTTCTTAGATTTAAAAGAAATCCTAGATACATATATGGAACAATCATCTGATGACCCTGAAACTGCTATATTACAACAATCTATTCCAACAGGATTCCCAGATATTGATAAGCTTTTAGGTGGTGGATTAAATCGATCAGACCTAGTAATTCTTGCTGCTCGTCCAAGTATGGGAAAAAGTACACTTGCGTTCAATCTAGCAAGATACGTTGCTGGTAACAATCAAACCGTCGGAATATTCAGTCTAGAAATGAGTATGCAACAAATTGCCATGAGACTCATATCTGACCAAGCAAACATAAATAGTCACAAAATGCGACTTCGTACTCTTTCAGAAGAAGAAACTACTAGAGAGCTTGATGCAATAGGAACTCTTTCTGAGCTTCCTATTTTTATTGATGATACTCCCATCCAAAGCATTTTAGAAATGAGAGGAAAAGCACAAAGACTAAAAGTGGAACAAGGCATTGATTTACTAATCGTCGACTATCTTCAGTTAATTAGTGGTAGTAATCGAACAGAAAACCGAGTGCAGGAAATGGGGGAAATTTCTCGCCAATTAAAAGCGCTTGCACGTGATTTAGAAATTCCTGTAATAGCTTGTTCTCAATTAAGTCGTGCTGTTGAACAGAGACCTTCTCATAGACCTATATTATCTGATCTTCGAGAAAGTGGAAGTATCGAACAAGAAGCAGATGTAGTGTTTTTTATATATCGTGAAGATGTGTATACTACCCAAGAAGAGTGGGAGAATTCTCATCCAATGGAAGCTTATCCAGAAAATATTGCTGAATTAATTTGTTCAAAACACCGTAATGGCCCAATTGGAACAATACCTCTGTATTTCCAACGAGACCTCACGAGATTTGAAAGTCTGAACAGTACTTAAATTTCTTAAACAAATTCAAGACATATCACAATCAATGAATATAACGAGTAACCAAACAAATATACCTAATGCTTTAATTGAATACATTATTAATGATATTCATGATGAAACAGATATAAAGTGTGTTTTACGATTGCTTTACTTAATTAGCTGTCAACCAAAATCAACTCCATGGATAACTTATCCAGATTTTATAAGAGATGAATTTATGTATAACTCACAATTGTCCAATAACACAGTAAAAATCCAAAAAACATCTACTTCTTTAAAAAAACATCTTTCGATGGGAACTTTACTATCTCTGATCAAAAAAGGATTAGTATTATCGCAAGTCATATTGATTAAAAATATGCCAACCCGTATATTAGCTTTAAACTTAAGTTCAACAAAAGAAGTTTTGTCAAAATATGAAACAACAATTCAAAGTTCAGCTCATATAACTGATGATATAAAAAAAACATTTAAAGAAATTGAAGAACAGTTGCAAGTAACGAATGTATTTACATTATATGAAAAAAATATAGGCCCCCTTAACCCAATGATCGTTGATAAATTAAAAGAGGCATCTACTATCTATCCACATAGATGGATAACTGATGCATTTAATGAATCAGTTCGAAATAATAAAAAAACCTGGAACTATATTTCTGCAATATTAAAACAAAAAGCATATCCAGAAAATATACAAAACGGAAGAAATAATGGACAACTTATCGGAAATATTAAAAAAAATGCCCCAAAAAAATTCCTCGGGAACTAAATCTCAAACAACAACAAAACAACAAAATTCCTATCAATGTGAATCTTGTTATGGTCTAGGTTGGTACACCTATAACGTCCCTGTTGGACATGAAAATTTTGGGAAATTTATTAACTGTACATGTCAGTCTATTGATTTAAAAACCAATTTAGATCGATTACTTAAAAAAAGCAATTTGTCTCATGTTAGAAAATATAAATTTGAGACACTGGTGTCTGCAGATGTATTTAATAATCAATCACATATTGATTTATTTACTACAGCGTATAAAGAAGCGCATAACTATGCCAAAAACCCTGTAGGGTGGATGGTATTTACTGGTCCAAATGGATCAGGAAAAACTCACCTTGCTGCTGCTATAGGAAATCAACTAATTGATAACGGTCAACCTGTCACTTTCTTTGATGTGCCAGAATTAATTGATTCATTCAAAAGATGGTTTAGTAATGAAAACAATGATTCTGATACAAATCACCCTTTCGAACAAATTAAAAATTCCCCACTACTAATTTTAGATGACTTTAAAACAGGATCAACTAATACATGGAGCGAAGAAAAATTAAAACAACTGATTAAATATCGTAACAACCGTGACTTACCCACAATTTATACAATATCTGGTTCTTTAAACCAACTTGATCACTATATTTTGTCAAGAATTCAACAAAAAGAATCATGTAAAATACTCAATCTTCCTGCTCCAACAAATCATACATTCATTCAACAAAAATTAGGTAAAATAGATCAGTCCATGTTAAATAGAATGAATCTTAATAACTTCAATATTCAAATCCCAAATGCAACTCAAAAACAAAAAACAAACATAAAATGGGCCCTCCAAGCAGCTAAAAACTTCACTAAAGATCCAGAAGGATGGTTAACTCTAATTGGAGATACTGGAGTTGGAAAAACTCATCTCGCAGTTGCTATAGCAAATGATCAAATCCAAAAAGGTGTCCCTGTATTTTTTGCTTTTGTTCCAGAGTTACTCGATTACTTAAGATATACTTTTAGTCCAACAAACCCTACAACCTATGACGAAATATTTGAAAATGTAAAAAATTCAGAACTTCTAATTTTAGATGACTTAGGTAGAGAACATACGACTCCTTGGGCCGCAGATAAACTCTATCAAATTATCGTACATCGATATAATAGTCGTCTACCTACAGTGATAACTGCAATAAGTGATTTAAATCAAATTGAATCACCTATCTCATCACGTATAAAAGACCCATCAGTAAGTCAATTAATTGAAATAGATGCCCCAGATTATAGAAATAAAGAACGCATACACTAAGTTGAACAACCTGGAAATAATTTTCTACTACAAGAGTTGTAGCGCGTACGGGATTCGAACCCGTGATCTCTGCCTTGAGAGGGCAGTGTCCTTGGCCACTAGACGAACGCGCCATACAAAAAAACTGGGGATATAGGAGTCGAACCTATGCTTGCAGAGCCAGAACCTGCCGTCCTACCACTAGACGAATCCCCATCATTATTCACAGCAATCTAAATAATATTTTATACCATTGAGGAATTAATTGATCTACTGTTAATCAATTCCTTAATTTATTTTTCTTAAAAAATAAATCGTTAAAAACTTCATATGCTGCTACATAAGGTGCTTTTTTATTATTATTAACTGACTCTACAACAGATGAAATTTCAGCTGGGGCTGTATTTTTATCTAATAAATAAGCCGTTATCATATTTCTCAAAATCATTTTAAATTCAGCAACTTTGTTACGCTCTTTTTTAAGTAAAATCTCTGATGAATTCATATTTTTTTCTTTATACATAACAATTGATTTATATAAATCTTCTATCCCTCCTGAAGTCTGAGCTTGAGTTAAAATGACAGGAGGTTTCCAAGATGAATCATGAAAATTCATTACTACCTGAGATTTCACTAATTTTTGCATTTCTATGCTTCCTACTCTATCACTCTTATTAATTACATATATATCTCCAAGCTCCATCAATCCAGATTTCATAATCTGAACTGAATCACCAGATTCAGGTACTAGTGCAACAATTAAAATATCCGAAATACAAGCTAAATCAAATTCATTTTGACCTACACCAACAGATTCCACTAAAACAATCTCATAATCACAAGCTGCCAATAAACTAGTAACTACACCAACTAAAGGGGAAACTCCACCATCTGCTCTATAATTAGGAATACTCCTTACAAATATATTAGGATTTAAAAAACTATCTTGTAACCTTATTCGGTCACCTAAAATTGCTCCTCCTGATTCTGGACTAGTTGGGTCACATAAAATAACACCGATTTTTGTTTTTGCATCATCAAAATACTTCACTAATTCACTAATTAATGTACTTTTCCCTGCACCAGGAGGGCCTGTAATTCCAATAGTATACGTCTTCCTTCTAATATCTAAATCTATTGATGAAAGAAATGATACTGCTTGGTTTGGGTCTTTCTCTAACAAAGAAATAACTTTAGGTAAAAGATGAGTTTCACCTTCGAATAATCTTTTAATTAATTCATCCATCTAATACCAATCTTATTTTTAAAAAGATTATTCGGATCCGCTTATTTCAAGAAAAGAGATCATTTCCAGTGCAGCAATTCCTGCACTGTACCCCGCATTTCCTACAGTTTCTACTGAAGAATCAGATTCAATTTCATTTTTTTGTGATGAAAGTGGCTTATCAAGAAAACGACCATCTTCTCCACCAGAACGGGCATATGCTTGCTTTAAATTATCAACTGTCAAAACACCAAATATAATTGGAATCCCTGTATCAACTCCAACATCTGTAAGACCTCTTGAAACTGCTTGAGAAATATATTCATAATGATCTGTTTCTCCACGAATGACTGCTCCCAAGCATATTACTGCTGCATAGCCTCGGTTTGCCAAACGCTTAGCAGCTACTGGAATTTCAAATGACCCCGGAACCCAAAAAATGTCTACATTATCTATTATTGTAGGAGCTGTATTTAAAGCAAATTTTGCACCTTCCAATAAATTAGAAGTTATGGAAGAATTAAATCGTGAAACAATAATCCCTATTCGATGCTTTGAATTACCTAATCTATCAAGGCTAGGATTATCATTATATTCTGTAATATCCATTAATCACTTTTTTTCTTATCTAACATGTGTCCAAGTTTTTTCTTTTTCGTTTCAAGATAGCTTATATTTTCTGGAATAGGATCTACAATTATAGGAACTCGTTCAGTAACAACTAATTCTCCATAACCACTTAATCCTGCAAGCTTACGTGGATTGTTGGTCATAATTCGCATTGATGTTACACCAACATCTTGAAGTATCTGAACACCCACACCATAATGTCGTAAATCTGGAGCAAATCCTAAATGTATATTTGCATCCACAGTATCAAGCCCATCATCCTGAAGGTGATATGCTTTTAATTTTTCATGGATACCTATACCTCTTCCTTCTTGTCTCATATACAGGAATACTCCCCTACCTTCTTTGCCAATCATCTCTAATGCTAAATTCAATTGTTCTCCACAATCACATCTTAAACTAGAAAAAACATCACTTGTAAGACATTCACTATGTACTCTAACGAGAGTAGATTCATCTGTTGTAACATCACCCATCACCAAAGCGACATGTTCATCCTTATCTACAATACTACGATATGAAATTGCCTCAAACTCTCCAAATATAGTCGGAATTCTTGCTTCAGCTACTCTCTCAATAATTTTTTCATGGTTTCTTCTATATTCAATAATTTGAGCAACTGTAACAATTCCAATAGAATGCTTTTTAGAAAATCGTTCCAATTCAGGTAACCTAGACATTGTTCCATCCTCAGACATTACCTCACATATAACTCCTGCAGGATACTTTCCTGCAATTCTTGCTAAATCAACAATTGCCTCAGTTTGACCTGCTCGAACAAGAACTCCGCCTTCACAATATTTAAGAGGGAAAATATGTCCTGGTCTAGCTAAATCTTCAGGTTTAGTTTCAGGATCAATTAGAGATTTAACTGTTGCGGCACGATCATGAACAGATATCCCTGTAGATACATCCTTTACTGCATCAACTGACACAGTAAATGCAGTAGTTAATCTAGCTGTATTCTCCTGAACCATCAATCCTAGCTGCAATTCTCTCAATCGTGAAGCCATCATTGGGACACAAATTAATCCTCTAGCCTCAGTTGCCATAAAATTAATAATTTCTGGGGTAACAAATTCAGCTGCAATACAAATATCGCCTTCATTTTCCCTATCTTCATCATCAACAATAATTACCATTTTCCCATTAGCAATATCTTCAATTGCCTGTTCTACTGTAATCAAATGAAAACTCCTATCCTATATATATCTATTACTAAATTACTCAACAAACTGTTTAACATATTTACCTAATATATCAGTCTCAATATTAACTGAATCTCCTGCTTTTCGTTTACCAAGAATTGTATGATCTCTAGTATATGGAATTAATGTAAAGGCAAATAATGTTCTAGTTGATTCAACCACAGTCAAACTAACTCCGTCAACAGCTACATATCCTTTCAAAACAATATATTGTCCTATCGATTCATCAACTTCTATTTTAACAATATCTGCTTCCCCATCTTTGACAATATGCTTAATTATCCCTATATCATCAACATGACCTTGAACAAAATGTCCTCCTAATCTACCACCTGCCTGGACAGATTTTTCTAAATTAATAAAATCTCCTTTCATTAATTTAGTCAAATTTGTCCTTCTCTTTGTTTCAGGAACAACTTCAACCGAGAACTGATCTTTTTTTATATCTACTACTGTAAGACATACGCCGTTTATAGCAACGCTATCACCTTTTTTAATATCGTGAAGAAATCCCGTAACAGATACTTCAAGAAACGACTCTTTAAAAGAAGCTACTATCCCTATATTGTCAACTATTCCTGTAAACATATTTTATTAACTCATAATTTATATTATTTATAACAGTCTGATAATACACCATGGGAATAAGCTTTTATCAAAACATCTTCTCCAATAGTAACAACTTGAATATTTTCTAATTTCATTACATCAGATAAATATTCTATGCCTTTTCCAGCTACTGCCGAAAAGGCATTTTCTCCCCCAATTATCTTTGGAGCAATAAAAACCTCTACTTTATCTACTAAACCAGAATCAAAAAATGTACCTAATAACTTTGGACCGCTTTCTACTAGAACTGTAATCATACCTAAATTACCCGATAGACGGTCTAACAAAATTTTTAGATCTACTCGTCCATCCTCATCTTCTGGAATGCTTTCTACATCAATTTCTTTCCCCCTAAATTTACTTTTTGTACTCGGGGCAAACCTTTCTGTAACAGCAAGAAGGGTTTCACCATGTTCAGAAAAAACAGCAGAGTCTAATGGTATTTGTCCCTTGCTATCAACCACAACTCGTAAGGGCTGTTTAAAATCATAAGTTGGAATCGACTTATCTCTAACTGATAGTCGAGGATTATCAGCTAGTACAGTACCAATTCCAGTTAGAATTACATCATTTTCTGAACGTAATTTATGCACATATTGTCTTGATTTTGTACCTGATATCCATTGTGAATCTCCTGTATAGGTGGCTATCTTACCATCCAATGTCATTGCATACTTTACTGTAACAAACGGCATTCCTTTAGTCACAAATTTTAAATAAGGAGCTAATATTTCTCCAGATTGTTCCTTACCTTCACCTATTAGTACTTTAATGCCTGCAAGTTTTAATCGATCAACTCCATTACCATTCACCTCAGGATTGGGATCTAATAGTGAAACATGAACCTCTTTTATACCTGATTTTATTATTTCTTCTGTACAAGGCGGTGTTCTACCTTGGTGGTTACAAGGCTCAAGAGTAGTATATAAAACACCTCCAGAAGATTTCTTGCCTGCTTTAACAATGGCTTCTCTCTCAGCATGCCAACCCTCAGGACCAGGACTCTGCGTCCACCCTTCACCAACTATCATGCCATCTTTTACAATCAGAGCACCAACTGGTGGATTTGGACTAGTATGACCCAATGCTTTTCTTGATAGAAGGACAGCTCTTTCCATAAAATTCATTGGAAACTCACATAAATTTAAAATTCGCTATACATTCTACTAGCAGTAGGTAACGTCTGACCTTGGTATTTACTATTAAGATTTTCTGAACCATATAAATTTTCTGCAGGAGTAGATAATCTGGCAAAAGACAATTGTCCTATCTTCATCCCAGCATAAAGTGTAACAGGCAAATTTGCCACATTACTTAATTCTAATGTCAAACGACCTTGCCATCCTGGATCAACATAACCAGCAGTTGAATGAATCAATAATCCTACTCTACCTAAAGAACTTTTACCCTCTAGCCTAGATACTAAATCATCAGGAATCCCAATAAACTCTACCGTACTCCCTAAAACAAATTCATTTGGATGTAACATAAATGGTTCATCATCCTTAATTTCAAACATTTCTGTTAAATTTGACTGATCTTTACGAATATCAATATATGCTTGTCTTGAACCACGAAATAGTAACAAATGACTATCTAGATGAACATCAACACTTGCAGGTTGAATACAATTATCACCTAATGGATCTATTACAATCCTATTCGACTCAATTTCTTTACGTATTGTCCTATCACTTAAAACCATAAATTTAATACACCCCCAAAACCTACAAAAATTTTAACAGGCAAATTACTCTCATGCAATATTATTGATAATACCAACATGGTAAATCAACAAACTATGAAAAATCATTTTAACTTTTCAAAATTTCTTATCTTGCAGATTTCTTATTCCTATAGTTAGTTAAATACAATGAGATATAATATAATATCATCAATGACAGATAGTAAATACTAAAAAAGTATTTGAAAATTATTCCTATACCTCAATAATACAGAAAATGTTTCGAATTAGATCAATAGTAATTGAAATGGCTGAAACGATACTGTTCGCCACATTTGCATTTCTGATTTTTAATACTATTTTTCAAAACTATAGAGTAGAAGGAAATAGTATGACTCCAAACATTAAACACGGTGAACATCTTTTAGTAAATCAATTAGCCTACATTAATTTAAAAGTCCCATTACAACACCAAATAATAGTTTCAAATAACCCTAGTAGAGGAGATATTGTAATCTTCAAAGCACCAAAGAATACAAAAAAAAATTTAATAAAAAGAGTGATTGGTCTTCCTGGAGATACTGTAGAAATAATTCATGGAAATGTTTTCGTTAATGGAACAAAATTAACAGAAACCTATACCCAAAGAAATTTAAATCTACATAACCCCAAGATAAAAGTATCTGAAAATAATTATTTCGTATTAGGAGATAATAGATCAGCTAGCAATGATTCTAGAGACTGGGGAACTGTCCCAATAAAAAATATTAGTGGTAAAGCATGGGTAACTTATTGGCCCTTCACAAGTTTTTCTATAGAAAAGCATGGATAACTTACTTTCTTTAAATTTCAAAATATTATTAAAAAACATAAATTCATCCAACCTAATCATTTTAAATAATATATACTTAATATGTACTTTATATCACATGGGCCGGTAGCTCAGCCCGGTAGAGCAACGGACTTTTAATCCGTGTGTCCAGGGTTCGAATCCCTGTCGGCCCACATTATTAAATTTTCAGTACTACTAAAATTTAAATTGAAACTAACATCATTAAATGCTAAAGAAAATAGACTCCTTTTTTTTACTTCATCTGCACATGCAGTCTCAGATGCAGGCTATCTACTTTATCCATCTCTCTTATTTTTAATTGCATTAGATTTTAATGGAAATTATGCTTTTCTTGGTATTGGCGCTACCCTTGTACTTTTGTCAGCAGGCATTTCAGGAACTATATCAGGCATACTTTCCGATAAAGTTAACACAAATTTATTATTTTCACTATTCAGTATAATTTCCGCAATAGGTGCGATTATTATATTTGCTTCCAATAACAACTACACCTTATTAATTGGTCTCATCATATTTGGAGCTGGAATTGGAATATACCATACAGTTGGCTTATCTGCTATTACACGAAATATCAAAAATCGAACTGAAGCTCTTGGAATTCATGGTACGACTGGTTTAATAGCAATAAGTATCTTACCAACTGTAACTACTACCATTGCTTCATGGAGTAATTGGAAAGTTCCTTTTTTATTTGCTAGTATACTATGTCTATCAATACTTTTATTAATCCCCTCTATACCTAAAGAATTCATACATCCAAAGCATTCAACAAACGAACCTCAAACTATTAAAACCATTTTTTCGACTTTAACTCACAAGAATTTATTCGGTTTATATATAATTTGCATATTACGTGAATTTAGTTCGACTGGCCTCATGACATTTACAGCTAGTTCAATTGCATTTGTCGGAAATATTAACATATTTAGTACAAACACAATTACAAATACAGGATACTTAACAAGCATTGTTTTTTTATTTGCAGCTATTGGTAGCTACTTGGGAGGGAAACTTGGAGAAAAATTCCCATTAGAACAATTGCTAGGTGGCTTGACAATACTACTAATACCAGTGTTAATATTATTAGGTACAACAAAAGGAATTATATTTATATTACTCATGCCCCTATCCCACATGCTTTTATCTTCTGGATACCCATTACTTCAAACTTTGGTAGGACAATACTTGCCTGATAGTATGCATGGAAAAGGCTTTGCAATTATCAATGGTTTAAGTGGCATCGTTGGAGCAAGCGCAGGTTCTACAATAGGCACAGTAATACAATATTGGGGATTTAAATGGGCATTTCCAATATTATCAATCTTTTCCTTAATGGTATTACCAATAATTAAATTTATGTTATTTACAAATAAAAAAAGGTAGGTATAAATGGAATTCAAAGATAAAGAACTTTCATGTCAAGATTGTAATGAAAAATTCGTTTTTTCGGCAGACGATCAATCTTATCATGAACAAAAGGGATTCACTAATGAACCAAAACGATGTGCATCTTGTCGTAGCGAACGTCGAAATCAACGTCGTGGCGGCGGAGGCGGAAGATTTGGTGGTGAACGCATACAACATCCAGTAGTATGTTCTGAATGTGGTCAGGATACAACTGTCCCTTTCAAGCCACGTGGAGATCGTCCTGTTTATTGTAGTGACTGCTTTAATAAACAACGTTCATTCTAAAACACAAAAAACTAAAAAAGGTAGGTAAAAATGGAATTCAAAGATAAAGAACTAACATGTCAAGATTGTAATGAAAAATTCGTTTTTTCGGCAGACGATCAATCTTATCATGAACAAAAGGGATTCACTAATGAACCAAAACGATGTGCGTCTTGTCGTAGCGAACGTCGAAATCAGCGCCGTGGTGGTGGTGGTGGATTTGGTGGCGAACGGACGCAACATCCAGTAGTATGTTCTGAATGTGGTCAGGATACAACTGTCCCTTTCAAGCCACGTGGAGATCGTCCTGTTTATTGTAGTGACTGCTTTAATAAACAACGTTCATTCTAAAACACAAAAAATTAAAAATTGAATACTAAATAGCATAGACATTTTTTTATGCTATGCTAAAATTTTCTTTATATGTATGAAGCGAGCGATATTTCCTTAAATGTGTTAGATCAAATTCCTATCCGAAAGGAAGGTTCTGCTTCTAATGCATTAAATGAAACAATTAATCTTGCTGTGGTTTGTGAAAACCTTGGATATCAAAGATATTGGGTCGCTGAACACCATAATTCAAAATCATTCACAGGAAACAGTCCTGAAATACTTATTGGTGCAATTGCAGAGAAAACTAAGCATATCCGTGTAGGAAGTGGAGGAGTAATGCTAACTCATTATTCATCACTTAAAATTGCAGAGCAATTTCTGACACTTCAAGCGCTTTACCCAAATCGTATTGATTTGGGTGTTGGTCGTGCTCCTGGGAGTGACCAAAAAACAAGTACTGCATTATCATACCCTCGCAACCAAATAAACGCAGAATATTATCCTGCACAAGTAATCGATCTAATTAATTATGTGAATAATTCGCTTACAGAAGACCATCCTTTTAAAGGAATCCAGGCATCTGCTGATTCTAATACTCCTTCTTCCTTAGATATTTGGTTGTTAGGATCAAGTGACTACAGCGCACGTTTAGCAGCTACACTAGGGCTACCATTTGCTTTTGCTGATTTCTTTGGAGATTTACCTCATGGACCAATAGTTTCAGACTTATATCGTCGTACTTTTAAACCATCAAAATATCTCAAAGCTCCTCTTCTAGTTGTTGCAGTACAAGTAATGTGCGCTGCTACAGAAGAAGAAGCTATTTTCCTAGGATCAAGTAGAAATCTAAATAAAGCAGGTAGTGTAATGGGCTTACATCAAGCATTCATATCCCCTGAAGAAGCTACCAAGTATCCTCTAACTGAACAAGCAGAACAATTTATGAAAAGCTTCCGAAAAGGATATATCGATGGAAACCCTAAACAAGTGGCAAAAAAAATCCTTAATGTTGCTAATAAATATAAAACTAATGAAATAGCAATAGTAACTAATGCTTATTCTCACGAAGCCCGTGTGCAATCCTATACATTAATTGCTAATGAATTTAACTAATCCATCTTACAAAGCTAATAAAATGATTGCAGCTATAGCAAGAATCACACCCATTATCTTAGTTATCGTTACTTGTTCTCCTAAAACAAATAATCCTAAAACTACAACAACACAAAAACTCATTGCAAATATTGGAAATACAATAGATGCTGGACCTCGACTTAAAGCAGTGTAATATGAAATTATACTAACTCCAAGCATTAATCCTGTGGCAACTAATGCAGCATTGCTCCAATTCCATTGAATAAGAGAGGAAAAATCAGCTCGGATTATCAATGCATACAAAGATCCGACTACTACTAAAATAAGATTCGTTATCACTACAGCAACAATTGGTTGCGTTTGTTTTAATCCAAATTTAAGAAGTACAGCAGTACATCCATATGCTAACATAGCAATTATTGCCCAAAGAATATAATTCATTCAACACTCCTTATGATGTCTAACTATACCATTAAATTATCTGAATTAATGCATGCTGACTTAAAATGGAATGCTACAATATTCAAACCATATAATGTAAACTATAAAAAATTAATACTCAGTAATAATTAAGGAGTATGTCATGACCATAGAAATACATGATGATCGATTTACTTCTATAGTCGATCAAACGGTTTCACTTAACGTTGTAGGATCTAATTTTGATTTTATAGAAGGCCCAATATGGAATCATATAGATAATCATTTAATTTTTAGTGATATGCCAGGGAATAAAATGCGTAAATGGACTTCTGAAAATG
>Ga0310344_10002504_pt1 | contig 13818 bp, 12 predicted proteins | sample HC15DNA20200_MG_FD_203801 | JGI IMG/M metagenome (GOLD analysis project Ga0310344, IMG submission 203801) | Marine microbial communities from station ALOHA, North Pacific Subtropical Gyre - HC15-DNA-20-200_MG | ecosystem: Environmental > Aquatic > Marine > Oceanic | place: Pacific Ocean: North... | reverse complement strand
ATCGTTCAAATAATTCAGATTATGGTCTAGCTGCTGCGGTTTGGACATCTGATGTTCAAAAAGCTATTAGAACAGCAGAAGCTTTTAGAGCAGGAACTGTATGGGTGAATTGTTATAATATTTTTGACGCAGCTCTTCCATTTGGAGGATATAAACAATCTGGATGGGGTAGAGAAATGGGATCAGAAATTTTAGAAGCCTATACACAAGTTAAATCTGTTGTAATGGCTAAATAAGTATTTTTTTACTTTTATAAAAAAACCTCGTAATTTGTTACGGGGTTTTTTTTTTATGAAATTCAAAAAAAAAAAAATAAAAACAAGATGGCATCAGCAAAGAATTAAAGATAAATTTTTTCATGACGCAAAAAAATTAGGATATAGATCTAGATCAACATTTAAACTTTTAGAAATTAATAAAAAATTTAGAATTTTAAAAAAAGGACAAAATGTATTAGATTTAGGATCGGCACCAGGAGGCTGGTCTCAAATAATAGTAGAAAAAGTTTTTTCTAAAGAAAGTAAAAATGTTATTGTTTCTGTAGATTTAAAAGAAATTAAGCCAATTAAAAATATTACTTTTATTAAAAAGGATATTTTTGATAAAAATTTTTGTTCATTATTAAAAAATAAATTTTCCGATGAATTTACTGTTGTTACATGTGATGCCGCACCATCTACAACTGGTAACAAATCATTAGATCATATTAGAATAATTGATTTGTGCAAAAGATCTTTCGAAATATCAAAAAAATTATTAAAAAAAGGTGGTTTTTTAGTAATAAAAATTTTTGATGGTAATAAAACAAAAGAAATTATTAATTTAATTAGGACAAGTTTTTTAGAAGTTAATTCGTTTAGACCTAAGTCAACAAAATCAGGATCTAAAGAATTATATGTAGTTGCAAAATTTTTTAAATAATAAAAAAAAACTTGAACCTTTAAGTTGTAATCCTTATTATTGTATATGGGTAGAAAAATACACGACTCACTCACTTTTGATGATGTTTTGTTAAAGCCATCATCGTCTTCAACCTTGCCTAAAAATGTTAATACTAAAACTTTGCTTACAAAGTCTGTAAGTTTAGAAATTCCTATAATTTCTGCTGCTATGGATACTGTTACTGAATCAGAAATGGCTATCGCAATGGCTCAGTCAGGAGGAATTGGATCAATTCATAAAAATATGAAAATTGAAGAACAAATGAACGAAATTAGAAAAGTAAAAAAGTTTGAGTCAGGAATAGTTGTTAATCCTGTAACAATAACTAAAGACAAAAAACTTAAAGATGCTTTAAATGTAATGAAAGAAAATAAAATATCAGGAATTCCTGTAGTTGAAGATAATAATAAATTAGTAGGTATACTTACCAATAGAGATGTAAGATTTGTTACTAATTCTGAAATCAAAGTAAAAGATCTTATGACAAAAAATAATTTACAAACAGTAAGAGAAAATGTAAATATGCAAAAAGCAAAAGAAATACTTCATGAATTTAGAATTGAAAAATTAGTTGTTGTTGATAAAAATTATAGATGCGTTGGTTTAATAACTGTAAAAGATATAGAAAAAGCTAGAAAATTTCCAAATGCTTGTAAAGATGCAAAAGGTCGCCTAAGGGTTGCAGCTGCAATAGACGCAGGTAGTAAAGGTGTTGAACGCGCAGAAGGTCTTATAGATGTTGATACGGATGTGTTAATACTTGATACAGCCCATGGCCATTCTAAAAATGTTATTGAAACTGTTAAAAAAATAAAAAAGAAATCAAATTACACTCAGGTTATAGCAGGAAATATTGCAACAAAAGAAGGAGCAAAAGCATTAATAGATGTGGGCGCCGATGCTATTAAAGTTGGTATAGGACCGGGTTCAATTTGTACAACTAGAATGGTTGCTGGTGTAGGTGTTCCACAATTAACAGCAATTTTAGAAGTATCAGAAGTTGCAAAAAAAACAAAAACCCCACTTATAGCAGATGGAGGAATTAAATATTCTGGAGATATAGCTAAAGCAATTGCTGCTGGTGCAGACACTATAATGGTCGGATCTCTTTTGGCTGGAACTGATGAATCACCGGGAGAAGTATATTTATATCAAGGAAGATCTTATAAATCTTATAGAGGTATGGGTTCAATATCTGCAATGTTAAAAGGTTCTGCTGAAAGATATTTTCAAGATAGTAATAGCGAAGTGCAAAAATTAGTACCTGAAGGCGTAGAGGGACAAGTTCCTTACAAAGGCCCGGTAAATATAATTTTAAATCAATTAGTAGGTGGACTAAGATCATCGATGGGTTATACAGGAAATGAAGATATAAAAAAAATGAAAAATAATTGTGAATTTATTAAAATTACAAGTTCTGGCTTGAAAGAAAGTCATGTACATGATGTAACAATTACAAAAGAAAGCCCGAACTATAAGCCAGAAGGTACGAATTAAATTTTCAATGGATAAAATTTTAATACTTGATTTTGGCTCTCAAGTTACTCAACTAATAGCTAGAAGGATAAGAAAAAAAAATATATATTGCGAAATACATCCTTACAATATATCAAAAAAACAAATAGAGAATTTTTCACCAAAAGCATTAATATTATCAGGTGGACCCGCTTCTACTACTTTAAAAAAACCGTTAAAGCCTGATGACTCTATATATTCTTTAAATATTCCGATACTTGGAATTTGTTACGGCCACCAATTATTGTGTAAACGATTTGGAGGAAAAGTTGTAAATTCAAAAAAAAGAGAATTTGGAAAATCTTTAATAAAAATTAGGAATAACTCTAAAATTTTTCAGGGAATTTATAAAAAAAATAAAGAATATCAAGTATGGATGAGTCATGGAGACAAAGTATCTAAATTACCAAGTTCATTTTCTATTATTGCATCAACAACAAATGCTAAGTTTGCTGTAATTGCAAATGAAAGAAATAAAATATATGGTTTACAGTTTCATCCAGAAGTTATCCATACTCCAAATGGAGATAAAATTTTGGAAAATTTTGTTAAAAAAATTTCTTTATGTAAGGCTAATTGGCGAATTTCAGATTTTATTGAGAAATCTTTGATAAAAATTAAAAAACAAGTTGAAACACACGGAGTAATTTGTGCATTATCTGGAGGAGTTGATTCATCTGTAACTGCGGCTTTATTACATAAGGCAATAGGAAAACAATTAAAATGTATTTTTGTTGATACAGGCTTACTTAGAAAAAATGAGGGAAATGAAATTGAAAAAATTTTTAAAAAAAAATTAGGAAATAATTTTAAAAGAGTTAACGCTGGAAATTTATTTTTGAATAAATTAAAAAATATAACTGATCCTGAAAAAAAAAGAAAAATAATTGGAAAATTGTTTATAGATATTTTTCAAAAAGAAGCAAAGAAACTTAATTCAATAAAATATCTAGCACAAGGAACACTTTACCCAGATGTAATTGAGTCAAAATCAGTTAGAGGGGCCCCGTCTGCAAAAATAAAATCTCATCACAATGTAGGAGGTTTGCCAAAAAAATTAAATTTTAAATTAATCGAGCCATTGAAAGAGCTTTTTAAAGATGAAGTGAGAATTCTTGGAAAAAAATTAAATGTTCCAGATATAATATTAAAAAGACATCCTTTTCCTGGACCTGGGCTAGCCGTTAGAATCCCTGGATTTATAACATTAAGAAAGATTAAAATTTTACAGAAAGCCGACTCTATTTTTATAGAAGAATTAAAGAAAAAGAAACTTTATGATAAAATATGGCAAGCATTTGCTGTTTTGTTACCAGTTAGAACAATTGGCGTAATGGGTGATCAAAGATCTTACGAATACAGTTGCGCATTAAGAGCAGTAACGTCAATTGATGGAATGACTGCAGAACCATATTATTTTAATTCTAATGATTTAGCGCAAATAAGTACAAGAATCGTAAATGAAGTCAATGGCATTAATAGAGTTGTTTATGATTATACTAGTAAACCTCCAGGAACTATTGAGTGGGAATAAAAAAAACAAAAAATCTAAATGATCTGTAGATTCTTTTTACTTTCAACTTTCTTGAGTACATTTAAAATATCTTTTATATACTTTGATTTTCTAAGTTCCTGTTTTCTTGAATATATGTAAAAAATATTTTTTTTGTTTTTAATAATTGAAAATTCTGGTGAAGCGTAACTATGTCTATATATTGAAAATTCTGCATAGTTTTTTTCAAAATTTATTGAATAATCTTTCCATATACCATTTGATACTTTTTGGCTATAAATACTAATTATTGAATTTAGATCTTTTTTAGAAAAAGTTACTTTTTCTTTTGCTTTAATATATTTAGAAAAATGATAAATTTTTGACATATATTAATAAATAAATTTTTTTATATTATTATATTATAATTATGCCAGAAGTTACTCCGATATGTCAATTTGGTACTAAAGCAATTTCATTTAGTTTAAATGGAATTGATGAAAAAACTTATAATTTAGAACAAATAAAAGGAGAAAATGGAGCTTTAATAATGTTTATTTGTAATCATTGTCCATATGTAAAAGGAGTGATAAATAGATTGGTTTTAGATGTGACAGATTTACAAAAAAAAGGTATAGGCTGCGTAGCAATTATGTCGAATGATGTTAAAAATTATCCTGAGGATTCTTTTGACAATATGAAAAAATTTTCTAAAGAAAATAATTTTACTTTTCCTTATTTATATGATGAAACTCAAGAAGTTGCTAAATCTTATGGAGCTGTATGCACCCCAGATTTTTTTGGATATAACAAGAATCTTGAGCTTCAATACAGAGGTAGGTTAGATAATGCAGGAATTTCAGGAGAAATATTAAAAACCAAAGAATTATTAAATGCTTTTGATGAAATAATTAGTTCGGGGAAAGGTCCTAAAGAACAGATATCTAGTATGGGATGTTCAATTAAATGGAAATAAAATGAGTGAAGATCATAATCTTATTAAAGAAATAGAAGAAGAGGTTAAGCAAGACGAATATAAAAATCTTTGGAACAAGTATAAAATATATATTTTTATATCGGTAATTTTCATTTTATTTACTGTTGGCTCTTTAAATTTTTTTAAATATAAAAAAGAACAATTAGCAGAAAAACAAAGTGAATTATTTTTTCAGGCGACACAATTTATAGAAGATGAAGAATACAGCAAGGCAAAAGAGATTTTAAAAGAAATAAATAAATCAAAGAATAATGGTTACAGCGAGTTATCTTTTTTATATTTAATTGATTTAGTAGAAAAAAAAAAGATAAATTTAGATTTCGACGACTTAGAAGTTAATAAAAATAGTATTTTTTATGGTTTAATAATATTACAAAAGTTTAATAACGAAATAAATTCTAATATAGAAAATATTAATAATTTAAACGAAATAAAAGATCTTGCTAAACCCTCTTCTGATTGGAGTTATCTTGCTAACGAATTACTATCATCGTATTATATAAAAAAAAATGATTTCGAAAAAGCTATACAATCACTAAGTTTCATAATTGATAGCGAAGATTCAAGTGAATATATCAAAGAAAGAGCTAAAACTTTAGTTGAGATGATAAAAAAAAACAAATGAAAGCAATAAATTATTTTTCTTTTTTTTTTTATTTATTAATTTTTTTAATTAATAGTTGTTCTGTTTTTAAAGACGATAAAGAGAATATTAATAGCAGACCTGCTTTTATTGAAACGGTTGCTAAACCTGATTCAAGTTTAAGAGGAATAAAAGTTTCATTACCAAAACCTTTTATTAATAATACTTGGAATCAAGTAACAAATAATGAAGCACATAGAGTTTTACATCCATTGGTGGAAAAAAATATTAAATTATTTTGGAAAACTTCAATAGGAAAAGGTGAAAATAAAAAAGTCCCAATTTCCTCACAACCTGTAATTGATAAAGATAAAATATATACAGTTGATACAGTTTTAAAAGTTTCAGCTATCAATAAAACTACAGGAAAAAGGGAATGGGTAAAAAAATTTAAAAAAAAAATAGAGGAAAATAAAGGAATTATAAGTGGGGGCTTGGCTGTAAATGAGAATTTACTTGGTTTAACAACTGGTTCAGGTCAAATATTTGCTATTAATAAAGATAATGGTGAAATTATTTGGAGTAATAAAATAAATGCAATTATCAGATCTGCACCAATAATATCTGGAAATTTTTTTTTAGTTTTAGGTAAAGATAATAGGCTTTATGCATTTAATTTAAGTAGTGGTGAATTAAGTTGGACACACGAAGGTTTGGATGAGGTATCTACTTTTTTAGGATCGTCTTCTCCTGTAGTTTCAAAAGGGATAGTTATAGTAACTTACTCTTCTGGAGAGATTTATGCAATTAATTTATCAAATGGAGCTGTTATTTGGAATGATAACTTAAGTACTTTAGTTCAAAAAAGATCTATAGAAAGTATATCTGATATTAGAGGTAATGCAGTAATTCAAAATGATACCGTATATGTTATTAGTCATAATGGCCGAATGGTAGCAATGAATTTAAATAGTGGTAAAAGATTATGGGAGTCAAATATAGGAGGAATTCAAACACCTTGGGTTGTCTCAAATTTTATATATGTTTTATCAAAAGATAATGAATTAATTTGTATGACTGCTAAAGAAGGAAAGATTGTCTGGGTAAGCAAATTAAGAGATTATATTAGTTTTGAAAAGAAAGGAAAACTTATAACTTGGTCAGGCCCATTGTTAGCTGGTCATATGCTTATTGTTTCAGGATCGCATGGTATAATTGCTTCTATATCTCCTTATACTGGTAAATTTTTGGGAGCAATTAACGTTAAATCTTCAGTTCAAAATCAAGCAATAGTTTCTAATAAAACTGTTTTTTTTCTAACTTCTAAAGGCGACTTATTAGCTTATAGATAAAAAAATGTTAAATGAAAATAAAATAAAACTTTGTTTTATTGGAAACCCAAATGTTGGCAAATCTACTTTAATAAATCGATTATTAAATTCTAATGATTTGCAAACTAGCGAATTACCAGGGACAACTAAAAAAATTATTGAAAAAAAGCTAGTTTGGAAGGAAAAGGAATTTATTTTTTTAGATACTGCTGGAGTTTATAAAAAAAAGGATTTTAATTTTAATTTACTAGTCAAAGCTACAAGATTATCAAAAATAATAATTTTAATTTTAGATTCTTCAATTAAAAGATTGGATAAAATCCATAAAAAATTAGTATCACATACTTTAAAAGCTGGTAAAGGGTTAATAATTATTTTTAACAAGTGGGATTTAATAAATAATAAAAAAGAAAAAAAAAAAGAATTAGAAGAATTTATTAAATATTCAGTTCCTCAGTTTGATAAAAGAAAACTTTTTTTTATTTCTGCTTTAAGAGATAATAATTTTTTAGATATACTTAAATTTTCTTTAGAAATAGAAAAATTGCTTAATGTTAAAATAACTACCTCAGGTTTGAATAAATGGTTAAAAAATATTACTAAAATAAACCCACCAATTAGAATTAGAGGAAAAGAAATAAAATTTAAATATATGGTTCAAACTGATACAAATCCTCCTACTTTTAGAATTTTTTCAAATCATCCTAATAAAATAAAATCTTCATATAAAAGATTTTTAGAAAAAAAACTTAAATTAAATTATAAGATTGATAATGTCCCAGTATTTTTAGAATTTCCTGTAAGTAAAAATCCTTATCAAAATAAGAAAAAATAATTTTTCTTATATATTTACATTGCTTAAAAAAGATAATTGATCGAATTTTGATTTGTCTAAAGTTTTATCGATTGGAACAATAGGATAATCTCCGGTAAAACAATGATCTGTAAATTGTGGAACATTGTCATTTCTTTTTTTCTCTCCCATAGCTTTATATAAACCTGCGACTGATAAGAAGCTCAATGATTGTACCCCAATATATTTAGCCATATCTTTAATATTTTTCTTTTTTGCAGCCAATAATTCATCTTGTTTTGGTGTATCAACACCATAGCAATCAGGATGTGTTATAGGTGGGCTAGCAACTTTCATATGTATTTCTTTAGCACCTGCATCATTAAGCATTTTGATAATTTTTAAACAAGTTGTCCCTCTGACTATTGAGTCATCGATAAGTATTATTTTTTTATTTTTTATACAACTGTGATTTGCATTATGTTTTAATCTAACTCCAAATTGTCTTACTTGTTGGGCAGGTTCAATAAAAGTTCTTCCAACGTAATGGTTTCTTATTAACCCTAACTCAAAAGGTATTTTTGATTGTTCAGCATATCCAATAGCAGCAGGCATTCCAGAGTCAGGTACAGCAGTAACTATATCTGCTTTTGTTTTAGATTCTTTTGCTAATTCAATGCCGAAATTTTTTCTACAGTTATATATGCTTTTTTCACCAAGCTCACTATCTGGTCTAGAAAAATAAATATATTCAAATATATCTGGTCTGCATTTAACATTAGGAAATGGCTTAATACTTTTTATTTTATCATCTGTAATTATTATTATTTCTCCGTTTTCTATTTCTCTTACAAATTTTGCTCCTATTATATCTAGCGAACAAGTTTCAGATGTTAATATAGGAGAACCATCTAGATCTCCTAAAACTAAAGGTCTAATTCCAAAAGGATCTCTTACTCCTATTAATTTTTTTCCAGTCATTACTGCTAAAGAGTACCCTCCTTGAATTTGAAAAAGAGCATCTATTAGTTTATCTACAAAATTTGTTCTTTTAGATCTAGCAATAAGTTGAATTATTATTTCTGTATCAGAAGTACTTTGAAAAATAGCTCCCTTATCTACTAATTTATGTCTTAAAGACAGGCTGTTAGTTAAGTTTCCATTATGAGCTATTGATAATCCTCCACTTGATAAATCAGCGAAAAAAGGCTGAACATTTCTTAAAAAAGTTTTACCTGAAGTTGCATATCTATTATGCCCAATTGCGTGCTTTCCAGGCAATTTATTTATAACATCTTTTTTTGTAAAATTATCTCCAACTAGGCCATATCTTTTTTCTGAATAAAAATTATTTTCATTATGAGTTACGATGCCGCAAGCTTCCTGTCCGCGATGTTGTAAAGAGTGTAGTCCTAAAGCAGTGATAGTTGCTGCATCGTCGTGATTGAATATACCAAATATTCCGCACATAAATTTATTTATAGAACTATAATATAATTTGTATGATATTTCTCAAGTTTCAAGTAATCATATCATTATTTGAATTGAACTCTATAAATTTTGTTTTGAAGTAAATTGATATCTTTTCTATATATTTTATTGAATGAGAATCATTAAACCAAGCTGGTTTTTGTTGATTATAAAAAATATCAGTATAAATAATAAAAATTAATGAATAAATTAATATCATTCTTATAAAGCCGAATAAGAATCCTAATGATTTGTCGATAAAATCTATTCCTTTTAAAGATAAAATTTTAGATAAAAAATTAAATATAATTGATAAAATTAAGAACATTAATAAAAAAACACTTGCTGCAGCTATTAAATCTAGAACCGCAGAATCTTTTAAAAAACTAGATAGTATTATTTTCGTTTTTTCGAAAGATATAAATGCTAGATAAATTGATAGTAACCATTTAGTTAATGATAAAAATTCTTTTATAAATCCTCTAGATAATCCTAAAAGCGATGAAAAAATAGCTAAAGAAATAATAATAAAATCTACTATTGGCATAATTAATTAAATGGTTTAATTAATAATATTAATTTTGGCAAAAGAGTTAAAACAGCCAACATTGCAATTAACATTGCTAATCCAGTGAATAATCCAAAGTAAATTGTTGGTATAAAATTAGATAAAACTAAGATTGAAAAACCAAATATTATAGTAACAGAGGTATTAAAGATTGCTTTACCTACACTTTTGTGACAAGCATCAATTGTTTCTTTGTAATCATTAATTTTTTTGAATTCTTCTCTAAATCGGTAAATATAATGGATACTATTATCAACGGCAATTCCAATTGTTATAGATGCAATAGTGATTGTCATCATATCAAGTGGTAATTTTAATAATCCCATAATTCCTAAGATTGATATAGCGGCAATGAAGTTTGGAACAATCCCAATTAAAGATAAAGTTAAAGACCTAAATAAAATAACAAACATTATTGCTATTCCAATCATTACAAAAATTAAAGTTTTTATTTGTGAGTCGAATAAACTTTGTAGCATATTATTGTATAAAATTAAAACACCAGCAATTTGAAATTCTTCTTTTTTAAGATCTAATTTATTTATGAAATCATTATTTATTTTTTCTATTAATTCTTTTCTTCTTAAATCTTTAGAAGAGTCTAATACTCTCAAATTTATTCTAGCTTCATTATTTTCTATAGAAATATATGGATCAACAACATTCTTTTTTAATTTCTCAGGAAGTTTTTTATAAATTACATTTAATTCAAAGGGATCAAATTTTTTACCTTCGTTAAGATCTTCAGCTACTCTAATTAAAGATGTTAAAGATAATACCTTGCCTATTTCTGGTAAATTTTCTAAATAATTATGAATTTTTTCGATTTGATTTATTTTTGTTGAAGTAAACCAATAATCTTCTGTATTTATTTCTGTTTCTATTTCAAAAAAATCATCTTCTAAACCTAATTCTGAATCGTCAGAAGATAAACTACTGTCATTATTTTCATTTTCTTCTTTTTTAAAGTTAACAACTATGTCAAGAGGTGTTGTCCCACCAAGTTTTTCATCAATAAGCTTCATTCCTTGGTAAATTTCAGTTTTTTCTTTAAAGTAGTTTATAAAACTATTTTCAACTTTTAGTTTAGTAATTCCAACAGCTGTAAAAACTATTAATATAAAAGAAAAAAATAATATTTTATTTCCGTGATTTTTTGCCAAGTGTGCCAGACCTTGAGTTATAAACGTTTGTTTTTCTTCTGAAAGTTCTTCATTTTTTTTGTTTAAAAGTAATAATATTGAAGGAAATAATATAAAAGAAGTTAAAAACGTTACAGTTAATCCAATTGTCATCATCCAACCAAAGTCAATCACAGGCTTTATTCCGCTGAAAACTAAAGATGTAAAAGCACATATGGTTGTCAAAGCAGTATATAAACAAGGCCATACCATTTTTTCAGTAGTTAATAAAACAATTTCGCTTTGACTACTATTTGGCATTTCATTAGAGAGTTGTTTGTACCTGACAGCTAAATGTACATTCATAGCTATAGTTAGAATTAACATTAAAGAAATAAAATTTGAGGAAATTACCGTAACATCCCAATTTACGAATCCTAAGATCCCTATCATTATTAAAACTGCGTAAAAACAATTTAATAATGGAATAGTAACCCACCTAATTTCTCTAAAAACTATTATTAAAGTTATGACTATAAATAAAAAAACACCAACTCCAAAATTAATCAAATCACTTTTTATAAATTCAATCATGTCGTCAGCTATCATTGGGACGCCGCCAAGATGTATTTCTCCAGTATTTGAAAATTCTTTGATTATTTCTCTAATGAAAGCTATGTTTTGATGATTTTTCTTTTTTAATTCTGATTTTTTTTTATCATATTCAATAAGTATTTCTTTTAATTTTGTTTCTTCAGCAATAGATAATTTTTCTTTAGCTTTTAAAGAATTTCTTTGTTTTAATAAATTCTTAAATTTTTCATCAATTTTTAAATAAACTATTAATGAAGTTAATTTACCATCCTCACTAACAATTAAATTTTTGTAAATTGGGCTTTCGATTATTTCTTTTTTTGCAACATTAATATTGATATTTGGGTCGGTAATTTTTTTTATTTTATCTTCATTAAGCTTTTTTAGTGGGACATTTGCAGCTTTTAATAAAGGTAAATCTATTAAAGTGATTACTTCGTGAACATTTTCTAAATTTTCTAATTTTTCTTTTAAATTTTTAATATTTTCAAAGGAATTAAAAGAAAATAAATCATCATTTGGTTTATAAGTAATTATTACAAAATCTTTTGATTCATATCTATTACTAATTTCTCTAAATGTTTTTAAATCTTGGTCGTCTTCTAAAATTAGAGAGTCAGCTGAGGCATCTAATTCAAAATTTTTTGCATGTATTGTAAAAAAACTAAGAACCAAAACCAAAGATATAATTACATAAATTGGATATCTAATAATATAGCTTTGATATATTTTATTTAAAATTGATATCATTATAGAATTTTTTAATTTAACTATTCTATATTATCTAAAGATTTATTTTTAGAAAGATTACTAAATTTAGTTGTAGATCCTTCAAAGTGTAGATTAACCTTACCTATTGGGCCGTGTCTTTGTTTCGCAACAATTACTTCTGCAACATTATGAATTTTTGCCATTTTATCTTGCCATTTTTGATAATCTTCAGTACCAGGCGATGGCTCTTTTCTTTCAGTGTAGTATTCTTCTCTATAAATAAACATTACCACATCTGCGTCTTGCTCTATTGCGCCAGATTCTCTTAAATCTGATAATTGTGGTCTTTTGTCATCTCTTTGCTCAACTTGCCTTGATAATTGAGATAAACATAAAACTGGTATATTTAATTCTTTTGCTAATGCTTTTAGATTTCTAGTCATTTCTGCAATTTCTAATACTCTATTATCAGGTCTTGAAAGAGAAGGTCTGATAAGTTGAAGGTAATCAATCATAATAGCATCTAAACCATATTTTCTTTTTAATCTTCTTGCTCGTGTTCTTAAAGCAGAAATAGATAAATTTGGACTATCATCTATATATAAAGTTAGTTCTCCTAAATTCTGACTTGATTTTACTATTTTTTGAAAATCATTTGAATTTAATTGACCTCTTCTTATTTTTTCAGAAGATATAGTAGAGTCTTCAGCAAGGATTCTAGTTGCTAATTGTTCTGATGACATTTCTAAAGAAAAAAAACCAACTACATTTTTCTTTTTTTCTTCATCCATAGAATTTGCATTTACCATTTTAAAAGCAATATTAGTTGCCAAAGCTGTTTTACCCATAGAAGGCCTTCCTGCTAGTATTATTAAATCAGTTTTATGAAGCCCTCCTAAAAGCTGATCTAAATCTGTGAAACCTGTAGGAATTCCTGAAAGTTGCCCCTCTCTTTTATATGCAGATTCAGCACTATTAATCGCTTCTACTAATGATGTCGAAAACTTCTTAAAATCTTGATTACTTTCACCAGTTGATGATAAATTATATAATTTTACTTCTGCTTTCTCAATGATGTTAGAAGCATTAGTTTCTAAATCAAAAGAATTTGCTTCATTTGATATTTCATCAGAAATTTTTAGTATTTCTCTTCTTTGAAATAAATCATAAATTAATTTTCCATATTCACTTGTATTAGATGATATTGTTGAATTTTTAGCTAATTCTATTAGATATCTATCTCCTCCAATTAATTCCATTTCATCTTTTTGTAAAAAATAATTTTTTAAAGTTAAAGGGTCAGCTAGTTGATTATTTTCTAACAATTTAGCTATAGCTTCAAAAATTCTACTATTTACATCGTCATAAAAATGTTCCGGTTTAAGAAAATCAGATATATGTTCGTATGCTGAGTTATTAGTAAGAAGCGCAGCAAGCAATGCTTGCTCCGCCTCTACATTCATCGGGACGATTCTTAAATCTTTTTCGTTAGATTTAAATTTTTTTAATTCTGAGCTCATATTTTTTATGAAGAATTCATAGTATCATAAATTTTTTATTTTTTTCTTTCTAGACCTGTGAAAGATTGGGATAAAATGAGAAAACTGTGGATAACTACTTCTTTTTGGTTTTTTTTACTTTTTTTTCTGGTTTTTTTTTAACTTTTGCTGTTTTTTTTATTTCTTCTTTTTTTATAACCGG
>Ga0310344_10002503_pt1 | contig 13826 bp, 12 predicted proteins | sample HC15DNA20200_MG_FD_203801 | JGI IMG/M metagenome (GOLD analysis project Ga0310344, IMG submission 203801) | Marine microbial communities from station ALOHA, North Pacific Subtropical Gyre - HC15-DNA-20-200_MG | ecosystem: Environmental > Aquatic > Marine > Oceanic | place: Pacific Ocean: North... | reverse complement strand
AAAAAAATTTTCTAATCAAAAATTAAACAATTATACAAAAGATAATTTAAGAGATTTTTATTTTGTAGGCTTTATGTCTTTCTTTAAAAGAAATAGTAAAATTTTTTTCACTTTATCTGTTTTTTTTCTTTTATTTTCTATATTTAATTTAAAAAATATCCAATTTGATAATGATCCAATAAAATTACGCAATCAAGAAAGCACTTCTGTGATAACAATGAACGATTTGATCAAAGATCAAACCATAAACCCGCATAGCGTTGATGTTTTAACAGATAATATTATCAAAGCTAATGAATTAAAAAAAAAGATTTTAAACTTAGATGAAGTAAAAGAAGTAGTTTACTTTAAAGATCTTATTCCTAAAAACCAAGATGAAAAATTAGAAATTTTAGATCAGTTTAAGACTTTTTTTCCTGAAATTAAATTATCCACTGAAACTCCTTTGTTTTTAAGGTATGAAGGCGATCCAGAGAAAGACGCTCTCTGGAAAGAAGAACAAAATAAAATTCTTGAATTATTAAAAAGTATTGAGAAAAAAGGCAACGAAAAAAAAATTGATACTTCATATATTAAATATTTGAAAGGACATATTTTATATTGGAATCCAAGACAAGTTGATGATGTTGAATCAAAAATCTTTGATTACTTTATAACTAATATACAAAAATTTAATGAAAGTCTTAAAGCGGAAAAAATTTCATACGACAATATTGATATTCAGTTATTAAAAAGATATAAAACAGCATTTAAATATAGATTAGAAATTATACCTTCTAAGAATCTTGATAATCAAACTAATAAAAAAGAATTTGTTGAATCTGTGTTTAAAATTACTCCAAATATTTCTGGCGGCGCATTTACAACATACCGTGCAGGCAAAACAATATTACAATCATTTGAACAAGCTATGATAATTTCAATATGTTTAACAACATTTTTTTTATTTTTTGCTTTAAGAAATTTTAAAAAAGTTTTTATAGTATTTATTAATTTAGTTGCTGCTTTATTATTTTCCTTATCATTCTTGACTTTACTGGGGCTTAATTTGAATTTTGCAAATATTATTGCACTACCTCTACTTTTTGGTTTAGGCGCAGCAACATCCATTCAAACTATTTTAAGGACAGAGAAATTTGAAACATTAGATGATTATTTTGCAAATAGTACAACGCCTCGAGCAATTGTTTTTAGTTTATTAACAACATTGGGGACTTTTTTTGTTTTATCACTTTCATCACATGTCGGTACTGCAAGTATGGGAAAACTTCTAATTATTTCTATATTTTCTATTTATCTTGCGAACTTAACTATTTTATTACCTTTAGAAAAATATTTTTTTAAAAAATGAAAACACTTATAACAGGAGCAGCAGGTTTTGTCGGGGCAGCAGTTTTAAGAGAACTTTTAAAAAAAGGACATAAGGTAAAAGCATTAGTCAGACAGTCTAGTGTTTTAAATAATTTAAAAAATTTAGATGTTGAAATTGTATATGGTGATTTAAAGGATAGGGAATCGTTAAAAAAAAGTCTAAAGGACTGTAAGTATTTATTTCATGTTGCAGCAGACTATAGACTTTGGGTACCAAAACCTGAAGAAATTTATCAAAATAATGTAAAGGGAACAGAAAATTTGATGGAGGAGGCATTAAATTCAGAAATTGAAAAAGTTGTTTATACAAGCAGTGTTGCTGTTCTTGGAAAACCAATAAATGGAGATATAGCTAATGAAAAGACACCGGTTAACGTTAGCCAAATGATCGGTCATTATAAAAAGTCAAAATTTCTAGCTGAAGAAAAAGTAAAAGAATTATATATAACAAGAAAACTGCCTGTTGTTATAGTAAACCCAGCAGCTCCTGTTGGCCCAAGAGATATAAAACCAACACCTACTGGAAAAATGATTTTAGATGCTGCAATGAAAAAAATTCCCGCTTATCTCGATACCGGTTTGAATATTGTTCATGTTGATGATGTAGCAAAAGGACATATGCAAGCTTTTAATAAGGGAAAGCTTGGAGAAAGATATATACTTGGTGGAACAAATCTTACTTTAAAAGAAATGTTAGAAATAATTTCAGTTTTGTGTGGAAATAAACCACCTAAAATAAGACTCCCTAGAAAACCACTTTATCCAATAGGGTATTTTTTTGAAATTTGTGCTAGATTATTTAATATTAAATACCCAATGTTAACTGTTGATATGATCAGAATGGCAGAAAAAAAAATGTTTTATTCTAGTGAAAAAGCTAAAAAAGAATTAAATTATAAGCATAAATCAGCTAAAATTGCATTGAAAGATGCTATTCAATGGTTTATTGATAACGGATATTGTAGAAATGTACATTTAGTCTGATAAAATATTAATAGAAAAAATGAAAATTATTTTAGCACAACCAAGGGGATTTTGCGCAGGAGTTGATAGGGCAATTGATATTGTAAAAGAAGCGCTAAAAATTTACGGGCCTCCTGTATATGTACGGCATGAAATTGTTCACAATAAAAGAGTTGTTGAGGATTTAAAAGAAAAAGGAGCTGTTTTTGTAGAAGAAATAAAAGAAATTCCAAATGGAGCTGTAACAGTATTTAGTGCACATGGAGTTTCTAGGAAAGTACAAGACGATGCAAAATTTAGAAAATTACCTGTTTTAGACGCAACCTGCCCTTTAGTTTTAAAAGTTCATAATCAAGGTATAAAATATGCAAAAAGAGGATATGAAATTATTTTAATTGGGCACGCGGGCCACCCAGAAGTTGAAGGGACACAAGGTAGAGTTCCAGGAGGAGTACATTTAATTTCGACAAAAGAAGATGTGAGAAAGTTAAAAGTAAAAGATGAAAATAAATTAGCATATGTAACACAAACAACTCTTGGTGTTGACGATACCAAAGATGTTATTCAAGAATTAGAAAAACGTTTTCCTAATATCATAGGTCCAGGTGTTGAAGATATTTGTTATGCCACTACTAATAGACAAGAAGCTGTAAGAGATTTAGCTAAACATGTTGATTTATTACTTGTAGTTGGTTCTCAAAATAGTTCAAATTCTAAACGACTAGAAGAAATTGGAAGGGAAATAAAAATACCTAGTTATTTAATTGATGGGCCATCAGACATAAATAGAAAATGGTTAAAGAATGTAGCAACAGTAGGCATAACAGCAGGGGCATCAGCTCCTGAAGCGGTTGTTATGGAGGTGGTTGATGAATTAAAAAAAATAGAAAAATCAAACGTAAAAGTTATGGATGGTATTAAAGAAAAAGTCGAGTTTAAATTGCCTGCAGGCATAAGATATAAAAAAAGCAAGAAAGAACTTATAGCATAAAAAAATGGGAATACCGTTAATACAAAAGATTAAAGTAGCAAAGTATATTTTTGAACAAAAAATTAAAGGAAATAAAAGATATCCATTGGTTTTAATGCTTGAACCATTATTTAGATGTAATTTAACCTGTGCCGGTTGTGGTAAAATTGATTACCCTGATAAAATACTTAATCAAAGAATGACAGTTAAGGAGTGCTTAGAAGCAGTAGATGAATGTGGCGCACCGATTGTATCTATTCCCGGTGGGGAGCCTTTAGTTCACAAAGAAATAGGAAAAATTGTGAAAGGAATAATTAAAAAAGGAAAATTTGTTTATCTTTGTACAAATGCTCTTTTACTTGAAAAAAAATTAGATTTATTTAAACCTTCTCAATATTTAACTTTCTCGATCCACTTAGATGGATTAGAAAAAGAACACGATCATTCAGTTTGCAGCGAAGGAGTTTATACAAAAGTTATTCAAGCTATAAAAGTTGCAAAACAAAAAGGTTTTAGATGCAATGTTAATTGTACTTTATTCCATCAAATGACTCCAAAAAGAACCGCAAAATTTTTTGATTTTGTTACAGATTTAGGAGTAGACGGAATTACTGTATCGCCTGGTTATGCATATGAAAGAGCAGCAGACCAAGAGAATTTTTTAAAAAGAAAAAAAACAAAAAATTTCTTTCGTAATATTTTTAAATTAGGTAAAGGTAAAAAATGGGCTTTTAGCCAATCATCATTGTTTTTAGACTTTCTTGCAGGAAATCAAAGTTATAAATGCACCCCATGGGGGAATCCGACTAGAAATATTTTTGGTTGGCAAAAACCTTGCTATTTACTTGGTGAAGGATATGTAAAAACTTTTAAAGAATTAATGGAAACTACTGAGTGGGATAAATATGGAACCGGTAATTACGAAAAGTGTGCAGATTGCATGGTCCATTGTGGTTACGAACCAACAGCGGCAGAAGATTCTATTAAAAATCCTTTAAAAACTTTAAAAGTCGCTTTATTTGGGCCTAAAACTGATGGTGAAATGGTTTCTGATATACCATTAAATAATCAAAGACCAGCAGAATATGTTTTTGAAAAATTAGTAAGAGATTCATCGAAAAAGATTGAAGAAAAAGAAAATCAAGAAGAATTAGCTGTAAAATAAAAAAAAGAACTAAGGTCTCCGAAGAGACCTGTTCCTTAGGAAATATAATTATTTAATTTCCTCACCACTTAGTTTGCTGATTTTAAGAGTTTCAAGATCGCCACTTTTCGTAAGATAAGAAACGATATAAACTTTTTTTTCAACATCAAATTTAACATTTTTTAAATCAGCAAAATTTTCTTTACTTCTAGCACTTTGCATTGCTTGAGTAATAGACGTCGTAGTTGGAATTCTAGCTTCTGCTGCATAAGCAGTCGAATTAACAAAAATTGCAATTAAAGCTAAAACAATATAACTAATTTTTTTCATATAAATTCCTAAAAAAAGTTATTAATAAATATTGATTGAGAGATAAGGTATTTAAGTAAATTACTCAAATTTATAATTTATATGAAGAATATCAATCTAGTGAATAACTTCTATTTAAATTATTTACAACCCTAAAATTCTGTTGGTTTTATTGCCTTCTTTTAAATTTCGATATCTTGAAAGAGCCCAGTTAGAGAAGTATTTGGCATAACCATGATAAGTAATGTAAAAAACTTTAGGAAATCCTACAGCGTTAAAATGATTATCAACCCATAATTTCTTTTTACCAAAATTTTTTTTTAAAAATTTAACTCCTTTTTCTATAGATGAATCAGAGATTTTTTCTGTAATAAGTAAGCTTAAAATTGCCCAAGATGTTTGACTTGGCATACTTTTTATAGATGGCATGTTTTTTTTTTCTTTCCAATAGGTTGCACAATCTTCTCCCCAACCACCATCTTTATTTTGTTTTTCTTTTATCCATACTATTGCTTTCTTAATATAATTTGAATTCATGTCTTCTCCTGACGCTTTTAACGCATGTAAAACCGACCAAGTTCCATAAATATAATTAGCCCCCCATCTACCAAACCAAGAACCATTATTTTCTTGTTCATTTTTTAAGAATTCAACTCCTTTTTTAATTGTCTTTTTATATTTTTCTTTATTTATTTGACTAAGCATAGAAACACAACGTGCAGATACATCGGCAGTTGGTGGATCTAAAAGTGCTCCATGATCAGCAAATGGAATATTATTTAAATAATGATAAGTATTATCTTTATCAAACGCACCCCAGCCACCATTTTTTGACTGCATTCCAACAATCCAATTACATGCTTTTTCAATTCTTTCTTTATTTGGATATCCTGCTCTATCTAAAAACATTGCAACAACAGCTGTATCGTCAACATCAGGATAAAAATCGTTCTCATATTGAAAAGCCCAGCCTCCAGAAGAAAGATTTTCATTATTAACAATCCAATCTCCTTTTGTTTTTAAAATTTGCTTTTTTTCTAACCAATCGCATGCTTTTTTTATTGCATTGTCTTTTATTGAGAGACCAGATTCTAGAAGTGACAAACCATTTAACCCTGTATCCCATATAGGCGAAAAGCATGGTTGGCAATAACTATAATTTTTTTTATGTGTTATTAAATTTTTTACACTGTTTAATGAAGTATTACATTCTTTTTCGAGTTTCAATAAATTGAGAGCAATAGTACAATTTGTCATTGCAGGGAAAATAGCACCAAGTCCATGAACCCCATTTAAACGATTAAGTATAAATTTTTTTGCTTTTTCTATAGATTTTTTTTTAATTTTTTTTGGAAAAAAAGGTTCAAAAACTTTTAGAAGTTTATCGATAAGAGAAAATAAATAAAAAAAGAAAAAAGATTCTCTTCCGTAATTTACGTTTATTTTTTTATTATTGATAAATAATTCTTTTATATTTATGTTTTTCGGATTTTTTGCTTTTGGTTTCTTGTCTAATATTATTAAGAGTGGAACTACAACAGTTCTAGACCAGTAAGAAATTTTGTTAATATGAAAAGGGAACCATTGTGGCAATGACATTATTTCGACAGGCATAGATGGTATTTTTTTCCATGAAATTTGCTCAAATAAAGAAAGACTTATTTTTGTAAAAACATTACAATTTCCAGGACCACCTAAATCTAATATTTTTTTCTTAGCTCTTAACATGCATTTAGATGATTTTTTTTCTCCAGCAAGTTTTAAAGCATAATAAGCTTTAACACTGGTGCTAATATTTGAATCACCATTCCAAAATAAAGGCCATCCACCATCAGGATTTTGTTTTTTTTTAATATATGCTGCAAGTTTTTTTTCAAGTTTCTCTTCCTTAATTCCCAAAAAATGATTCATTAATATATATTCTGATGGTATTGTTACATCTGCTTCTAGCTCATATACCCAATGACCATCTTTTTTTTGATCTTTTAGAATTTCATTTTTAGAATAATTTATGATGCTTTCTATTTTCATTTAGATTTTATTGATATAATTAGCTACATTATATCCAGATGTAATGGCACCTTCTATTGTTGCAGGTAATCCAGTGTCAATCCAATCTCCTGCAAGAAATACATTTTTATATTCTGTATACATTTTGGGTTTTCTAAGTACCTCTTCAGGACTCTGTACAAATGTTGCCATTTTTTCTCTTATTATTTTATATTTTGGTTTTTTTATTGTATCCAAATTAAAAACTTTTTTTACATCTTGCCAAACAATTTCTGATATTTTTTCATTTTCAAAATTGTTTAAATAATTTGCAGCACTTATTGTTACAGATAATATATTTTTTTTTTTAAAGATCCAATCGACAGTTCCTCCAATTACACCAACAAAAAAAGAGCTATTTGGTAATTTTATTTCATTATGTTTTTGATTTAACTTAAAATGAATATTTAAAATACAATTAGTTTTTTTTGGAGTTTTAATATTTGGTAAGATTTTCGAAACAATGTTCGGGGTTACTGCTAAAACAACTAATTCATCTTTACCGATATTTATTGTATTTTTATTAAATATCATTTTTTCAGCAAAATTATTTTTAAATATAATTTTTTTAAGCCTTGTATTTGAATTAATTTGATTGCCTTGTTCTAAAATTCTTTTTATTGCAGGTTTAATTAAGCAATCATTTAATGATTTTCTTGCTATATAAGGCTTAAGCGGGTTATTTCCAAAAAATAAAGCTTTAATAATAACTTTAGATAGTAATTTTGCAGATGCTTGATTTGGGTGTGTATTTAAAATTGCAATAGTAAAAGGTTTCCAAAACCTTTTATAAATTAAACTATCTTTGTTTATTAAATCAGATACAGTTTGGGATTTTTTTGCAAAAAAAATCTTAGAACTTTTAATAAAATCTAATAACGAAATATTCGCTGGTCTACATGAACCTAAAAAAATCCACCAAGGGAAAATAAAAGAATATGGTTTAACATTCCATTTTTCTTTTTTTTTTATATCTACAAAAGGATAAAATGTTTTGCTATTAGATAGCAATTCTTTCTGCCCACTAATTTTTTTAAGATAATTAAATGTATTCTTGTAAGCTTTTATAATGAGGTGATTGCCATTATCTAAAAAGCAATTAAAATCTTTTTCATTATATGATCTACATCTGCCTCCAAATAACGATGATGACTCATAAAGAATAATTTTTGTGTTTTTTCTTTTTGATAAATTTATAGCACAAGATAAACCACCTAATCCAGAGCCAATTATGTGAATAGATTTATTCAAATTATTAAATCATTCCTTTAATTAAGAGAAAAAATTTTTCAAGTTTCGTTAAAGTTACTCTTTCATGTAAATTTTTCCAACCCTTGTTTTTTATTTTTTTTAAAAGCAATTTATAAGTATCCATCATTATAATCGCAGGTTTCAATTTTTTTTTTGAACAATTTTTTAAATATATTTCTGCAGATTCAAAATTTTCGTCAGCATATTTCAACATTTTTTTACAAGCATCGGGAAATTTTTTATTTTTTAATATAAAGGTTATTTTATTTTTTTTAATTCCGATCTTGTTTAAAATTTCAATTGGGATATACATTCTTCCCATATTTGCATCTTGCTTTATGTCTCTTAAAATGTTTGTTATTTGTAAGGCATTTGCCAGATATAGACCAAATTTTTTTGATTTTGTATTATATTCACCAAAAATTTTAAGACTTATCATTCCAACAGCACCTGCAACTCTGTAACAGTATAAATTAAAAATTTTTCTATTTGGACAAATCATTATATTATTAATATCCATTTCAACCCCTTTAATTATGTCCAAAAAATATTTTTTATCTAATTTGTATCTATCTATGTAATGTTTTAAGTTCTTTCTAAAACTGTTATTTAAATTGTTTTTGTATATTTCATTAATTTCTTTTTTTAATTTATTTATTTTTTTTTTCTTATCTTTTTTTAATTTTTGATTATCTGCAATTGAGTCAGCTTTTTTACAAAAAGCATATACAGTAAACATCGCATTTCTTTTTTCTTTATCAAGAATTCTCATTCCCCAATAAAAGGATGAGTTTGGATATTTAATTATATTTTGATTATTATTTGGCAATTAATATTACAAGAAAATTTTTAAAAAACATTGGATATAATCCAATTTATTTAAGGCAACTTTATTTTTTAAAGGATCTTTTTTTTTTAATAATTTAAGTAACTTTTTTGCAATTTCTAAAATAAATGCAGTTTCTTTAGCTAATTTATTATGCCCCATGATTTTTTTAAATTTTTCTGCTTGCTCGATCAATTTTTCTGTACTATATAAAACTTCATTTATTGCAAGTCTTAAATTTTTTTCTGTATAATTACTTTTCAACTGCACTAACTTAACATTATATTTTTTTAAAAGTGTGGAGGGCAAATAAACTCTATCAATTTCATTGTAATCTTTTTTGCAATCTTGAATATGGTTTAGTATTTGAAGAGCGATACATAGTGGGTCTGAATATTTATAACTTTTTTTTTTTTCTTTATGTAAATCTATCATAAACCTTCCTACAGGAACCGCTGAGTATCTGCAATAGTTAATTAATTCTGACCAATTCTTATACCTTTTTTTTACCGCGTCTTGCTTAAAAGCTTTTAACAGATTTAAAGCATGGTTTATTTTTATTTTATTTTTTGTACATATTTTTTTTAAATTTTCAGTTTTAGAAATTTTTATTTTATTGGTTTCAATTGCTTTTCTAAATAAGTCTAGTCTTTTAATTTTTTCTTTTGAAGTTAAATTTGGGCTATCAGCAATATCATCAGCTGCTCTTGCAAATTTATAAAAAATTAATATTTGAGGTCTAAGTTTTTTTGATAATAGCCAAGAACCAACAGGAAAATTTTCTTGTTTATAATTTTTTGTTGACGTTATTTCAATTGTTTTCATAAATATAAACTTTCATTCCTTTAAAATAAGTGAGTTATATAATAGTATATTATTTTTTTATAATTTTATAATGTTTACAAAAATTCTAAAAATTTCTTATCTTTTAATTTTATTTTTTATAAGTTCTTGCGGTATTAAAAAATCATGGGAGGAAAGTGGGAGATATACTGCAGATAAAGAATTAGAATCAACATATATTTGGAAAAAGGGTAAGCAATATATAGCCATTGTTCAAACAATCCCAGTAAGAGGTAGAAACAAACAAAACACAATTCATCCAATTAATATTTCGGAAGAAACAATTTACAATTCATTTAGTAAAATTCAATATGTTGTTGCAGATAAAAAAGGGAGAAAAGGTGAAATACAACCTGTTTTTTCTGAAGGGAATATTGAATTATTGAGTAGAAAAATTCCAGAAGCGCTCAAACAAGCAAATAAAAATCAAGATGTATTATTTGAAGTTTTCCAACTTAGAAAGAAATTTTGGATATTACCTACAACAGTTGATACCACAGCCGGATATTTATTTATAGAACCGGGTAGAATTAATATTATTTTTGAAAAAATAAATGAAGATCATCAAGGGTATGATTATGATAAGGTAAGAAGCATTGTTGGTGATAGTTCCCAAGGAGTATTCGGTGGAAATAATAAAGTTGCAAAAGGATGGATTGTTCTAACATCAAAGTCTTGGAATTAATTAAGAAAAATAAATTAATGAAAAGAATTTCATTTTTATCTTTAATTTTTTTTTTATTTTGTCCTTATATAATAAAAGCTGATTCATCAAAAATTTATAGAAATGGGTACGCAAATCCTATAAATTCACTTAGTACTTTTTTGTGGAGTAAAGAAAAAAAAGGTAGCATTGGTTTAACTTCCAAAATACATATAGAGAATAGAGAGTTAGGGGCTACTTTACATCCTGTTTCATTAGATTCCTCTAAAATTAAAACAGCATTAAGTAAAATAAAATATACAGGTGAAACAAAACAAGTTTCGGATTTTATTTTTAACGAAGATATGTTGGAAGTATTGTCTAGATATACATCAAAGGGCCTCAGATTGGCGAATAAAAATCAAGATATAATTTTTCAATTTATAAATAAAAATAGAAAAAAAGAAAATATTACTCAAGGAATAATATTTGTGCAAAAAAAAACTTTAAATGTAGTTTTTTTTCAAATACACGACTGTGGTTTTGAAAAAATCGACAATAAAAAAAAATTTAATAAAAAAAAGAAAGAGTTTTATAAAAATCATCCTAATTTCTCTTTTAAAAAAATTAAAAAGAAGTGTAAGACAGAAGAAAAAAAAATTATCGTCACATCGCCTAAAGGTATTTTTAAGAGAACCACTAATCAAAATTATTACTGGATTGTTTTTACTTCGTCTTCATGGGAAATTAATAGAATTAATTGAGTACATAAATCTTAAAAAATATAAATACGTGCTTTCAATGTATTTATGATATAATCTAAAAAAATTGAGTAAATAGTAAACAATTGCAACGAATAATATTTAAATAACATTTTATTTATTAATGGTACATAAATTGCTGTATATTTTTTGAAAGGATAATAAAATTATGAGAAAAATTACTATTGCTTTATCAACTGCTTTTATTGTTACCAGCTTGTCTTCAGTAAATGCTGAATTTACTAGAGATAAATTTGAAGAGGTAACAGGAATCAGTGTTGGATACAATACTAGCTGGTCATCTCATTATGTTTGGAGAGGTGAAAGTCAAAGTTCTAAAGATATGTCTCCTGCTATTGGTGTAGATTTAGGTCACTCAAGTGGTTTTTATCTTGGTGCTTGGTCTGGCTCTATTACTAACGGAACATATGGCGCAGAATTCGATGTTTATGGAGGATATGCATTCGATGCTGGCCCACTAAGTTTTGATGTGGGCAATTTGTATTACCTGTATCCTGGTGAATCTAACGAAGTTCAGTTTAACGAATATTATTTTAGCGTTGGAACAGAAATTCCGCTAGGCATGGTTGCAGATGACTTTGCTGTATCACCATATGCTTATTTTGCTTATGCACCTAAATGGTTTGGTGCTAATACTCCTGATGTATTCTATACAGAATTAGGTATTGAAGCTCCAATTCCTGGGACACCTTTTTCAGTATCATACACATATGGAGATATAAATGTTGACGATTTAGAAGGTGACGCAGAAAAAGCTAATACTATAGATGGATGGAACTATTACTATATAACCCTAGGTTTTGGAGAAATATTAGGGCTTGATACCTCAATTACTTACCATAACGCACCAGGTTACAGTGCGGATGCTGGACAAGACGGTTTTTTTGTATCACTTGGACATGAATGGTAAGCTTTTTAAAGTCCAAATTGATAGAGTATAAAATATCAAAGCACCTAATTGATGAAGCAAAGCTATAGGGATAGCTACATAAGATAATAATGTAGCCACACCTAAACTAATTTGGATAATTACAAATAATAAAAGAATATTTGTCTTTTTTTTAATACCTGAAGAAAGATCGTGAATTCTTGTATAAAACCATAATACTAGAGTTAAAATGAAAGTTATTATACCCAGGATTCGATGGTCAAATTGGACTGTAACAGGGTTCTCAAGAAAATTTATGAATTTAGGATTTAGATTCCAGATATCAAATGGTATAAAAGTTTCCCCCATTAAAGGGAAAGTGTTATAGACCAACCCTGCATCTAAACCAGCTACCATACCGCCTGAAAAAACAGTTATTAGAATAAGAAATATTAAAATTACGTTTATAATAAAAAAATTTTTATTTTTTTTATTTTTTTTTTTCTTTTTTTTTAAATTATAAATAGAAAAGGTTATAAAAAGGAGATATCCATAAATAATAAAAGCCATTATTAAATGAATTGACAATCTATAATGACTGACATCAGGTTTGTCAATAAGGCCACTTTTAACCATATACCAGCCGAGCGTACCTTGTAATAAAATTAGAAATAAAATAACAAAAAAATGTTTTCTAAATTTTCTAGGTATATATTTTTTTTTTAGAAATATTATTAATGGAACTAAAAAAATTATAAAAATTAATCTTCCCCATATTCTATGAATATACTCCATCCAAAAAATAAATTTAAATTCGTTTAGATTAATATTTTTATTAACTAACCTAAATTCTGGAAACTGTTTATATTTATTAAATAATTCTATCCAATCATCGTTAAATAATGGAGGAAATATACCTGAGAATATATTCCATTCAACAATAGATAGCCCTGAGTTAGTTAATCTTGTTAGGCCGCCAATAACAACCATAACGATTATTAAAAAACAACATGTAATAAGCCATTTATGTATATATTCTAACTTTATATCCTTATTATTCATATTCTACATAAAAAAAATGTATATTAATATTAATAACGTAAAAAATATGTAAATAAATAGTTGACAATTAATTTAATTAACTATAATACAGTCTAGGCAATAAATTAATACATTATGTTAAAAAAAACAGGACCAAAAAAAGAAACAATAGTGCTTCACGCGGGGCATAGAAAAGATGAAACAACAAACGCCGTTGCAGTTCCTATCTATCAGTCAACATCTTATCAATTTAATGACACAGAACATGCCGCAAATTTATTTGCACTAAAAGAATTTGGAAATATTTATTCAAGGATAATGAATCCAACATGCGCTGTTTTAGAAGAAAGATTAGCTAAGCTTGAAGGTGGTGCTGCTTCTCTTGCCGTTTCATCAGGTCAGGCTGCTTCAATGATGGCAATCCAAAACATAGCGCATGCAGGAGATAATGTTCTTAGTTCAACAGATTTGTATGGAGGCACATGGAATTTATTTAATAATGCACTTTCAACTATGGGAATTGAAGTCAGATTTGTTGATCCAGATGATCCCCAAAAATTTAAAGATGCTGCCGACAATAAAACTAGAGCTATTTATGCTGAGACACTTCCAAATCCAAAACTTGAAGTTTTTCCAATTAAAGAAGTATCAGATATAGGAAGAGAATTGGGAATACCATTAATTGTCGATAACACTGCTGCATATAGTTTATGCAAACCATTTGAACATGGAGCTGCGATTGAAGCTTCATCATGTACAAAGTATA
>Ga0310344_10002501_pt1 | contig 13832 bp, 16 predicted proteins | sample HC15DNA20200_MG_FD_203801 | JGI IMG/M metagenome (GOLD analysis project Ga0310344, IMG submission 203801) | Marine microbial communities from station ALOHA, North Pacific Subtropical Gyre - HC15-DNA-20-200_MG | ecosystem: Environmental > Aquatic > Marine > Oceanic | place: Pacific Ocean: North... | reverse complement strand
TTTTTTATTATTTTATTTTTAGGCGCACATTACAGCTAAGCGTTTATAAATCTGAATGCAAAATCCAGTTTATGTATAATAAGGAGATGAAAAATTATTGCCATACACAGGCATTGTCAAGTATCACGTTAAACTATCCTATCAAGTTGATGGTCTTGTCGAACGAGCAGATATAATCGGCGCAATTTTCGGACAAACTGAGGGTCTTTTAGGCCCTGAGATGAATCTGAATGAGCTCCAGAGGGTATCTAAAGTTGGTCGTATAGAAGTTAATTCTAGCTCTAACGAAAATTCCACAAAGGGTGATGCATTACTTCCTATGAGCACTGATATTGATACATGTGCACTAATTGCTGCAGCAATTGAAAGCATTGATAAAGTTGGTCCATTTGATTGTAGTTTTCATTTGGATGCAATCGATGATGTCAGAGCATCAAAAAAAGAGGATATTGTCAAACGAGCTAAAGAAATCAAGCAAAAATGGTCTACAAACTCTGTCAGTGAAGGTGACGAGATGCTTAAGACTGTTCATGAAAATAATTCTGAAAAAATCACTACGTATGGAAAATCTAAATTGCATTGTAGCACGGGTGTTTTTGACTCTCCTTGGATAATTCTAGTTGAAGGTAGAGCTGATATCATTAATTTACTAAGAGCAGGATATGATAATGCAATTGGAATTGAAGGTGCTAGGATTGATGAATCAATAAAAGAATTATGTGAACAAAAAGAAAAGATTGTTGCATTTCTAGATGGAGATAGAGCAGGTGGCTTCATACTAAAAGAATTAAAATCTGTGGTTGACATTGATTATGAACTTAGAGCAGATGAGGGAATTGAAGTAGAAGAATTAACCCCAAAAAGAGTAGACGAGATACTTAGTCCTGTTGTAAAAGAAATTAATGAAGGACCAAAAACTCCTGAATTGAAAAATGAAGATGATGCACCACTTTCTGAACTATGTAAAAAAATATTCCCAGACATTAACGAGTCACTTGAGGCAGTAGCATTAAGTTCTGAAGAAAAAGAAGTTTTTAAAGTTGCAATTAGTGAATTAGTGGGAAAACTCTCTGGGCAATCAGAAATTGAATACCTAATTCTTGATGGAATAATTACACAAAGATTACTTGATGCTGCTAAAAAAGCAGAAATTAAGTATGTTATTGGTCATCGTGTTGCTAAATTAACAAATGATGACGGAATTACATTAAAAACATTTACAGAGCTTGGCATTGCATAAGTTTAATGGCAGACTTAAAAACTCAACATCTACTAACTTTAGCACATATTTTATCAAAAGGTGGAAAACATAATTTTGTCAACATTACTACTACTACTCTTGGTAAAGAAATAGGTAAATCTCAACAATCAGCATCTCTCCATTTGAAAGAATTAGAATCAGGAGGATTCATTGAAAGAATTCAATCTGGACGAAAACAATCAATAAAAATCACAAGCAAAGGATTTGTTGAATTATCAACACTTCATAACCTACTCTCAAAATTAATATCAAAATCCCCCAATTCGCTGTCAATTACTGGTACGATAACTTCTGGAATGGGTGAAGGTGCATATTATATGTCATTAAAGGGATATACAAAACAATTCAAATCAAAATTAGGCTATGTTCCTTATCCTGGAACACTAAATGTTCAACTAAAAGAAAAAATTTTTTCTGAAGCTATTTCACAACTATCAAATTATGAAGGAATAAATATTAATTCCTTTTCTGATGGTAAGCGAACATTTGGATGGGTAAAGTGTTTTAAATCTAAAATTAATAACAAAATTGACTGTGAATTAATTCTACTAGAGAGAACTCATCATGATACAACTATTGTTGAATTTATTGCAAAAAACAATATTCGCAAATCTTTGAAAATTGGCAATAAATCAAATGTCAAAATTAAAATTTCAATACTTGGTAACTTCTCTTAAAGATCGTGAATATTTTCGCCGTATTCTTTCTGAATTAATGAGCTTGAGGTTTCCGGTCTTGGAGATTCTAATCTAGCTACAGTTACATCCAAATTTATTTTTCTGCACCCATCTGTAATGTATTTTTCTTGATGTGTCTGATCATATCCCAATGCAATTATGTTTGGTTTGACCAAATCAACTGTCCTGAAGATATTGTCTTCATCTCCAATAATACACAAATCCACCATGGATAATGATGAAACTAATTCTTGTCTTAATTGTGCATTATGTAGTGGTTTACGTTTTTTCATTTTAAGTGCAGTTTTGTCAGTTGCTACTACTACTACTAAGACATCTCCAAGGTTTTTTGCAGCGTTTAACGTATTGATATGTCCTGGATGAATTATATCGAAAACTCCTCCCGCTAAAACAATTTTCGATGAGGAGTTTTGTAATTCTTCAAGTGTTTTCATACTAGTTTCAGCCATATAATGTCACAATTATTGTCTAATTTCAAGTCATCGCTATCACATTTTTGGGTCAAACCCTTTTGCAATACGCAATGCATCAACTAAACCATCGGCATAACCAATACTTAGTACTGCGTATTCCTTTTTTCCCTCTTTTAGAAAATTTTCTGCATCATCGATATACAATTTTGCATTTATCAAAACATCTTCATATTCTTTGAGATTTTCATAGTGAGGTTTGATTTCCTCTAATGCCTCACGAACCATGGGAACATATTTTTCAATCATTTGTTCAGAAATACTCCTAACACTTGCAGAATTATCAGACGGCTCATCTAAACATTCTGTAACTAATTTTATTGAATCCAACTCTGTAAAATGTAAGTTTGCAGGAATGATTATACTATGTGGTGCCTCACCAAATTCTTTTTTGATTAATTTTGATATTTTTCCTGATGTGATACTTTGGTCATCTTTTCCGATTCTTGATGCAACAATTGCAAATGTGTCTAATGAAATAATTTTTCTATTTTGATTTTTTTCTGTATCTAATAACAATGATAAGGCATCGTGAGGTTCTAGGAAAAATGATTTGTCTTCATTGTACTCTAGTAAAATTACTGAGTGTGTCTTGTTTAACAGATTATCAAATATTGTGTTGTATGGTGTAATCATTGATTTTGGATCGTTCATAATTGTCAGTATTTTTCCAACTTTGTAGTAATGTAATCCTGCTTCACCTATTATTGATGAAACAATTGATGATGAGTGAACAGTTTTAGTTTCTATATTGTCTTCGACCGCTCTCGTTTTTAGTTCAAGATGTGTGGTTGCAATATATGGATCACCATATGAGATCAAGACAGTTTCTTTGTTTTTTGCATTATCTAGAATCTCATTACCATCCTCTACCAACCAGCGTTTTGCAATTTTGAATTCTCCATTTGATATTATCTTTAATTGTTCTTTTTCCGCTTCAGAAATAGGGCTAGTAAATGATTCCAAATAAACAATATCTGCATTTTTTATTATAGTTATAGTACTATCTGACAATTCTGAAATTCCTGAAATACCTAGACCAATAAACCACAGCATTATTTCGTTCTGTCATGCAGTCTTTTTAAATGATATAGTGATTTTTTTAGAATATCTATTCCTTTAACAAATTCATCAATTGAAACTTTCTCATCAATTGTATGTGCCTCATGAGGATCACCTGGACCATATGTAATTACAGGAATATTCAATTGATTTCCTATAACATTCATGTCACCAGTACCAGTTTTTCTGATTAGTGTTGGTCTTTTCTTTTCTACATCTAATACTGATAATGTTATGGCTCTTACTAATGGAGAATTATGTGCTGCCTCAAAAGGTTCTGTTTCATCAATCACTGAATACAATACTTCGATCTTTCGTTCTTTTGAAATATCATTGATTATTTTAGTAACCTTTTCTTCAACATTGTTACAATTCATATCAACTGGGATTCTAATATCAACCGTTGCAACACATTCTATTGGTGTTACATTATGACTAGTACCGCCACGAATTTCTGTTAGTGTTGCAGTAAGCATCATTCCTTTAGTTTTGTCCTCTTGTCCACTCTCTAAGTGATTTTTTAATTCTGTGATTACTGATGATGTTTCTTCAATTGCATTTTTTGCCAACCATGGGGCACTAGCATGAGTGCTATCCTTTACATTGATCTTAAGGTTAATTGCCAAGCGCCCTTTGTAGGCAATTGTGACTTTCTGAATACTACTTGGTTCACCAAATATTGCGTAATCTATATCTGGTTTATTTTTCACCAGATTTTTTATTCCTGTAGCATTACCTTCTTCATCAACTGCCCCAACGAATGTCACAGTGCCCTGATTCTCTTTGATACTAGCAGCTGCAAACAACATTGCAATTAGTGGTGCTTTGGCATCTGACGCTCCTCTACCATGCAGCATATTACCTTCTTTCCTAACTTTGATCTTTCCTGGAACGACATCCATATGACCACATAACATAATTTTTGGCTCTCCTGAACCTTTTGTAGCTATTAAATTTCCAACTTCATCTTGGTGAATATCTCTGAATCCTAAATCATCGCATCTATCTGCAAGGAAATCAGCTAATGCTTTTTCGCTTAATGATGGAGTATAGATTCGTAATGCTTTTTCTAATGTCTTAATTGCATATCGAGAAGTCTCTAAATGTTCATCCATTTTATGCTAACTCCTTTACATATTCAAGCATCAATTTTGGAATATCTACTCCTGTAACTCTTACAACATTTCGAAATTCGGTTGTATTGTTTATCTCATGAACTACCATTCCTTTATCATTACTTTCCATTAGATCAATTCCTACAATGTCTCCATTGACTGCATCTTTTGCTTTAATACAAATATCCTCAAGTTCATTAGTAATTTCACAAGTCTCTGCAGAACCTCCTAAGTGTGTATTTGTCTTCCAATTTCCATCACCTGAATTTCTGTATATTGCAGCTGCAACATTATCCCCTATAACAATAACACGGATATCTCGTGGAGGACGTTCCACAAACTCTTCTAGAAAGTGAACTTGATGAATTGGATACATTGCTTCTCGTCCATCAATTATACCTTCTGCCGAATCCATGTCATTAATTTTTGAGACCATTCTGCCCCAACTACCTACAGTTGGTTTTATTATTTTTGGAAATCCATTTTTTTCTAATGATTCAAGTGCTGAATCCTTAGAAAATGCAACTGTTGCATCTGGTGTTGGAACTCCTACTTTTTGTAACAGCATATGTGTGAAAAGTTTGTTTCCAGCAAAGATGCCAGTATTAAGACAATTAACGACTTTGGTTCCTTGACCTTCAATGACTGCAGTAGAATGAAGATTTCTGTAATAGCTTACACAACGTTGTAGTACTGGACCATCAAAATTTTTCTTATCATTAAGATTAACAAACAGTTTTTTACAATCTACCATCTCTAAATTAATGTCGTTCTTTTTGGCTGATTCAATGAGTAATTTTTCTTCGAGACGGATTGTATCATAAAGAGCTGTTATTGTGGTAGTCACTGCCCCCAGTCCTCACCGACGGTTTGGGCAGGTCTTAACTCAAATCCTTCGGAGGCTTTTACCAATTCAAAACTTGCTCCACAATCAGGGCATGTTACAATTTCACCTTCTACTGCATCCTCTGGTATAGTCATATTTGCATCACATTCTGGGCAATTTGTCATTTTAATCTCTATTTACTCCCTTTTTCGTCATTAATTATCTTTCTTTCAAGCCTATCTTCAAGTGGAATATCTAAAACATCTCCCATTCTTAGATTTTTTAAGCCTGCAGCAACTTTTTTTGCAGTATCACTATCTTGTTTAATTCCTAATAACGACATTAGATAACCTGCACCAGTTTTACCTGCAAGTTCACCAAATACAATAGTACGATGATTGCCTACAACCCTGGGTGGAATTGGCTCATATGCAGCAGGATTTTTTAGAATTGCAGCTAAATGTGTGCCTGCTTTGTGTTTATATGCTGAAGTACCAACAATTGGTTTTGAATCATAAGGCTTGATTGTTGTGTATTGTTCGATAAGTCTTGATAAATCTGCCAGCATGTCTAATCTAAAATCATTTGGTGATTTGTATAGATAAGTTAGCGCAACTGCAACTTCAGCTAATGATGGAATACCAGTACGTTCTCCAATACCATCTATTGTAGTATGAATTTGATCAACACCGGCTTCACAAGCTGAGAAAGCATTGGCTAATGCAAATCCTATATCGTTGTGAACATGTACATCTAATGGTGTATCAATCACACTTCGTACATTTTTTACAAAATTATACATACCAACTGGTCGCATTATTCCAACTGTATCTGGAAGACTGATTCTATCTACACCAGCTTCTTGAATTGCTTTACACACTGTTAAGAGAAACTCTGGATTAGCTCTACTTCCATCTTCTACAGTAAATCTAATTTTTAATCCATGTTCTTTTGCATAACTAACAGTTTTTACTGCTCGCTCTAGGGCCTGTTCTTTTGTTATACGTAGTTTATCTTTTAGATGCACATCTGATATTCCTAAATATGCTGCAACCCATTTTGCATCACATGATAACGATATATCAATATCCTCTGTAAGTGCTCTACCATGAGAAACAATGTCTGCTCGTAATCCTTGCTTGATGATTGTTTTTGTAGCTTCCTTATGATCAGGTGAAACTACAGGTGAAATTTCTATCTGATCAACTCCAAAGTAATCTAGCATCCATGCAATCTGTATTCTTTGTTTGTTAGTAAATGAAACTCCAGGATGTTGTTCTCCTTCCCTTAATGTAGAATCAAGTACTCGGATCTTCTTTGGTGTTTCATCATACGCATTATACACATCTGCATAGTGATTCGGATCTTTCATTACTATTATCGTTGCAAAAATACATTAATATAAACATAATCGTACTAATATCGCGCATTTAAGCACTTATAATTACTAAATTAGAATAGTTTTTTAAATTTAGTTTCGAATATCGATTATCTAATAGTTCGTAAAATAATCACTGTATTAGTATCAATAACACCCTGAATCTTTCGTAATTCATCAATGCATATATTAATCTCAGTAATATTTCCAGCTCTTATTATCACACTAATATCATACTGACCAGTAATCTCATAAACAGTTTTCACTGCTTCTAGTTTTGTTAATTTTGCTGAGACTTTTGAGGTATCAGTTGCAGAGTCAACGGAAATTAGCACAATCGCACTAGTTGTGTTAGTTTCACCCATTTCGACAGTAAATTTTTCAATTACTCCACTATCAACTAGGTTTTTTACTCTGCGTCTTACTGCTGATTCTGAAAGTTTAAGTTTTTTTCCTATTTCGACAAACGATTCTCTAGCATCATCTCTAAGATATCCAATGATCTTATCATCAATCTTGTCTTTACGCATTTCTACGATTCTCCTCATTAGTTAATAATTCATCAAGAATCTCTATAGATCTTGTTACATCCTCTTCTGAGATTACTAATGGTGGCAATAATCTTAGTATGTTTCTACCAGAATATAATAGGAGAAGATTTTTCTCAATTCCCTCCATTAAGATATCTTTGACTTCAAATTTAAGTTCAATTCCAATCATCAGTCCTTTTCCTCTAATCTCCCTAATTACAGTGTGTTTTTCTTTTAACCTTTCTAATTCTTTTCTAAATAATTTTCCCATTTTATCAGCATTGTCAATTAACCCATCTTGTGTTAGTGCATGAAGTGTGGCGGTTCCAGCAGCACATGATAATGGATTTCCACCAAATGTTGAAGAGTGTTCTCCTTTACTGATGCAATCTAAGATATCAGGTCTTACCATAGTAACTCCCATTGGTACACCACCTGCAATTCCTTTTGCAATACACAAAATATCTGGTGCCGTATCCCAGTGTTCTGATGCCCACATTCTTCCTGTTCTCCCTAATCCTGCTTGAATTTCGTCAAATATAAGAAGAATTCCGTTGTCATCACATAACTTTCTTACATCTTGTAAAAATCCATCTGGGGCAACATGAATACCGCTTTCTCCTTGAATTGGTTCTAATATGACAAATGCTGTATCACCATCAATTTTTTCACGTAAAGATTCAATGTTACCAAAAGGTGAGAATGTAACTTTGTCTACCAGTGGTTGGAAAGATTTTCTATATTTTGGATTAAACGTTAATGATAATGCACCCATCGATTTTCCATGATATGAGCCATTCATTGCGACCATTCCTTTCTTACCAGTGAATTTTCTAGCAAATTTCATTGCAGCTTCTATTGCCTCTGCACCACTGTTATTCAGGTGAGCTTGAGTTAGTCCTTTAGGGGCAGCCTTAAACAGTGTCTCTAGAAATTCTTCCCTTGTTTTACTATAAAGTGAACTATGGACAGTAATAATTTTATCAACCTGTGATTTTATGGCATTTACAACCCGCTCATTTCTGTGACCAACAAGTGCAACACCGTAACCTCCCATGCAATCAATGTATTCTTTATTCTTGGTGTCCCATACATGCGCACCAAGTCCTTTCTCTATAGTTACTGGAAATCTTTGGTAAAGGTTTCCTAGATATTGATCTTCAGTCATTTTTTATCACCGTACAATTATTATGTGAAATTGCAGAGGATATGGGGTTTTCCTTTTGACCATTTGCAATTAATGCTTCTGTGACACCCATTTCTAACGCTTCAGTTGCAGCAAGAATTTTCTTTTCCATTCCAAATCCAATTTTTGGTAAAATCTCTTTTGCTTCTGATAGAGTCAAACTTTCAACTAACTTATCATCCATTAGTAATCCATCAACATTTGTTATGAATAGCACCTTGTCAGTCTTAACATGACCTGCAACATTTGCAGCAGCTCGGTCACCATCAACATTTAGGAAATCAAATTCCTCACTTATTGCAATAGGTGAAATTACAGGTGTATAGCCTTTTTCTAAAATTGTAGAGATTAGATCTGCATTTACATGAGAAATTTTACCAGTGTATCCACCATCAATTACCTGTTTTCGGCCTTTTTCATTCGTGATGATGAGTTTTTTCTTCCTATTTGCCTCTATTACTTTACCATCCATTCCAGAAAGACCAACTGCATTAATTCCATTCTTTTGTAACATTTGGACTATTGTTTTGTTTATTCTTCCAGACATTACCATTGTGAATATTTCAGATGTTTCTTTGTCAGTGTACCTACTTTTAATTCCACTTGGAGATATTACAAACTTTGGTTCTTTACCAAGTTGCTCTGTAACTTTTGTTACCTCCTTTCCCCCACCATGCACAAGAATGACACCCTCTTGCTCTGCTATTTTTTTGATGTCTGAGATAGTGCTTGGATGAAGATTATCTACTACACTTCCACCAATTTTGATTGTTATCATCTGTTATACAGGTGTTAATGGGGAATACATAATTCCTTGCATCTCATCAAAGCCTGACATCACATTCATATTCTGAATGGCAGAGCCTGCAGCACCTTTCATGAGATTATCTGATGCAGATAATGCAATCAATCTATTATTGTCATTATCCAAATCAAATCCTATATCACAGAAGTTGGAACCAACAACAAATTTTGGGTCTGGAAATTTGTACAGCCCTTTTTTATCACGAATTAATCTAATAAATCGTTCATCTCCATATTCTGCACGATATATTTTCCAAAGTTCTTTCTCATCAACTTCTCTTTTTAGAAATGTGTGATTTGTGCAAAGAATTCCTCTAACAATATCTACTGCATGTGGGCTCATTGCAACTTTGATTTTGGTTCCAGCAGTTTCACTTAACTCTTGTTCAATCTCACCTGTATGTCTATGTTTTGCTGGTTTGTATGGTCTAATTACACCAGCACGCATTGCATGTTGTGTTCCGGTTGTTCCACCAGCACCTGCACCAGATGATCCAATTTTTGAATCAACTATAATGTGATCCTTGTCAATTAAATCATTTTTGATTAGTGGATTAAGTGCAAGCATTGATGTTACTGCCATGCAACCTGGACATGAAACAAGTTGTGCATTTTTAATTTGTTCACGATGAAGTTCTGGAACTCCGAAGACTGATTTTTCCAAGTAGTCTGGATGTGGATGTTCCCATCCATACCATTTGCCATAGTCTTCTGGATTGTGCAAACGATAATCTGCACTAAGATCAATAATTTTCATACCTCTGTCATAAAATGATTTTACAATTTCAGTAGCAGTACCATGTGGAACTGCAGTAAACACCAAATCACATTTATCACTCATCTTGTCATAATCTAGTTCTGAGTATGTTAGTTCTGTGAAGCCCTTCAAACTAGGATGTGTTCTGTGAATATAGTCACCAACATATTGTCTAGATGTTACCATAGATACTTCCACTTCTGGATGACTAACCAAAAGTCGAAGTACTTCTCCTCCAACATACCCCGATGCGCCTACAATTCCTACTTTCATTTACAATCCTTATTCGTAATACAGCATAATTTAACGTTAATTGAGCTATTTTCTTATGTGATTAATTGCAAAATCAATCATTTCTTTAGGAATATTTTTCTCTGCAACCTTGACTAAGCCTTTGAATTCAACAGTATTATTGACCTCATGTACAACTAAGCCCTTGTTTTTATCTTCCATCAAGTCAATGCCTAAGATCCCTCCACCTACTGCTTTTGATGCCTTTACACACAAATCCTCAATTTCGTTGGTAATTTTACATATCTCAGGTTCTGCACCAAGTGCAATGTTTGTCTTAAACCCTCCAGATGATTTCCTATACATTGCAGCTATTGGCTGATCACCAACTGTAATAACACGAATATCTCTTGGTGGTCTGTCAATCATTTCCTGTAAATAGTATATTCTATCTTGTGGGCCATCTGTAACTTGGCGATTTTCTATTATAGCATCAGCTGTGTCTTTATCCTTTATTGGTATTACACTACGTCCCCAACTTCCAATTATTGGTTTAATCACCAATGGGTATCCTACATTTTCAAAGTGTTCCATTGCTGATTCAGCAGAAAAGGAGAAGTATGTTCTTGGAGTTGGTATATTATTTTTTTTAAGCAACATTGAAGTAATCATTTTGTTTCCACATGTATTTGAGACATTAAATGAATTGATTACTGGAACATCTAAAAATTCTAGACATGCAGTAAAGTGTAATCCCCTATAGTAACTTATACATCTCTCAAGTACAACATCACCAAAATCATAAGCATTCTTGTTACTGCTAGTGTCAAACCTTGTTGTCTTTGCATCGACCATAGATGTTTCATAGCCCATTTCAGACGCTTGTGTCTGAAGTAATTTTTCTTCAGTTCTTAATCGGTCAAACACAATACAAATTTTATGCAATTATTCTCCCCAATCTTCGCCAACTGTTTCGGCTTGCTTTAGCTCTATATCAGAACCTTCTTTTCTAGCAATTTCATAGTCGGCACCGCAGTCAGCACAAGAAACAATTTCTCCTACTGCTGCATCATCAGGTATGTTCAAATTTGCGTCACATTCTGGGCAATTCATAATTTTTTCCCAATTCTATCTAGAATTTATTAGCTTCTGTTGTCTGCAAACCCCACAGTTCAACGAAGCCTTTTGCCAGTTTTTGATCAAATGTTGATTCTTTTCCATATGTTGCAATATCATGACTGTATAACGAGTATTTTGATTCCCTGCCTACAACCCTTACACTACCTTTGAATAGTTTTAATTTCACAGTACCAGTTACACGTTTTTGTGTTTGTTCTATGAATTTATCTAAATCTTCTTTTAGTGGGTCATCCCATAAACCAGAATAAACAAGCCAGGACCATTCATCATCTACTAACGACTTGAATTTTGTTTCATGTTTTGTATGTACCATTTTTTCAAGATCTGAATGAGCTTCAATCAAACAAATTGCTGCAGGAGTTTCATAAACTTCACGTGATTTTATACCAACAACCCTATCTTCAATATGATCAATTATTCCAACTCCATTAGCACCTGCTTTCTTGTTAATATACTCAATTAATTTTACAGGTGGTAGTTTCTTTCCATCAACTTCAATTGGAATTCCTTTACTAAATTTAATTTTAAGATATGTTGGTTTTGTTGGAAGGTTTTGTGTTTTTATCCAAATAAATGCATTAGATGGTGGTTCATTAAATGGATTTTCAAGTACACCTCCTTCAATTGCTCTTCCCCATAAATTTTGATCAATACTAAACTTTTTTGCTACGCTATCAATGTCTATTCCATGTTTTTTAGCAAATTTTAATTCTGTCTCACGATCCAAATTTAAATCTCGAATTGGTGCAATGATAGGCAAATTAGAGCCAGCACGAAGTGAATTATCAAAGCGAACTTGATCGTTTCCTTTTCCAGAACACCCATGTGCTAGTGATGAAACTTTTTCCTTTTTTGCGATTTCTAAAACTTTGTGTGCAATCAATGGACGTGCAAGTGCAGTTGCTAGACAATATTTTTTTTGGTATAATGCGTTTGCTTTGATTGCAGGATAAATAAAATTAGTAACGAATTCTTTTTTTGCATCAATATTGTAATGCTTTATTACTCCTAGTTTTTTTGCTTTTTTTGCAATTTTATTTTGGTTGTCACCTTGTCCAACATCAACTGTAACTGTAATGACATCCATGTCATGTATTTCTTGCATGTACTTTACGACAACTGAAGTATCAAGACCCCCAGAGAACGCAAGTATCGATTTTTGTTTTTTCAAGCAACTGTCTGAATCCAGTTTATCATTTATCTTTTATGTTCACAACTATTCCGAAGGTTAGATTGATTTTTTTGATGTGAGTAAAATCAGTAGGCAAAGCTAAAATTCGATCACTATTTAACTTTCAGATATAACGCTGTTTTATGAAAATTTCATACCTAATTGGAATAGGAGTAGTAGCTATAGCAATTGCTGTAATCTCGAGTTTGACTCAATCATATGTTGATACATCAGAAGAAAAAATTCGAATTGCATTTTTTCCAAGTATTGTACATGCAGTACCAATTGTTGGTATGGAAAATGAATTTTTCAAAGAAAATTTAGATGAGCAAATTGAAATTGATGTAAAAGTTTTTGATAGTGGTCCACAGGTGATAGAATCCTTGTTTTCAAATTCAATTGATATTGCATATGTTGGACCGGGTCCAGTGATTAATGGTTATTTAAAATCTGATGGTAATGCACTAAAAATTTTAGCAGGAGCTGCAGATGGAGGAGCAAGTTTAGTTGCACAGAGGGACTCTGGTTTAGATTCAATTGCAAATTTTGATGGAAAGAGAATTGCAGCTCCACAAATTAGTAACACACAAGATGTTTCATTAAGGCATTATTTATCATCGAACGGATTAAAACCAGTTGAAACAGGCGGAACAGTTTATGTTCTAAATATTTCAAATCCTGATATATACACATTATTTGCAAAAGGTGATATTGATGGTGCATGGGTTCCAGAACCTTGGGCTACAATGCTTGTTCAAGAACTTGATGGAATTAGAATATTTAATGAAAGTCAATTTTGGCCTGATGAAGAATTTTCATCTGTATTGTTGATTGCCAGAACAGACTTTGTTGAAAGTAACCCAATAGTAATACAAAATTGGATTGAATCTAATGAAAAAACAGTTCAATGGATAAATAATAATCCTGAGCAAACAAAAAAAATCTATAGTGAGTTTTTGACAGGTTATATGGGTAAAACATTACCAGATGAAATAATTAGTGAGTCATTTTCGAATCTAATTATTACATCTGACCCGTTGAGAAAATCAGTTTACACTTTTGCTGAACGAGCTGATTCATTAGGATACCTTGGACGTGAAGGATATGATATTAATGAAATTTTTTATGAGTATGACAATTCGATAATACCATCGGAGAAAAATCAAAATGGGTAAACTAGAAGCTAAAAACGTTGAAAAATTT
>Ga0310344_10002500_pt1 | contig 13834 bp, 11 predicted proteins | sample HC15DNA20200_MG_FD_203801 | JGI IMG/M metagenome (GOLD analysis project Ga0310344, IMG submission 203801) | Marine microbial communities from station ALOHA, North Pacific Subtropical Gyre - HC15-DNA-20-200_MG | ecosystem: Environmental > Aquatic > Marine > Oceanic | place: Pacific Ocean: North... | reverse complement strand
CGCCAACGTCAGCCGACGCTGCCGACGATCCCATACTCCGAATGCAAACATACCATTGAATTTTCGCAGCGATTCGACACCCCATTCGGCGAATGCATTCACAACAACTTCTGAGTCGGTACGCGATCGAAACACGTAGCCTAGTGCTTGCAGCTCGATCTTTAAATCGAGAAAGTTATAAATTTCTCCGTTATAAGAAATAACATAACGTCCATCGGCGGTGATCATCGGCTGCTTCCCAGCCTCCGAAAGATCGATTATTGCGAGGCGCCGATGTCCCAAGCCAACCGGCCCATCGATATAATGTCCTTCACCATCCGGTCCGCGATGCGCGATGGCATCAGTCATGCGCTGCAGCTCGTCTGGCGTGGCAGGTGAACTATCGAAGTTAATAATGCCGGCGATTCCGCACATAGTTGAATCAGATGATCTTTTCTCTAGGTACGAGCTTTCGCGCGTCTTTGGTCGACGGCAGCGATATCGTTTGCACGCCAAGCGATGAGGCGTTTGAGTCCTTCTTTAAGCGAAATTTTTGCATCAAACCCGATTTCCACACTTGCTTTCTTCGGACAACCAATACGGTTTCTCACGAGCGTTGCGGCGCTTCTTGGTGAATAATTTATCTGTTCCGTCGATTTGGTCAAACTCAACAAGAGGTCCGCCATTTCCTTCAGAGAAGTCCTTCGACCAGTACCAACATTATAAAACTCGTCAACCGGATCTGACTTCATCGCACAAATATTAGCGGCGGCGCAATCTTCAACAGCAACGAAATCGAATGCCTCGCTGCCATCTCCGAAGATGGTTGGCCCCTCTCCGTTATCGATTGCGTCAAGCATTTTCATGATGACCGCGATATAGGCACCCTGATAATCCTGACGTGGACCATAGACATTCATGTACCGAAGCCCGACAAAATTCAAGCCGTAGCGATGGTAGTATGCCCGGGCCATAGCCTCACCGCATATTTTGGTCGCCCCGTAGAAGTTTTGATTATTAAACGGATGCTGTTCTGTCATTGGTTCTTCTACCGCGTCTCCGTAGACCGAGGCGGAAGAAGAATAAACGAGTCGGTCCACTCCATTTTTTACACAGGCCTCTAATACGTTAAACATTCCCTGTACGTTGACGTCGAATGCTGCGCGCGGGAATTCATGGCATTGCAGAAGCCAGAGTGCGGCAAAGTGGAAAACACCATTTGCATCTTTTAGTGCGGCGTCGAGTATGTCGGTTTGACAGATATCCCCGCCGATGTCAAAAACCCGCACACGATCATCTTTCAGCGTAGTCTCAAGATTTTGATGTGTACCGCGAACAAAGTTGTCAAAGATTACGATCTCGCCAACGTCTTCTTGCGTTAGAAGATCAACGGTGTGCGATCCGATCAATCCGGCGCCGCCGATGACGACAAGTTTTTTACCTCGAACGTCCATAGATGCTGCTGTCTCCCGTAGGTCTCGCGTAATTAGCCTAAGAGCGCTATCGCCAGCGCGTCGATAATCTCGTCTTGTGTTTTTTCATCTAGGAACGGATGCATCGGCAAACTGAACACACGGTCCGCCAGCGACTCTGAAACCGGCATCGAACCGGCGCTAAATCCGAGATCAAGACTTTCAAAGGCTGGCTGCAGATGCAGCGGCACTGGATAGTGAACCGCCGTTGGAATGTTCTTTTCCGCAAGCCGTTCTAGAACGTCGTCCCGCTCACCCGCCTGAAGCGTATATTGCGCAAAGACGCTGGTGTTGCCCTCCTCTATAAACGGAACCGTCACCGATGCACAGCGTGCCTCAATACGCTCACTATAGCGCCTACCGATCCGTGCCCGCGCTGCTACTTCTTCAGGAAACGCAGCTAATTTGGCGAGTAAAATCGCCGCCTGCAACGTATCCATGCGGCCGTTTAACCCCACAATCGGATGGTGGTAACGTCGATCCTGCCCGTGCACGCGAATCTCTCGCATTCGCTTCGCAAGATCTGCATCGTTCGTCAAACACGCTCCACCATCGCCGTAGCATCCGAGTGGCTTGGATGGGAAAAAGCTCGTACATCCAATTGTAGATAGCGCACAAGACATTTTACCGCGATAAGTTGCACCGAAACTCTGCGCCGCGTCTTCAATCACCGGGATCCCATTCGAACCGGCTATGCTATTTATTTCATCAAAATCGGCACACTGACCGTATAAGCTAACTGGCATGATCGCCGTCGTGCGCGGAGTAATCGCCGCCTCGATCAGTTGCGGATTGATATTATAAGTTCTACGATCGACATCAACAAATACCGGCCTGGCCCCAAGAAGTGCAATCATTTCTCCAGTTGCAATGAACGTAAATGGCGATGTGATGACTTCATCGCCCGGCCCAACCCCGAGCGCCATCATTGCGATCAGTAGAGCATCCGTACCGCTCGACACGGACACGCAGTGCTCAACGCCAACGTATGCCGCAAGTTTCTGTTCAAAGTCGACAACTTCGGGGCCCATGATAAAACGGCCGTGCTCAAGCACATCATTGATACCCCGATGCAGCGGTTCCTTTAGCAACCTGTACTGCGTTTTTAGATCAATAAATTCCATCGTTGTAACTCAAGGATTAAGCGCACGGATCGCCCGCGTATGCGCTGACCGCTGCCAAAAACGATCAGTCGTCGGCGAGTTTGCAAACGTCGTCGTTAAGGATGTATTTATCCCCTGTATGTGGACAAACACACTCAGAGTTCCCATAGGGAGGCAGTTCCAACTGTTCTCCAAAACGGCTCATCCATCCAATGCGACGTGCGGGAACGCCAACCATTAATGAGAAGTCGGCAACGTCACGATTTATAACTGCACCGGCGCCGACAAACGCGTAACGTCCGATTGTCACCCCACACACGATAGTACAGTTTGCACCGAGCGTAGCCCCGCGTTTTACAACGGTGGAACGATATTCAGACTTGCGTGAAACTTCAGAGCGTGGATTATAAACATTGGTGAAGACCATACTCGGACCACAGAACACGCCTTCTTCTAAAACCACATTATCGTATACGGATACATTATTTTGGATCTTCACACGGCGACCGATCTCGACATCATTCGCGATAAACACATTTTGTCCCAAGGAGCATCCCTCGCCTATCACGGCCCCACTCGATACATGCGTCCAATGCCATATTCGGGTGTCGTCACCAATTGTCGCCCCATCGTCGACGATGGCCGTGCCGTGTGCCGTGTAAGTGCCCATACTACCTGTGGCCTTCAAAATATAGGATGCTGATATGGATTACGTGAACTAGATATGCTGGGGTATTGGTCATTAATACTCGAGGGGCAATGAAACGCGACGTCCATCGCGCGACGAGGTATACATCGCAATTAATGTTTCCAGCGAGCGCAGACCTTCTCGGCCATCCGTCTCGGCTGCAGCTTCACCCCGTAGCGCCTTGATGACGTTGTCGTAGTACACCGGGTGCCCGATCCCATAAACCGATGCCGTTTGGTAACTGACGTCATCTGCAAGTTTGTCGTCTTCATCTTCATCGGCAAAATCCCAATGCTTCACTTCATTGACGGCAACTCCACCGATCTGAACAGACCCCTTCTCTCCGAGTATAGTAATTGAGCCTTCCAAATTTTTGGGGTAGGTTAACATCGTCACATTCATAGAGCCCAGTGCTCCCGACCGCCACTTTATATTAGCGACACCAGTATCTTCGACTTCGATATTGCGTTGAAGGGTGGATGTATAGGAATGCACGCTTTCTATAGGTCCAATCAACCAGTCGAGAAGATCGACGTAGTGGCTCGCCTGGTTCATTAGCGCTCCGCCGTCGAACTCCCACGTGCCGCGCCATGGGGCTTGATCATAGTAATCCTGTGGTCTCGTCCAAAACACGTTTAGATTCGCCATGTAGATGCGTCCAAACCGATTTTTGCTAATCGCCCGTTTGAGTAATTGTAAAGTTGGATTCAAACGGTTCTGCTTTACCACAAATAAGCGCACCCCGGCATTGTCACATTCGGAGACCATGCGTTTGCCGTCAACCAACCGCGTTGCCATGGGCTTCTCCGTAATCACATGTCTACCGGCTCGTGCAACCTGGATGGTTTGCATCGGGTGCAATCCACTCGGCGTACAGAGGACCACGACGTCAGCCTGGGAGCTAACCAAAAGCGTTTCGAGCGACACAAAATGCTCCACTTTTAATTCTTCGCCACACTGCTCTGCCACTACTGAATCGTTGTCACATACCCCCACAAGTTCGCAACGGTCATCGTGCTCTCTCATCGCATCGAAATGGCGTTGGGAGATCCTCCCGCAACCAGCTAGCGCGAAGCGAATTCGTCTGTCATCTATTGTATACGGCGAACGGTATCCCATATCTCTACCAATAATGCGGCTTAACTAAATTGTAAACTGTACGCACCAGCTTCGCGAAAGTTGTTATCTCACAACCTATTTAGAGGCCGGGGTCACACCTAACGCACGATTGATGGTGTCAAAACGGCGGCTCGCGGTCGCAATCGAATGGTGAGTCTCTACAAAGCTTCTTGACCTTTGCCCGATTTCCGTCAGGCGATCTCGATCACGTACGAGATCTCGCAGTACCTCCTTGATTGTCGCCGGCGTTGCATCAATTAGCGGCAATTCTTCTTTTTCTATGACACCTGCCGCTTCGTACATTTCCACGAAATCACGACGAATGTGACAAATTACTGGCTTTCCAAGAGCCATTGCTTCAAGCGTGAACATGGCGTACCAACCAATAATTAACTGATCAACAATAATATCAGCCCCACACATCGCGTCATGTATCTCTTTATTGGATACGTTTTCCAAAACTTCCAACTCAATCTCTACGCCTTCGCTCTCCAGCTGTCCGACAGCGTCGATAATTGCATCCGTCCCCTTTACGCCTCGGTGGTTGCTCGCGTGAACAACACGCACCGGCGTGGTTGCCGGTGATCGTCGGTGGTCCGGTGACCATCTGTCGGTATCGATTGGAAAAGGCGCAAGTACTAGGGAATCCCAATAGTAGAGGTACTCGATCCAATCGACTCCCGCCACTATATGGTCCGCAAATCGTGTCCAAAGATCGACCTTTGCAGACACACGACGGCGGTAAAGGCGATGGGCCGGATAGTCTCTACCCATCTGGTGAACGAAAAGCCGGTTCGTGGTGCGCGTAAGAACGTGAATGTCGGCACCGAAAGCAGTGGCAACAATGCGAACACCAGCGAGGTGCAGCATAAAAGGCTCGAAACGCCAAAGCCAGGTAGTAACGCGGAGTGGGCCCCCATCAAAGTAAATGTAGAGCATGCGATACCGCAAAAGCACCCAGGCCATGAGTGCGTAAGGTCTCGCAGCACGTAACACGCCTGGAAACAGCCGGTCGCCTCTCAGGTCGAAATCATCAGTATGATGCCAAATACTGTCAGTGAAAGTTTCAACGGTATACCCGGCTGAGACGAGCGCTTTTTTATAGTACTGGCTACATACAATGGGAACAGGGCCGATACCGATGTCCCTGCTTTTGGGTATCAAGCGGCCAAGGAAGGCCATCAAAAACAATGGCCCAACCAAAATTACATCAAGAATCGCTACTACTGCTCGCACGCAAATAGATCGGTAGACTGAACTCCGATTGTTCTGTTTTGCAAGGATACCGCTAGCCATCGAACATATCGGTAAGACCGGCGTCAAACGATCGAAATCTCGTGAGGCCTGTTAGAGACGCTAATTTTCGGAGATCGGGCACGATCCGTGCTGGTTCTCGGTCGATCTCACGGTGAAAAATGACCTCGATACCCAATCGAGCCCCAATCCTTCCGGCAATCTCAGAAATAGATAACGGTTCGTTTGCGGCGATGTTGATGATTCCATTCCACTCGTCGGCGACGGCTCGGTCGAAGATTTCCGCAACGTCATCAACATAGGTTGGGGTCATGACGAGACCGTCTTTGGGACCATCTATGACCACAGCTTCTCGGCCTTGAATTCGATCGACTAAAGTGGAAATTAAGCGACCTGAACCTCCAGGTCCATAGAGAAAAAAAAGTCTGAGAATACATACCGCCATACACTCCTCGTAAGGTATTAGGAGTGTCTCTGCAGCAAGTTTTGAGGCGGAATAGAACGACTTAGGGGATAGAGGTGCGGCTTCTGTCATTTCCAGAGAATAGGGCTCGTATACACTGCCGGTAGATGCCAGCACAAAGCTGCGTGCGCCCGCTTGCAACGCGTAGTCGGCAAGTCGTGCTGTACTCGCAACGTTGACATGGAACATGTTTTTCGCCCCGGCGGGAAATTCCCGATATTGATCAGACTGGGCAAGATGAACTACTGCGTCAATCCGGCGCGGTAAAGCTTCTATCCAACCATCTGAAGATAGATCGACTGTGATCCACGGGACCGTTTCATCCTCCGAGCCTCGCCTTCCGAGGCCAACAACGCGGTGACCACTTGCACACAATTGGCGACATAGCGATCGGCCGAGAAACCCGGCAGCACCCGTGACTAAGATGTCCATGACGCTTGTAATTCTAGCTTCATTTCGAGAGTAGTTTGTAACCAAGTGTGATCAATGTCGTGGCTCAAGATTTCTGAGGAACCCTTCCTCTTCGTCGAAGGACGCGTTTGTCATTTGGGTAACCACCTATCCAGTGATTGTTCTATACACTTCAATGCGTTCATCCCCAGGCAGGCTCGTAAAATATTCCTTAATGTAACGATCGCAGACAGGCTTGACAGGAGCCTCCCGCGAATAAACATAAAAAAAGAAACGATCGAGATTAGGCCTTTAGCCGGGCCCATGTAACTTACCCGTCAGCGTGGAAGGTCGGCCACCAGGTGCAAGTTAAGATGATCAAGTGTCCGGCGAATACGAGTGAAACCCAAATCAACTAACCAACCCTCGACCTCATCCCATCGATGTCGGTCATTAATCTCTGGACTAACAGCGTCGAAATATCCATGCACCAATTCTTCAAGGTACCGCTCTGATAGATAAGCTCGTTTTTCATCGAACGTCATCCTTCCGGTCGCGCGTCGATGCTCGACGTACGTGTTGATTTCGGCAAATTCGTGAGGTTTCATCGGCTCCCCATAGATCATCAAAAATAATCGTCCCCCCGGCTTTACGGCCGCGGCAACGTTTTTACACGCAAGTTCCGTATAACCTGTGTGATGAGTGACACCATAGCACCAGACGAGATCAAACTCAGAAGAAAACGGCAGCGGGCTTAAAATGTCGGCCTGTTGCGCATTGAAAGTGGTGTGGTTTGCCAGGAGCGTTTTGACGGAGTTAATACCATTTAAACTTTGATCAACTGCCATGACGTCTGCGCCCAATTCGCTGAGTACATAACTCCATCGTCCATTACCACACCCAGCATCCAGCACCTTCTTGCCCTTAAACCAATCTTCCGGATAATCAGAGTGTGTACAAAGCTGCTGAATCATTTGAGATTCCCAGGCCGCATCACCGAGCAAGGCTACACCTTCTTTGATCTCCTCCCATTGATAAGAAAAACTATCTTTCGTCTGTAATCGATCCGGTTGGCTCTCCATCAGTGCCGCCGACAACTTTCGTACTGTTACCTTAAGATCGCTGATCTCGTTTAAAAGATATTGGATGGGAGGTTCGGCAACGAGAGCATGGGTCCTCGCGGTAAAGACTGGAGGGGGGTGTGAAAGGAGCTGACGTAGCGACATCTTTATCCTTCTCGGATCGGACAAAAGCCGAGGTAGAGCGACTACAACTCGTCGCGGGTTGCATAAAAGCCAGCGTAACGCCCTCATTACTTTCCTCATGCGGTTTCTTCTTCATGCATATTTGTGTAGCCCGAATTTCGACTGGCCGAAGTCGCCAAATAAGTTTCGTAATGTTTCAATTGAGCCTCCATGGTTTTAGAACCTGAGTGGTTGGTTTCGACCCACTGTCTCGCTTCTGCACCAAGTCTTAATAGATCGATGTTGCCATCCAGACATCTTCGTATAGTGTCGTAGACCTCGTTTTCCGTTCGGCAGTTCAATATAGGGGGGGGGCTCCCAAAATGGGACGCCACTTCACCTTCATTCAGATACGTACAAACGGGCTTCGCGAAAGAAAGTGCCCGAAAAGTCACACCACCAAAAGCGCCTAGGACAAACTGATCGACTACAATGTCCGAAGCTCGTAAATATTGCTGAAAAACGACGGTGCCAAGTGGTTTCAGCCATTTTGTGCGCGCCGTACAATTGTTCTCTTCGAGCAATCTCTTGCTGTGATTAACGTCTCGGCCCCATTCACAAAATACGAGCCCGACCTTTTCGCCTGCCGCTACCAAACGAGCAAAGGTGGATATAAAGCGATCGTTTCCCTTATCAGCGATTCGTGCGAGGCCCGAAAAACCATCTTCGGAGACCCAATCGTGACGGGTAGGGGAAAAAAATAAAAATTCGGCATCTAACTCCTCGCATAATTGCTCTCGCAGTTTCACAGCAGCTTCTTCATTGCCGTGAGTTTGGGATTCATCATATGGATGGGGCAGCAGGACCGCCCGATCACCACATAGCTTTCGTCCGCTTTCTACGCAATCCGAGTTGGTTACAAAAGTAGTATGTGCACGATGATAGGCGAGAGCGGTAAGGCGCGCAGTTGCATTATCTCCATACGGAATATCTCTTAGTGTTCCATGCTCGAAAGCAAAGTAATCAATACCAGCAATCATAAGAGGAATAGGGTCGGTAGCGTACGCCTGTATGATGTCGTAGTGTTCTGCCATTTTCAGCCATTTCTCGGCAAAAGGCTGATACTGCGCTAGGTCCACCGCAGCGACAACGGCATTTTTCTCAGGAAACAACAGATGGAGTTCATCGGAAAGCTCTGCGGCGAGTTCTTCCGCCGAAATACTCAATTGGATAGGATCTATATCCGACACATCGGGTTCTGCTTTTCCTGGGAAGTCAAGTGTACGGTTGTTCACTAACCTTGAGATGAACAAGAATAAATACACAAACCGCTGAAGACACAGCGCAAAAAGATATATCGCGTATATCCCGACATGCGCCAAGCCGACAAGCACATACAGGAAAAACACCTTAGTCGCATTTGCCATTCTCTTAAGAAGCGCGGCTAGATACCTAGACCATGAAAAACGTCGCGCAAAACCGAAAACGTCTTGTTTCGGCTCATCTACTGCAGACAAACGCGGCCCGAAGACCGATTTGTATTGAGAGAGAAGCCGCCTACAAAAATAGTTTCCGGCTCGTTTATAAAAAACCGATAGCCTTTTGACCGCACCGCCTCCGAAAAGCAAAGGAATACCGGTAGGCACGTATTCATTAGTTTTCTGAAGCAGTAGTATGTGCATGTACTGAAAGCCTTGTTGGGAACGACCCAGCAGAAAGGATTTCGTATTTCTGATGGCGGTCGAGCAAAGAACCTCGAGATCAGCGAGTATTCGAGAGAGAGAATACCGGAGTGAAACACCTTTTTTGGTCCCATTTAGTTTCGACAATTGAAGCTCTAATTTTTGAGCCTGCAATGTAGCGTGCTCATTTCGTGCAATGAGGTAATCTAGGCACAATGGCATCGGGCCTTGTACGAACCAATGTGGTCGGACGTACCCGTTCAAATCAACCCGATACCAATCTGGCCTATATTCATCTTCAAACTCCGCGGAAAAATCGGCCTCTTCCCATTCCGGGTTACTCATAATGTGGTAGTAATCAGCACAGATAACGTCACAATCGATATCCAAACCCCGCATCATTTTTGCGTTAGTGAAGGCGTTGTTTGCTATGTTTCCAACGTGAAGCACTCTTGGAGGTCGACCAAGTAATTTTTGAAGGCGCAGCGCTATAGCACGAGCTCCTTCTTGTTCATTCTCTGGCAAAACTGACACTCCTGAAACTTGTTATGCTTCTAAACTTCTCGACTAATCATTGTGTTTAATTAGTGGCTGGAGAGTTTTTTAGACAAATCGTAGGACCTAACCCGGGTTGGCGCGGATCACCGTCAGATAGCATGTAACAAGGCATCGACAACTTGATCCTGCTCAGCGTCCGTCATCCCGGGATACAGAGGCAGAGTTATTGAACAGTCCTCCGCCTCGCAGGAATGCGGGAAATCCTCCGGCTCTATTCCTTTATTTGCGAAGAAACCCAGGCGGTGGACTGCATGGGTGCCAGGTCGAGTCTGGACACCGCGTTCGGCCACCGCTTCCATAACATCGTTGCGACGTTGACGTCCGCCATCACTCACCCGGACAACATATGACTGGTAGGTGTGGCCACATTTTGTCGGCGTCGTAGGAATAACGAGGCCAGGCGCGTCCATCAGCAGGGTATTGTAACGCTGGGCGAAAATAAGTCGTTCATTTAGCAATGCTTCGAGTTTAGCCATCTGCGCGATGCCAACCGCGCCTTGCAGATCGGACATTCGAAAATTAAAACCGAGCTCTTCCCATCTTCCCATCTCATAGGGCTTTGGGGGTGTACTAGGCGGCCCTGCGATCCCTCGAGTTCCGTGATTACGCTGGGCATTTACGGTGGCAGCCAACTCATTATCGTGGGTTGTGACCATTCCACCTTCCCCAGTAGTGATTACTTTTCTGGGATGGAAGGAAAAGCAGCCGAAATCCCCCAGACCACCAACTGGCACGGAGTCGTATTCTGTACCGACAGCGCAGGCAGCATCTTCGATCACATATAAACCATGTCGTTTCGCAATGGCAAGAATGGGATCCATCTCTGCGGACTGACCGAATAGGTGCACTACGATTATGGCTCTTGTAGACGGCGTGATCGCCGCCTCTAGGGCCACAGGATCGAGGTTAAAGGTATCTAACTTTATGTCGGCGAAGGCTACCTTAGCCCCTACATATTCGACGCAATACGCGGATGTTACCCAGGTAAAGGCCGGAACGATCACCTCGTCCCCCGGGCCTAACCCGAGCGATAAAGTACAGAGATGCAAAGCGGAGGTACACGAGTTCGTCGCAATCGCATGCGGTACTTGATGGCGTTCCGCGAAAAGCTGTTCAAATTTCGCTGTCTTTGGCCCTTGGGTGACCCAACCACTGGAAAGCGCCTCGTCGACCTCTTGGCGTTCTGCCGAATCAAAGCTAGGTCTCGTTATTGGAAAGTTTTTGAGTGTCACGGTGAGTTATCTTCTTCAACAATCTTAGCGTCCCAGATGGTCACTTTCTTTCCACCGACTCGAGTGAAAGCTCCTGGGTAGGGGCGGGTTTGAGCGCGAATAAAATTGTATATTTCGGTGGCGGAACAAGTCCAATCGATTTCGCCATCCTCCGGGGAACGCTGTGGAAATTCACTGGCTAAGCTCTCATCCTGTGGTAAGCGGGGCGCCATGCCTTTCTCTAACAAGGGGAAGTACTTTTCTATTAGGGCCTCCGCCCCAGCCTCCATGGACTCCATAGCCTTTGCGATCGTGTCATGTTTCTCGATCGGAAAGTTTAGCGCCCCTATCACGTCCCCCGTGTCAACTCCATCTTCTAGATAAAAAAGTGAAATCCCTGCACTCGGCTCTCCTCGGATAATTTGCCAGACGAGAGGTGCGCCGCCCCGATATCGAGGAAGCTCGCTCGCATGCAAACCAACTGCGCCCAGCGGCGCGACGGCTCTAAGTTTAGACCCAACCATGTAGTACCACCCAGCTGCAAGTAAGATGTCCGGGCGAAGCGCTTGGACACTCTGCTGAAAAGTCAGGGGATCTTCACGGTCATAGCCGATTGCAGGAATATTTCGACTTTTGCCTACCTCCTCAAAATCGACATAATTTACGTTCTGCACACCCGTGGGTGCATAGCTGATGGAAAAGACTGCGGGGGTTGTGGCACAACCCACAACGTCCTGACCACACCGTTCGAGAGCCTCCAGGCAACGCAGACTGAACTTCGTGGTTCCCAGAAGGAAAACTCTCATTGGTTAATCCCTAGGGTCCTTCCTAACGCGTGGTCATAGGCGTCCAGATAGACCGGTGCTACTGCCTTGTACCCATGCACGGCTTCCAGCCATTTTCGACTTCGTTCGCCCGCGAGACTAAGATCATGCTGCGACTGAGACTGTAAGAACCAGGTTGAGATTTCTCCCGCATCACTCGCACCAAGAAATGGAGGGGGTTCCTTGAAGGCACCCAAAGACTCCTTGGGCACTGGCCTGATTAATACCGGTCGACCGGCAGCCATTGATTCGAGCACGCTTGTCCCGTAGCCCTCGATAGCGAACTCGTCGATCACCAGATCAGCGGCCCGCTGCCGCAGGCGTAAGCTGGGCTTGGAACAAAGAGGTTCCCAAATCACATGCCCTTCGAGCCCGAGTTCCTTCACTAGCTTTTGACTACGTGACAGATCTTCTCCCCAGGACATCAAAACCAAGCGCCAATTCCCTACCCCAGCTTCTACAGCCTTGGAGAATCCTCGGAGCAACCGATCATTGCCTTTCCATTCCCAGGATTGACGACAGATTTGTACAGCAAACATTTCCCCTCCGCCGCGGGCCCAGCGGGAGCGCAGAGCCGGAGCATCGCCCGGAGAATACGTGTCCGTGTCGATCATCATCGGTGCAAAACTGCGATTTGCGGTAATTCCAAGTCGATCGAGATATCTACCGTAATTCGTGTTGCAAATCAGGATATGGTGAGCTCCTCGGTAACCGGCGCGCACCAAAAGTCCGAAGAGGTCCTCTCCAAAAGGCGAGAGGAACAAATCAGATCCGGTGGGAAACACTACGGTCGGCCTCGGACTAAAGATCCCCATACTTATAGCGGCTGCTGAAAGTTGCACGACATCGTAACGAGCCATCGAGAGAATTAAGGGCCAGTGGCCCATTTGTTGTGCCAACAGTAAAGCGCGGTCATCTGCTATATCCTGTCCAAAATTCTTTTTGTAGAGTTCCTGGACTTCGGATATCGCAGACAGGCGCCCTTGATAATGCTGTTGCGCCTCCGGATCGTAATTGACCCGGCGAACAAGGTGGGGCTGTCGCCAGCCCCGTTCTACGGCAAGGCCTTCTTCATAAGAATCACATTCAAGCTCGACATCCTCCCACGCTGGTCGATTCATCACAAAAGAATCAAACCCTTCGTCCTCTACTACTAATTCGGCGCGATGGCCCATACGATCAAGACACTTGACGAAGTTGTACGCATTGTTCGCGATATTTCCATAAAAACCTATGGTGAGCTCTTCACGCTCTGCTGTTTGAGCTGCCGGACGAATAATTTGCTGGTGTCCGGTGCTAGCAAGGGTACGCGCCGCGGTTAGGACCAACAACGAGATAGAGGTTGGTGGCGGATTTGGCGGCGGATTTGGTGGCAGCGCTGGTGACGTGGCCGGCCGGTCGTCGATTCCAAGTTCTCTTCGGAGAAGTCGCAGAATAGGGGCACCCACCGGCCGCAGGGCTATACGCAGAAGCCGCGTCCAAAAGGCCCAGTTCATACCTGCTGAGTAATTTCAGTGATCATGTTGCGTGAAATTCTTCGCCCCTGCGATTCCTCTGTGGAGGTAACGTGGGCCATCCAAATTCCGCAGTCACGGCAACCCTCGCGGGCTTCTAGTTCGTCAAGTAAAAGGTCGCGCCGCAATCTAGAAAATCCTGCCCCGCGCCAAATTTCCATCAGGTTTTGGTCCGGATAATGTCCCATGCTCTCGAGCTCTTCGAAGGCGAGCTTACCGATGGTCTCGCAGCAGTAGTAAATTTGCCCATCGGGGAGTACATAGATTTCTTGAAAAGGGCTCAAACAGGCCCAACGTCCGCCCGCTTCTTCAAGACGTTCCTGGACTAAGGTATACACCTCGTTTACCTGGCTAGCACCTGATTCGTACTCCACCAAGTTATAGAGGATCACG
>Ga0310344_10002499_pt1 | contig 13840 bp, 16 predicted proteins | sample HC15DNA20200_MG_FD_203801 | JGI IMG/M metagenome (GOLD analysis project Ga0310344, IMG submission 203801) | Marine microbial communities from station ALOHA, North Pacific Subtropical Gyre - HC15-DNA-20-200_MG | ecosystem: Environmental > Aquatic > Marine > Oceanic | place: Pacific Ocean: North... | reverse complement strand
CTCCAACGCGCGGGCCGCAAAATAGGCCGTAAAACACCCGGCCATAAACACCTCGCCGTGGGCGAAATTTATCATCAAGAGGATGCCGTAAACCAGTGAGTATCCCAGGGCAATAAGGGCGTAAACGCTTCCCTGCGCTAGCCCGGCGACAATCAGACTTATCCAGTTGCTAGCTGAGTATCTCCCGGAGAGTAGAGTGGCGGATGCTCCCCAGACGACAAGTGCTATCACCCCGATCCTAAGACACCATAGTAAAAATGCAACCCATGAAAACCGTTCTAGGGCATTTCTTAGCATATGGCGGGTCGCTCCTTAGTTGTTGTATGTGCTGCGTGCGTTACTAGCCCTGATGTTGCTAAGCACAGCCACGTAGTTTGAGATGCCTGAGCAGTTTTTTGTCTGTCCGTCCTGTTTTGCTACCCAGTCAGGATTCCGGAACTTTGGTAGTGTATCACCAATCTTTAATTCCTGTCAATTTAGTGTATCTACTTGAAATATTGTTTCTGCGGTTCTACTATCCCACGTATCCCATCGGGTCGGTGTGTGGTGCACTGGGACTTAGAAGGTCACTTCTGCAAGGATCCAGTAGGTCTGGTAGTATACTGGGAATGGATGTCGTGGCATGCCCGCTACGGTGGTAAAATCGGCACTTCATAGGCACTTATATTGTAGGAGCCTTCAATAATAATTAATGTCGACAATGACAAAATGACAGCTAGTTAAAATTTATCCAAATGTTCCTGAGCAACCAAAGGTAATAAAAAAGGCAATGAGTAAATGAGGGGCATAATCCTCCGGTGGGGAGTTAACGCGGTAGCCATCTGGGTGGCGTTCCGAGTGGTTCCTGGCATTACTCCAGTTGATAACAGCGTCGAGTCAGTGATAGTGAATGCGCTTATTTTCGGTCTGGTGAATGCTTTCATTAGGCCATTGATGCAATTTATGACTTGCCCGCTCATCATATTGTCGCTAGGAATGGGCGCGTTACTGGTGAACACTTTCATGTTCTTGTTGGCCGGGTGGATTGGTATTTACATTGGTTATGGATTCCGCGTGGATGGGTTTGGGGCAGCTTTTATGGGTGCTCTAGTAGTCAGTTTTGTGAGCGTACCCATTAGTTTCTTGCTGCGCAATGTTTTGAAAAGATAACTCACAAAGCCATGGTACTATGCTTCTTGGATGATTAGGTTCTATCTCTGTATCTCCAGAACCTACAACTTTTACCTTTAACAGGTAACTAGATGTTTCTTGAACACCCTTCTTTATTGTGGCTGGTATGGATGCTATCTGCTGCGACGAAGCAGTGATTCTGCAGGAGTGTTTTTGCGCTAGGCGTGGTTATTCTGTTGGTACTTATTTTATGGCAAGCATATTTAGTGTTATTACTGTACAAATGACTGACTGTACGATTGTCAATCAGACGATGGATCTTCTGGCCAGGGTGGTTGGTCAACCAGTTTGGCGTGAATATAACGAGCCAGTATGGCGCAGCTGGCCATTATCGGCACAATAAGCAAAGCAGCGAGGATCCCCTGCACTGCCAGTGCCCCGATCACGCCCACGAAAATTATCCCTGGATGTAATCTAAGATTGTGACTCATGATTTGCGGGCGAAGCCAGATGTTTTCAGCTTGCTGCACCAAAAAATAGAGCCCGGCGACAATCAGACCAAATGTTCCGTTTGATAATGCTAGGTGGCTTGAACCTAGTACCAGTGCTACGAGGACTGCTATTCCTCCAGCCACAGTTGGGCCGAGCGATGGAACCACATCCAGTAGCCCCGCTAACACTCCTAGTATGACTGCTCCGGGTAATCCGATGGCAGTTCCGCCTATGGCTGCGAGCACCCCTACAATTGCCATTAGCAGCAATTGGCCACGTAGAAAAGCGGCACAGGCACGATCTATTTCACTAACTAGCCGTTTCCATTCTGGTCGCACATGTGGTGGCGCGAGTTGTAGCACACCATTCACCAATCGGTTACCGTCTTTTAGTAGATAAAAAAGTGTAACCATTGTCAATAGAACCCATACCATATTCTCAGTAAATACACCCAGAATGTTGGGAGCGTTTCTGGCGAAGGCGGTCACCGTGTCAGCTATGAATTGGTCTATGTTTGCAACCCAATCCGTCGGCGCGATGGAGATTCCAGCGAATGAAAAAGAGCGTGAAAACAGGACAGCAACTGTGTCGAGTACCCAAGTGAGTGCGTCAGAAAACCCACGTAGCTGATTTACCAGGTATGGAGTAGCGACAATTGGTATGGCGACAATAATAACAGCAAAAAGCGTATAGACTAATCCTACTGCCATGCCGTGCGACAATCTTGTGCGACTGCATAGCCATCCTACGACTGGATTAAGAATGAAGGCCAACAGCGCCGATACAACCAAAGGTCCTATCAGTGGTCGGGCGGTGTACAGCAGCCAGATGGATCCTGCCGCTAGGGCAAAAAGGACCGCATATCTAGTAGTTTCATTCCAGCCTTTGTCCATTGGCCTTTGAGGTATTATGCTTCTTCTTGTTCTTGTGGTGGCCGTCGGGCGATGCCGTATGCTTTGTTGACAGGGACAGTAAAGAGGATGCCAGTGTTGGGAGCGTCTAAGTCACCCACTGCATCTATCGCTGCCTCAATCAGCTTTTCTAGCAAAACTTCGTCATCCACCACTGTAAAAAAGGTGCGGTGGGGATGCTCTCCGGATCTGAGCATATCAATTAAGCTTGGGTAAAATGGCAAGTCTCCTATCTGAGCGGCCTTGCGCATGTGACCAAGTCCGGTTGTGTCAATGCAAGTGACTCCTTTGGCCCCTATGGTATCCCATGCTTCTAGCAAATCCGCAGATTTGTCAATATCATTTAATACGAATATAAGCATCTGGTTCATAGCATATCCCTCATTCTGGCGTGAGTTCTGGTTCTGTGCCTGTAAATGACTTAGAGTTCTGCGCAAGACGATGCAGTAATATAGGGGTTAGCAGCGTGACCACAATCACCGTTATTACTGTCATTGAGAAGATCTCATCACTGATGAGGTGATGAGTGAGACCTAAGGTGGCAACTATGAGACCGACTTCTCCACGTGATATCATGCCGGCGCCCAATAGAAGCGATTCTTCCCTTTTCATTCCACCCATGCGGGCTCCTAAGCCGCACCCGAGCAGCTTGCTGATTACTGCCACAACGATAATGGCTAGAGTCATCCACAAGAGGTTCCCACTTAGATTTCTTGCGTTCGTCTGCAAACCTATGTTAGCGAAGAACACAGGTACGAAAAGTGTGTAGGCTATAGTCGAAACTCCACCAATAATTCGCTCGCGTTGCGGGATGCGATTTAAAAACAGTCCTGCAAGAAACGCGCCCGTAATGGCGGCTATGCCGCCTAATGCTTCGGCGCTCCATGCATAAACTAGTGCGACGATGAGAGTAAAGAGATACAAACCTTGATTGATAGGCAGACGGTCAGCATATCTGGCGAGTCTCGGTAGCAACTTCATTCCGATTGTGATGCTAATCGCGAAATAACCTAACATTTGCAACAAGATTTGAATTACCCCCGTTAATCCTGTGGGGCCCACATCGCTGACGAGTGCAGTGAAAATCGAGAGCGCGAGCAATACCAGTATGTCGTCAAAGACAGCAGCGCCGAGAAGAGCTATTCCCACGCGACTACGTAATATACCGAGTTCCATCAACGTCTGTGCCGAGATACTCACACTAGTTGCGGCTAGGATTAGGCCGACGAATATAGACTGACGGGTGGACATCCCGAACAGAAGGCAGACTCCCAACCCCATTAACATCGGAGTTACTACTCCCAGTGTCCCCGATAGGGCGGCGACTTTGCTTGATTTTGCCAGATCGTCGACATGGAGTTCCAGTCCTGCTAGTAGCATTAGCATGATTACTCCGAGTTCGGCTATGTGTGTAATTAATTCTCCCAGATGCTCGTCTGGGAACACTTCCCAATGCAGCATGTTTAGCATGCTTGGGCCTAGAATAAGTCCTATTAGCAGCTCACCGAGCACAGCCGGTTGTTTACAGCGAGTGCTTATGTACCCGCCCATCTTTGCGCCCACTATGATGATAATGAGCGCCAGAACGAACTGCATGAAGTTACTCATGGTTTCTCAATATATAGCCTAGTCCAATCTATCCCGCTTAAATTATACCGTTACAGTCAAGAAACGCATGTTTGATTTCCCTTAAATTCTAAGCTGTAGCAGCTGGTAAGAAATATATCCAACATTGAAAGAATGTCAATAGTTGTCAGAAATCAGTACTTTATGGAGTTCAGTGCAAGATTCGATTATGTCTAGGTGACTTGAATGGGGGGTAGGTCATTTTATTTCGCGCTTAGAATTGATTTGGGTTCCGCCTCAAATAGTGGGTAGCATGGACTATAATGGGGCATAGCGTACTTGGATTATGTTCTGGATGTCAAATCTTAAGGACCTCCCTCACGCAGGTGTTAGTGTGTTGCCTTGGGTGCTTCATACGAGTATTCTGCCATGTGTCTGTAGTATCCTCAACTATCGCTGCCACCAAATCCGCTTCGCAACCACATGATTGTCTCCCATGGTAAGTGTAAGTTCATATTGGTAGCGGCAAACGTGGCCGGTGAGTGGGGTGAAAATGCCTCAATCGAAGAGATATGAACATACTTTTTCGTAACGCAAATATCATCACACACTGTGAGAGGCGTCTATGCGATTTATTAGTGCAGGGAGAGAAAATCTCGGCTATTGGAAATGATTTATCAGCGGATGGGGCCGATGTGGTGGATTGTAGAGGCCTGAATTTGCTACCCGGGGGTGTGGATCCGCATGCTCATCTAGATCTGGCCATGTACGGCACAGTCAGTTCTGATGACCATTATACTGGCCATCGGGCTGCTGCTTTTGGCGGTACTACAACGGTCTTGGACTTTACCTCTCAGTCTCGAGGTGGTTCGCTTCGGGGGAGTATCGATGACTGGTATTCCAAGGCAGAAGGGAATGCTGCGGTGGACTATTCATGTCATGTAAATGTGACTGATTTTAATTCGTCTGTGGCTGCTGAGATTCCTAGTTTGCCAGCGCAGGGGCTTACAACCCTCAAGGTATTCACTGCTTACAACGGGCGATTGCGTATCGGAGATGATGATATTGCATCTGTGATGCGTATCGCACGCGAACAAGGTATGTTGGTTATGCTGCATGCGGAGGACGGTGACGAGATAGAGGCTTTGGTAGGTGCGGCACTTGCGGCAGGAAAAAGAAAACCAATCTGGCATGCCCGAACTCGTCCCCCAAGAGGTGAGGTTTTGGCAGGGCGGCGTGCGATTGATCTGGCATCCGATGCGCTAGCGCCTTTATATGTTGTACATGTGACCACAGCAGGGTTGGCAGACAATCTGTATCGAGCGCGAACCCGCGGTGTTCCGGTTATGGGAGAGACTTGTCCGCACTACTTGTTTTTCACGGAAGAACATTTGAAACGTCCTGACGGTGCGAAGTGGGTGTGCTCGCCCCCGTTACGTACAGTCAAAGACAACATGGCTCTATGGAATGCTTTGGCGGATGGGAGTATTCAGACTGTTGGGACCGATCATTGCCCATTCTTTTTTGATGGCACCAAACCTATTGTTTATGAGGACTCGCCTATTGCTATCGCGGGTAAGGAATTGGGACGAAAGGACTTTACACTAATACCTAATGGGATTCCTGGTATTGAGCATCGATTGTTGTTGCTGTGGACCTTTGGGGTTGTCTCGGGGCGTTTGTCAGCTATGCGTTTTGTTGAGTTGACTGCTTCCAATCCGGCACGAATAATGGGTCTTTATCCTCGCAAAGGAGCTTTACTTCCTGGATCGGATGCGGACATAGTTCTTTGGGACCCTGCCAAGCAGCACACTATCAGCGCGAGCACTGCACATATGCGTACGGATTATGATCTGTGGGAAGGCGTGAAATTAACGGGCGTCCCGGTCAGGGTGTACCTGCGTGGGCGTCTACTAGTGGATGGAGAGCGGTGGCTAGGAAGGCCGGGTGTCGGCCGATTCTTACATAGGCAAGCGGGCGCACCAGTTCTTTGAGTATAGATTATTGAACCTACTCCCACTCTATCGTGCTAGGTGGCTTACTGCTTATGTCGTAGACCACGCGGTTGACACCGCGCACTTCGTTAATGATGCGGTTCGAGATTCGCGCAAGTATTTCGTGAGGTAGACGTGCCCAATCGGCGGTCATGAAGTCATCGGTGGTGACTGCACGTATCGCCACTACCTGTTCGTAGGTCCGTGAGTCTCCCATAACACCCACAGACTTCACTGGGAGCAATACGGCGAATGCCTGCGCAGTGTCTCCGCGCAACATGTCGGCCGATTCGAGTTCTGATTGCACAATCTTGTCAGAGAGACGGAGACGGTCTAGTCGTTCCCTTGTCACTTCGCCAAGGCAGCGGATAGCTAGTCCAGGACCTGGAAATGGATGTCGCCATACCAAATCTTGGGGTAACCCCAGTTGCTCGCCGACTGAGCGCACCTCATCCTTGAACATGAAACGTAGGGGTTCGATTAGAGTGAAAGGCAACTCATTGGGTAGCCCGCCCACATTGTGGTGGGTTTTAATCTTTTCTGCTTGCTCGCGACCTTTGCCACTGCTTTCGACTACGTCTGGATATATGGTACCCTGAACCAGAAATTCAGCTGCATTACCAAGTCTGCGTGCCTCCCGGTCAAATATCTGAATGAATTTCTCCCCTATTGCCTTACGTTTTGATTCCGGGTCCGTAATTTTCGAGAGAATGTTTAGGAATTCCTCGGTGGCATTGATGGCTACCAGGCGTACTTGCAGCTGTTCCCGAAAAGTGCCAATTACCTGTTCGGTCTCCCCCGAGCGCATCAGGCCCGTATCAACATAGAAGCAGGTCAGTCGGTCGCCGATGGCGCGATGAACTAGAGCTGTAGCTACAGCAGAATCTACGCCTCCGCTAATTGCTGAAATGACCTTCGATTGTCCCACCTGAGCACGAATTCGCTCAATTGAATCTGCAACCATAAAGCCTGGTGTCCATTCCCGGCGTATACCGGTATGACTTAGGAAGCGTTCCAGAATTTGACTTCCCTGTTCCGTGTGATGTACTTCTGGGTGGAACTGTAATCCGAAAATATTACGGTCCTGATTCTCCATGGCGGCAATCGGACAACTATTATTACTAGCGGTAATCGAGAAATTAACTGGCACAGCGGTTACTATGTCGCCGTGGCTCATCCACGCGTGGAAGTTTGTACCAGCAAGTTCTTCCGGTATCAAAAGTGACCCTGGATGGCAGTGCAATTGGCTGCGGCCGTACTCGTGTACACGGGCGGGAGTAACCTTTCCGCCCAGTGATTGAGCGAGCACTTGCATCCCGTAACAGATTCCCAGAATCGGGATTCCGGCCTTGAGGATGTACTCTGGTAGTTCTGGGGCGTCGACTCCGTAAGTGCTACTAGGCCCGCCAGAGAGAATCAGTGCTTTTGGTTTCAGTCGTAGTACTTCTTCTGGCCTAGCATCAAAAGGAAAAAGTTCGCAATACACTTTCGCCTCCCTCAGACGGCGGGCGATGAGTTGGGAGTATTGCGAGCCAAAGTCTAATATCGCGACTGATTCCATGTCATGTAGTAATGTGTCCATGGTTTGTCAGTCGACGAAAACAATCTTGCCGTCGCTCATGTCTGAAATTGCTGCGAGTGATTCGATGGGTACATTAAGCTCTTTTAGTAATTCGCGTCCGCCCTCAAAGGTTTTTTCTACCAGTGTGCCTATGCCGACTATGGTTGCTCCCGCAATGCGTGCTAGTCGCGCGAGACCTAATATGGTCTGTCCGGAGGCAAGAAAATCATCGATGATAAGTATGCGTTCACCTTCGCCAAGGAATTCGGGCGACACAATTAGCTCGACCGTGCGTCCTTTTGTGTGGGAGGGCGCCAGTGTTAGAAGCACTTGATCTGGCATGGTTACCGGCTTGTGTTTGCGCGCGTATACAGTGGGTAGGCCTAGGTGTCTTGCGGTCATAACCGCTGGTGCGATTCCGGATATTTCGGCCGTGAGAATCTTGGTCGCTCTTACTTCCGCGAAGCGTGCAGCAAGTTCATGGCCGCAGGCTTCCATAAGGCTCGGGTCGACCTGATGATTGATGAAGCCGTCGACCTTGAGGATGCCGCCACCAAGATTGTGCCCCTCATTGCGGATGCGATCTTTGAGTATGCGCATTGATGTTTATTTATGTGTATAGTTGAACATCGATGTGATTCTACACCACGCACTTGGATAGGCGGTGAGATTTGACATCAATTCGGTGCGTTTATTGCGATTGACGGCTGTTTCTGGCTATGGTATTATCATGATCCGCACACGGGTATTATTTTTCGCAGGTACAAGGTGAAGATTCTTAGCGAGTGCGGGTACATATTGCTGGTATATTAAGAGAGGGGAAGCACAATAACGAGACGACGAAGGCGATACATAAGGCCCTCGCGGAACAACCTGCCGATTCACAGAATCAATGGGGGTATTACGGCTGCCGAGGTGCGGCTGATTGACGCTACTGGCACTAATCTAGGTGCTACTCCTGTTGCAGAGGCTTTAGGTATAGCTGAGGCCGCAAATTTGGATTTGGTGGAAGTCTCTCCGAATTCGTCCCCACCTGTATGTAGGGTTCTGGATTATGGTAAGTTTCTTTACGAGCAATCCAAGAAAGAGAAAGAGGCACGTCGGTCACAGAGGCAGGTTGAGACTAAGGAAATTCGCCTGAGGCCCAAGACGACTAAACACCATCGTTCGTTCAAAGTTCGGGATGCTCGTCGTTGGTTGGAGAATGGAATGAAGGTGCGAGTTCGCATTCGTTTCCGGGGTCGTGAAATTACGTTACCTGATGTAGCTCGCGAAGACATGGACGAGATTTATGCGGAACTAGCCGATATAGCACACGTTGAGTCTGTACCTAGCATGGAGGGACGCACAATGTTGATGGTGCTTGCTCCGGGTGCTGAGAAAGGTAGCTGACTCTAGGACAATGAGGAAATTGTGCTGTGGTGGTTAGCGGATTATTCTGGTAACAAGCAAAGTAATTGGGGATTTAGATGGCAAGAAAAAAGACGCGCGGAAAATATAAATTGAAAACTCATCGCGCTACTGCTAAACGCTTCAAAATCACAGGGTCTGGTAAATTGGTGCGCACCAAGATTGGGAAGGGTCATCTGCGTCGCAACACTCCCAAGCGCACGAAAGCCGTCTTGTCAAAGATGATAGAAGTGGAAACTCCGGCGCTAAAAAAGCGCGTGCGACGTCTGGCTCCCTACCTGCGACGCTACAAATATAATCCGCCTGCATGACCAGTTCTTTAGGAGATAAATGCAATGACTCGTGTTAAAACCGGGCCATACCGACGTCGCCGTCACAGGAAAATCATTAAGAGGATGCAGGGCCAGTTCGGTTCTCGTCATCGTTTGTGGCGTCGTGCCAACGAGGCAATGTTAAAAAGTTACTGGTATGCTTACCGTGACCGCCGTGCTCGCAAGAGGGTTATGCGCCGTCTCTGGATAATGCGCATTAATGCGGCGGCTAGACACAATGGCACCACGTATAGCCGCTTGATGCACGGTTTGCAAAAAGCTGAGGTGGGCTTGGACAGAAAAATGTTGGCTGATTTAGCGGTGCGAGATCCCCAAGCTTTCGCCGCGGTCGCTGAGACAGCGAAATCTCACTGATTTCAACATACGTGGTTTGGTTGACGCCTCCGAATCGGTGTGTCTGTTGTACGTACTTATTTACTTGCTACTCTCAAATCGGTATGGTAATATTACCTTAGATACGCTCAATGCGTATTGGATGCGTGTTGGAGTGGTATTATTTACAGCTATCTTACACGTCGGTGGACCAGTCCGGCCGTGCCGTGGAAATCGGTTCCGGGTAGGTGTGAAGCCGACGGACGTTTCAACGGAAAGGATGTTTAGTTATGTCTGATTTCTCCATGAAGGCCCTGCTAGAAACCGGTGTCCATTTTGGGCATCGTACAAGTAGATGGCACCCTAAAATGAAGCCGTTCATCTTCTCTGAAAGAAACGGCATTCACATTATAGATCTGCAGCAAACCATGGAATGCATTCTGCGTTCATATGATATTGTGCGAGATGTTGTCTCCGAGGGCGGTGAGGTGCTGTTTGTGGGTACAAAACGTCAAGCTCAGGAGGCAATTCAGACTGAGGCCGAGCGCTGCGAAATGCCCTTTGTCAACCGGCGGTGGTTGGGCGGGATGATAACTAATTGGCGCACTATGAAGGAGCGTATAGGCGAATTGGAGCGTATGGAGCGCGAACTTGAGGCGGGTGAATGGGAGGGTCTCAAGAAGAAAGAGCGGTTGATGAGAATGCGCAAAATTGACAAACTGCAATATAGGCTTGGCGGCATTCGTAGTATGCGCAATTTACCCCGAGTTGTTGTTGTAGTCGATATTCGGCGAGAATCTACTGCGGTGCGTGAGGCTAACATTCTTGATATTCCAGTGATAGCTATGGTGGATAGTAATTGTGATCCCTCCCCGATTGAACACGTGCTTCCCGCCAACGATGACGCCATACGTGCTATTCGACTGATTGTCGGTTACCTTGCTAATGCTGTCATCGAAGGTCGGCAATTACGCCAAGAAGATGAAATGGAGATGGACGGGCAGTCGGAAAACATGGTTGCGGAAATGGTCGCCGAGGCTGACGAGGATTTGCTAGGCGCCGCCACTCTTGCTAAGTTGAGCAGTGGAGAGTTGGAATTTGAAGATTCTCCCGTTGAATCCCAGTCGACGGAGAAAAAAGCGGTGAATGAAGAGGTATCCTCGACTCCGGCGAATGACAAGGTTCAGTCACCAACTGAGCCAGAGGTTGGTCTAGACGCCGGTGAGATGCAGGCCGAGAAAACGAGAGACCCTGCAGTGGAAAGCAATGCAGCGGATTCTGACCCCCAGCCTAAGGAATGACATGACAATATCCGTAGAGCAAGTGAAAGAATTGCGTCAGGCAACTGCGGCTCCAGTGCTGGACTGCAAGAAAGCGCTTCAAAACACTGGTGGAGACTTTGATTTAGCTGTGGACTGGCTTCGTCAGAAAGGACTTTCCACAGCGGCCAAAAAGGCTGGACGCCAGGCTAACGAGGGTGTGGTTGATGCTTATATTCATCCTGGTAGTCGTGTCGGTGTTATTGTCGAGGTCAATTGTGAGACTGACTTTGTGGCTAGATCTGAGGAGTTTCAAGCGTTGGTGCACGATATCCTTCTGCACATAGCCATGGCCAATCCAATTTGTGTTGATGTCGATGATATTCCTGCGGATGCACTTGCGAGAGAGAGGGAATTGTTTCGAGAGAAAGCACTGCTGGATGGCAAACCTGAAGATATTGCTGAGAAGATTGTGTCCGGGCGTCTGGATAAGTACTATAAGCAGGTCTGCCTGCTGCACCAACCGTTCGTCAAGGATGAAGATTTGAGTATTGGAGATTTGGTCAAGCGGGCGATTGCTAAACTGGGTGAAAATATAATCGTTCATCGCTTCTATCGCTTCGAATTGGGAAAATGATATTCTCTTGTTGTGACCCCTTCTCGTAAGGTATGTCTGAGGAATTTAAATATCAGCGCGTATTGCTAAAACTGGGTGGCGAGTCACTTGCCCCGTCATCGGGAGTTGGCATTGATCCTGGAAGAGCTGAGGAGGTTGCCAAGATCATTAAGGGTGTCTCTTCTACAGGCATCGAAATGGCAGTCGTCATCGGTGCTGGAAACCTCTGGAGAGGGCGTACTGGCATAGAGCGTGGGATGGATCGCACCACGGCAGACCATATGGGCATGCTCGGCACTGTGATGAATGCTATTGCCCTTCAGGATGCTCTTGAGAGGGATGGCGTAGCTACGCGCATGCAGACGGCCATAGAAATGAAGGATCTCGCGGAGCCATATATCCGGCGACGTGCAGTACGACATCTAGAAAAAGGTCGTGTGATTATCCTTGGCGCCGGGACTGGTAATCCTTATTTCACCACGGACACTGCTGGCGCATTGCGTGCGGTGGAGATCGATGCCAATATTCTAATTAAGGCTACGAAGGTTGATGGAGTGTACGACTCTGACCCGACCATTGTGGCTGATGCAAAGAAATTTGATAGACTTACTTATATCGACGCAATTAACCGTCGCTTGAAAGTAATGGATAGCACTGCTCTTTCGTTGTGTATGGACAACGATATGCCTATTTTGGTTTTGGATTTGTGGGATGAAAACAGTCTACTGAAGGCTGTAATGGGTGATCAGGTGGGCACATTGGTTAGCCACTAAGTTATCAGGATCCCTTGTCCGTTAAGTTGTTGGTCTAGGGTACTTGTCAATATGCAAGACCAGTTTGTTTGGTCAGGGTTGCGATGTTCTGTGACGGGATGGTAAATCTTGGGAATTCTAAACAATGATTAAGGAATCAATGCAAGATGCCTCTGAGCGAATGCAGGCCTCGTTGAATGTACTGCGAGATGAACTGGCAACAATTCGAACGGGGCGTGCCTCGCCGGTGCTAGTAGAAAAGTTGATGGTCAATTATTATGAGCAGATGACACCGCTGAACCAATTAGCTACAATCAGTGCGCCAGAGGCACGTCTGCTGGTTATCCGTCCCTTCGATGCGAGCTCTTTGGCGGAGATAGAGCGCAGCATTCAGGCATCAGAACTGGGGCTAACCCCTAACAATGATGGTAAAATCATCCGACTTTCTATTCCGGAGTTGACAGAGGAGCGTCGGCTAGAGTTAACGCGTGTCGTGGGTCAGAGAGTGGAGGATGCTCGTATAGCAGTGCGAAATGTACGTCGTGACATTCAGAAGGATTTACGTGATTTTGAGCGAGACAATCTAATTTCTGAAGATGAAATGCATATTGGGATGAAGGATCTACAACGGATTACAGATGAATTAATCCAAGATGTAAATGTTCTTGGAGAGAACAAACACGATGAGATAATGCGGGTATAATAGTCTTAATAGTGAAAAGCGCCACAGACAATTTGGGATTGGCGCATCCCGTCACCACGAAGATCTGTCAAATTACAGCAATTCCGTAATGTCTGCGTCCGAAGACAATGACCCCCTGATGGTCATCCCGCGGCATGTAGCCATCATCATGGATGGCAATGGCCGCTGGGCGAAGCAGCGTGGATTGCCCAGGCTGGCAGGTCATAGTGCGGGCACTGACAATTTACGCAAGATTATTGAAGAGTGCGTTCGATTGGGCATCAAGTATCTTACCATCTACGCTTTTTCTACAGAAAACTGGCGTCGTCCTCCGGAGGAAGTGTCGGGACTCATGGCGCTACTGGAAAATATGATAGAACGAGAGTTGAGGTCATTGCATGACAACGGTGTCCAAATCCGCCATCTGGGACGCTGTGATGGGGTCAATGAGCGCCTAGTACGTAGGATTCGACATGCGGTGGAAAGCACACGTGATAACAATAGACTTGTACTTAATGTGGCCTTTAACTATGGCGGTCGGGACGAAATGGTACGCGCAGTTCAGCGTATCATGTGTGCTGAATTAGAACCGAAAGAAATTACTGAGCAAGTGATTAGCGAGCATTTGTACACTAGTGGACAGCCGGACCCTGATCTCATTATTAGGACTAGCGGTGAATATCGGATTAGCAATTTTCTGGTTTGGCAGGGTGCTTATTCAGAATGGTATTTCACGCCCGCCCTGTGGCCTGATTTTGACGAAGATAAGCTGCGCGAAGCACTTGTGTTTTTCAGTAAGCGTGAGCGTCGCTTTGGGTTAGTGTCAGAACAAGTGGAGTAATG
>Ga0310344_10002497_pt1 | contig 13841 bp, 10 predicted proteins | sample HC15DNA20200_MG_FD_203801 | JGI IMG/M metagenome (GOLD analysis project Ga0310344, IMG submission 203801) | Marine microbial communities from station ALOHA, North Pacific Subtropical Gyre - HC15-DNA-20-200_MG | ecosystem: Environmental > Aquatic > Marine > Oceanic | place: Pacific Ocean: North... | reverse complement strand
ATGATGTCGGTCCATTCGGCCCGCGTCTTTGTTTTGAAGATCGCTTGCAGCTTCTCGCGCATCATCGGCCAATGCGTGCGGTCGGCTTGGGCGGGTAGCGCGGCGTCGCCGAGCCCGACGGTCTCCAACATCAGTTGGTAGAACTGCGGCTCGTTCGAGCCGATGCAAATGTGTTCCCCGTCGCTTGTTTCATAGGTGTTGTAGTGGTGGCATCCACCGTCGAGGCGGTTCGATTCGCGTTCCTCGACAAAGGCGCCTGCGGCTTGCGCGCCATAGGCTGCGGTCATCAGTGACGCGGCCCCTTCGACCATCGAAGTGTCGACCACCTGTCCGCGCCCGGAGCGTTGGGCCTCGATGTAGGCGGCCAGGGCCCCCAGCGCCATGTAGAGGGCGCCACCGCCGAAGTCGCCAATCAGATTGAGAGGCGGCACCGGCCCTGCTGCCTTCGAGCCGATAGCATAGAGCGCGCCGGTGAGCGCGATGTAGTTGATGTCGTGGCCAGCAGTGTGGGAAATCGGTCCGTCTTGCCCCCAGCCGGTCATCCGGCCGTAGACGATACGCGGGTTGCGCGCGAACACGACCTCGGGTCCGAGGCCGAGGCGTTCCATGACCCCCGGCCGAAACCCCTCGATCAGTATGTCGGCGCGATCGCACAGCGTTAGGGCCGCTTCGAGCCCTTCATCGTGCTTGAGGTCGATGGCGACGTTGGGTCGCCCGCGCAGCAACGTGTTGAAGCGCGGCTCCATTGCGTCGCGTCCTACGTTGGCTGTGCGATCGATACGCAGCACGTCAGCCCCCATGTCGGCGAGCAGCATGCAACACATCGGTCCGGGCCCGATCCCCGCAAACTCGACGACCTTTACACCGTCTAGTGGTCCCATCAGCTTGTCCTCCTTGAGTCTGTCCGTCTTGCGGGGAAGCTCTTCCCCATGTCCCAGAACAATCCTCCCATTGCGAGCAGCCCTTCGCGGAGGATGGGTGCGAGCCCGTGCTCGTTGGGCGCATGCTGCGAGCAACCAGGATACGAGTGTGGCACGTAGATGGTAGGCAACCCGAGCACGTTGGCGAAGGCGTCGTTGGGTAACGAGCCGCCGAGATTGGGTAGGCGCACGGGGCGCACGCCGAGCGTCTTCTCGATGGAGTCCGCGGCCCATTCCACCCACGGATGCGCGGGGTCGAGTCGAGTCGCGGCCCAAGGCGACGTCGCCCGGGAACGGGCGACGTGAACCTGCGGGAAGCCGTGCGCGTCGAGATGCTCGCGGAGCGCAGGCAAGAAGCTCTCAGGGTCTCGGTCCACGGTATAGCGGATCTGGCAGTGGGCGCTTGCCGCGGGCGGGATGGCGTTCACTGGGTTTTCGGGATTGCCCGCGTGCAGCGCGAGCACCTCGAAGGTGTTCCAGCCATAGACCTTCTCCGCGGGTGTGAGTCCCGGTTCGCCCCAGCCCGGATCGATCTCGGGCTCGTCGGGCGAGGGATGGATTTCGATACCGGCGAGGGCCGCACGCACTGAGTTCGGCATGTGCTCGGGCATGAGGCTGCGCACCTTCACGTGGCCATGCGCGTCGGCGATGGAAGCGAGCGCGTTTGCGAGGATGATGCCTGGATTGGAAAGCAAGCCACCCCAGTTACCAGAGTGGTGTCCTCCTTCGCGCAGCGTCACCGTCATGTCGAAGTTGAGCGCCCCCCGGGTCCCCATGAACAGTGTGGGCTGGTCGTGTGCCAAGCGAGGCCCGTCGGAGGCGATCAGCAAGTCCGCAGTCAGTGCGTCACGGTGCGCGTCACAGAATTCATGGATCCCCGGAGAGCCGATCTCCTCGCTCGTCTCCAACAATACGGTCGAATTGAATCCGAGGTTCCCTTGTGTCTCGATGACCGCTCGCAATGCTCGTAAATTGATCGAGTGCTGGCCCTTGTTGTCTGCGACCCCACGCCCGTAGACTCGCTCGCCTGCAAGTTCGAGCGTCCAAGGGTCGCGGTCCTCGTCCCAGCGCCCTTCGAGTCCGCGGATGACATCGCCGTGGCCGTAGGTGAGTACCGTGGGGAACTCCGGGTCTTCCAACCGTCGACCGATCAGAAATGGTCCTCCGCCCTCTACCGGGTTGTCGTAGAGCTCGAGCGTGTACCCCATCGCTTCGAGTTCAGGGCCGATCTCGTCGGTTAGATAAGACCGCAAGTACGGCGCGCTCTCCGGGATTTGGCTTTCGGTGCGAAACGCAACGCGGCGCCCGAGTTCCTCGAAGAAACGGCCGGAATCGAAGTGCTGGGCAAGGGAGTCGAGGACGGATTGTCGGGTCATGACGCGCGCTTCTCGTGATGGTTTGCCCCTCGATCCTACGCTACTTCAGCAGCACCCAGCTCGCGGGAATGACCGCGAGCTGAGGCCACGCGAGCACACAGCCCACCATCACGAGCTGCAGCGCTACCATTGGCGCAACGCCCTTGTACACCTCGATGATTGAGACCGACGGCGGGGCCGCGCCCTTGACGAAAAAGAGCGAGAAGCCAAACGGCGGGGTCATGAAGGAGGTTTGCAGGACCAGCGCGAATAGCACCGCGAGCCAGATCTTCGCAAGCTCCGGTCCGCCGGCGTGGCTGACAAAATCGAGCTCACGCAGCAGGGGTAAGAAGATCGGTAGAGCGACCACGAATACCTCGATCCAGTCGATGAAGAAGCCGAGGATGAACGTGATGAGCAAGATTGTGAGGAGCATTCCCCAGTCCTCAAGCCCGAGACCAGCGAGAAAGTCCCCGATGATGTCTGGTCCGCCGAAGTAGTTGAACGGATAGGAGAATACGGTGGCGGCAATGATGATGAAGAACACCATTGCGGAGGTCATCGTCGTTGCGACGAGAACGTCATGGACCACCGTTAGGGTAAACCGCCCTTTGAGGGCGAGAATCAAGATTCCGCCGAGCGCACCGACCGCCGCCGATTGGGTGGGCGATGCCCAGCCCGCGACGATCGAGCCGAGTACGAGCACCACCAGAGAGACGGGCAGCACGAGAGAGCGCGTGGCGAAGACGAGGAAGTCGAGTGTGCTGCCTTCCCAGGGAGGCGGCTGTTCGGGCCTTGCCTCGCGGTCGACGACGTGCAGGCCGACGTAGTAGATCATGAACAGCCCGGCCATGGTGAACGCCGGCACGAGTGTCGACATGAACATCGCCGCGATTTGTACTTGGAACAGATCGGCGAGGAAGAACAGCATGACCCCCGGGGGCAGGATGATCCCGAGCGTTCCCGCGGCGGCCACCGAGCCCGTTGCAACCGACGGGCGGTAGCCTTGCCCGAGCATAGTGGGTAGGCCGATCAACGCGAGGGTGACAACCGACGCACCAACCAAGCCCGCCGATGGGGCAAGGATGATCCCCATCAAGGTCATTGCGACCGCGAGGTTGCCCGGCACGCCGCGCAGCAGCCGTTGCAGGCACTGCAACAGCTCTGCTGCGACGCCGCTGCGCTCGAGGGCGATCCCCATTAGCAGGAGCATGGGCACGGCGGGGTAAATCAAGCTCCCGTTAATGCTTCCCCAGATGCGCAGGGGAATGTTGAAGAAGGCGACGAGCGGGAACTCGCCGACGAGCCAACCGAGCCCGGCAAACAGCACGCCCACCCCCGCGAGCACAAACGCAACGGGATAGCCGCTCAGGAGCATGACGGCCAGCGTCAGCATCATGAGGACGGGCATAGCGTCGAGCAGCCATTCCGTCATGATGCTGGCCCGTCTCTAGAGGCCCCGGTGGGCTCGGGTGGGAAGATCGTGCGCTCGCGCCCGCGCAAGAAGCGAAGGTTGCGCCAGGTGACGTAGCCGCCAAGCCAGAGAAGCTGAGCGAAGCACAGCAGCATCATCGCTTTGAAGATCCAACGGGTTTCCGAGCCCATGAGTGCGCCGGACAACTCCCCGTCGAGAAACGAGCGCACGACAAACTCCCAGCCGACGATGAGTACCACTGCGCACACGGGAAGCAGCAGGACGACAAATCCAAAGATCTCCACCCACGCTTTCCCCCGGTCAGAGAGCCGCTCACGAATGATGTCGACTCGCACGTGAGCGTTCTTCCAGTAAGCATAGCCGGCGCCGAGCGCGATCAGCGACCAGAAGCTTGCCCACTCCAGCGCTTGAAACCAGCCCGATGGCGGTTGCCGAAAGAGCTGACGCGAGAGAATGTCCGTGGCACGCACGAAAACGAGCTCCGGGATGAATGCCCACGCGGCGACGATGGCGGTCAGGGCGGCCACGCCCACGGGTAGCCCGTGCACTTCGAACACTCGCGCGATCGATTCCGCCCGTCCCGTCTCATGCTCACGTCGCCGTGCTTGCTCTCGGGCCGCGGTGAGGTTTGCCCAGAGCATCAGCGCGGCGGGTGTGATGAACAAAGTGAGCAGCGAGGCGAATACGAGTCCGAAGACCACCGCCGAGGACATTTGCACCCAGTATTGGGTTGTCGGCGCGCCGAAGGCGACCGTGCGCTCGACGTAGTCGATGTCGAGTCGCAGCACCAACGGCATGAGTCCCGCTACTGTGGTCACCGTGGTGAGCAGCACGGGCCGCAGCCGGGTGCGCCCGGTCTCGCGCAGCGCGTCATAAGCGGACTTACCGCCTGCGACATGCGCGGTGTACGTCGAGACGAGAATAATGTTGTTGTTGACGACGATGCCCGCGAGCGCGATTACCCCGATGCCGCTCATCACCATGCCGAACGGCTGGTCGATGATGAGCAGCCCCACGCGCACGCCAACGGTGGACAGCACGATGGCGAACAAGATGAGCCCGGCTTGGTAGAAGCTGTTGAACTGCAGCACGAGGATCAGCGCGATCAGTGCCAGCGCAAGCATAAACGCACGGAGCAGAAACTCGCGGGCTTCGTCCCGATCTTCCTCCTCCCCACGGATCGCGACTTGGGTCTCCCCGGGCAACGCCGAGCCGACGGTCCAGCCGCGTACGCCCTGCATGAGATCCCCGAGGCGCTCCTCTTTGGGAAGGTTCGGTTCTACGTCAGCCACGACCCGCCGTGCCCGGACCCCGTCGACGCGCTCGACATCGCCGCCTCTCGGCACCGGCGACAAGGTCGTGAACTGATCGAGCGGCACGGTGCCCCCACGCGCGGGTACGCGAATGGCTGCCAGCCCTTCGAGGTTTCGGTAGCGGGCGGGGAATCGCGCCACGATCCCTATGTCGTCGGCGTGGGTGCGTTCCTGGGTGGCTGGACGCACCCTACCGAGCTTGAGCCCGGTGGTGACGAGCTGCGCATACTGGCCTGCCCGTATCAGGTCTACGCCGAAGCGGGCGGCTTGTGCGCGGTTGATATCGAGCTGCCATTCGATTCCGGGTGAGGGTCGCGAATCCTCGATGCCTTTCACACCCTTCAGCCGCCTGAGTTCACGCAATGCCTGGCCGACTGCCGCGTCGAGCTCGGCGGGGTCTTCCCCGGTGACGTCGAGCTGAATGGGCTTTCCGGACCGAGGGCCGCCGCGCGAGGCCTGAATTTCCACGTTGATGCCGGCGATGCGTTGGGTCCGGCGCTTGAGCTCGGCGAGCACGTCATCGGCAGGTGCATGCGCATGCCAGTCTCGGAACTCGAGCCGCAGCTCCGCGATGATATCGGTCGACACACGTCCGCCTGTGCCCGCATCGCCCACGATCAGAAATACCGAACGGAATGCATCGAATTGAAGTGCAATGCGCTCGACCTCCAACGCAAGGTCGCGTTTCTCGGCAAACGAGAGACCACCCCGGGCCCGCACCTGCAGCACCGCTCGCGAAGGCTCGATCTCCGGTAAGAACTCCACTCCTTGCCCTTGCCGCTCGTAGATCCACATCGACCACACCAGCAGCGCCCCCGCGGAAATGACGACCCATGCCGGGCGCCGGAGAGCGTGCTCGAGCACGGCCAGATAGGTACGGGTCAGTGCATCGGGGCGCGCACTTGTCCGCGCGACAGGGGTGCCTCTCGTACCCAACACCGTGCCCAGCACCGGCACGAAGAGCAATGCCATGACGAGCGAGGCGGTCAGTGTCAGGAGCACCGTCAAGGGCAGAAATTTTAGGTAGCCTCCAATCACGCCGGGCCAGGTGAGTAGCGGTAGGAAAGCCGCTAACGTGGTTGCGGTTGACGTTACGATGGGCAACCAAAGGGAGCGTACTGAGCGCACATACGCTTGGAAGCGGGCGGTGCCCTCGCGGATCAGCCGCTCCGCGTTCTCGACCATGACGATCGCACCGTCGACGAGCAGTCCCACTGACATCACGAACGAGTACAGCACCGCGGTGTTGATCGAGATGCCGAGTCCGAGCAGCGCGAGAATCGCGAGGAGAAAAGCGCCGGGAATTGCCACCCCGACCAGCAAGCCGGAGCGAACACCAAGGGTTGCGATGACGATAATCATCACGAGCGCGACTGCGCTGATCAGGCTGTTGCGTAGCTCGGCGATTCGCGTTCGGATGCGCCAGGAGCCGTCTTGGGTGTAGCCGATTGTGATGGACTGCGGCCACCGTGCGGTCGTCTCGGCGATCAGTTCGCGCATCGTCTCTAGCGTGTCGATCACGTTCTCGCCCACGCGCTTAGTTACCGAGAGCGCAATCGCCGGCTGGCCATCGACCCGCGCGAGCGAGCGGGGGTCTTCGAGCGTGCGCCGTACGGTGGCGACGTCGCCGACGGTGAGCACCGAGTTTTGGCTTGCACGCACCGGCAGCTGGCGGATGTCCGCGGGCCGGGTGAATAGTCCGGGCACGGTCAGGGCTAGCCGTCCGCCTGAGGTGTCGACCGTGCCGGCACGAACGGCCTGGTTCGCGCCGGCGACAGTGCGCAGCAACGCGGGAACGTCCAGCCCGTAGCTCTCCAGCAGCAATGGGTCGATGACGATCTCGATGACCTCGTCGCGCTCGCCGATGATTGTCACGTCGAGGATCTCGTCGAGTCTTTCGATCGCGTGCTCGAGTTGCTTGGCGTAACGAAGTAGCTCCGAGTCCGGCATAGGGGCAGAGAGGGTGACGACCATCAGCGGGAAACGGCTTAGGTTCACCTCCTCGATACGCGGCTCCGAAGCCCCATCGGGCAAGCCGACTTTCGCCGCATTGATTTTTTCCCGGAGCAGGTCGAAGGCACGGCCGCGGTCGTAATCGACGTCGAACTCAAGGCGCAGGCGCGCGTGCCCCGGTGATGCGCTACTGCGCAGCTCCTTTAGGCCTTCGAGATCGCGCAGCTCGCGCTCGAGTGGCCGCACTAGCAATCGGTCTGCGTCTGTGGGGCTCAACCCGCTCAGGCGAGTCGAGATGTGGAACACCGGCAAGTCGACGTCCGGCTCGGCTTCCTTCGGGATCTCCTCAAGTGCCACGATGCCCGCGACGACCACAATCGCGAGCGCGCCGAGTACGGCGCGAGAACGTCGGAAGAGTCCTTCGAGCAACACCGTCGCCTGGCGTCAGCGCTGCGCTTGATTGAGGAGGAGGTGCAAGGGCCCGGCGTCGTCTGCGTCGACGCGGCTCCCTGCCGCAACGTAGTCCCCGCCGACGACAATGACCCGGGCCTCGGGCCCGAGACCGCTTACCCACCATCCCCGCTTGGCTTGACCGAGCGGCGCCACGGGAGCGAAGCGAACCGTGTCGTCGCTGTCGAGGATCTTCAGGCCCAAGGTGCCGGTTTCGTCCAAGGTCAGGACCGAGGCCGGCACCAGGTGGGCGGGCTGAGTGGTCGATGCGATCGTCAGCTCTGCGGTCAACCCTGCGACCACGCGCAACGCGGGATTCTCGATCTCTACCTCGATCGGGAACGTTCGGGTCGCAGGATCCGCCGCCGGAGAGACGAACCGGACAACGCCGGCATGACGTTGTCCGTCGAGCAATCGCACGGTGGCTGGCATACCGACTTGGATCCGCGCTCGTTCCCGCTCCGAAACCCGGCCTTCGGCGAGAAGGGGATCGAGATCGGTCAGTGTCGCGAGTGCCTGGCCTTCCATAACGTAGTCTCCGAGCTCGACATCCTGCCCGGCAAGCACGCCGTGGTGTGGTGCTCGCAGCGTGGTGTTAGCGATGTCGCGCTCGATCCGGCCACTGTTCGCCAGGGCGCCCTCAAGCGCGGCTTTGGCGGCTGCCACGTTCGCTTCGGCGCGGTAGCCTTTTTTGCGAAGCTCCGTCATCGCCTTGTACTCGAGGCGGGTTTGGGCGACGCGTGCCTTCGCTTCGCTAAGGGCGGCCTGCCGCGACCCGGGGTCCAAGCGCAGAATCGTTTGCCCGCGTTCGACAACGTCGCCTTTCCGCGCAAGCAGCGCCACGACCCGGCCTTTGACTTCCGCGCGCAACGAGACGCTGCGCGAGGCTCGCGTGACACCGCGCACGATGACCGTGGAACGGTAGGGTTTCGCCGAGGAAGGGGAAACCCGAACGCGTATCAGCGCTGCGGCTTCGCTTGCGTTCGGCGAGCCGTTCTCCACAGGAAGCCCGCTGGTCGAGCGAGAGACGAATCCCGGTCCGGTGCCGATCCAAAGTACCGTGGCAGCCAACAGGAGCACGGCGACAACGATGCTTCGCTTGTGCATCGGGCTCGGTTAGCGGGTCGTGGCGAGCACCCGCTCGCACCGCACTCTGTTCGCCGTCCCTCTCCCCACGGGCAAGGGGGGACGCGTCGGAGAAAATTCGGCGACCCCTTGCCCGGACGCACCCCCGCCCGTGCTATGCGGCGTTAGCAACACTGATCTCGATGCCTACTCAACGGGTACGAAGATGCAGTGCCGGATCTGGCCTGCCAGCGCTTGGCTCAGATGACCCTTGCCGGTTGTATCCTCGACCAGCACCACCTCGCCCGCACCGATCTCGCGCGCCTCGCCGTCCGAAGCGGTGATCTTCACTCCGGCGTCGAGATTGATGATGTATTGGCGCCGGGGCGCGGGGTGCCAGTCGAGATCGTACGACGCCGGCACTTGACGGAAAATGATACCCGTGGCCGGGAGGCGCTCGGAGAGCTTGCCGCCACGGGTCTCCTCTACCCAGTCAATCTCTAAATCCCGGAAGTGGGATTCTCCGTTTTCATCCTCGTACAAGTTGTGTATGCGCATAGCCCTGGCGTAAATCCCTGTTTCGAATTGGAAAAACCGCTTTTCGCAGTCGAAATGTAACCTTTTGCCCGCGTCGTGTGGTGGGGAAACGGCCAACTTTAGTGTTCGCCCGGAGAATGGCAGGGTAAAAGTTCATCCGTCTGCCGACCCCACGGGGTGAGACGAGAAGGCATCAGCGAGGGGAAGCATCAGCTACTGCGCGAGCCGATCCCGGTGGGGGAGAACCGGGATCGCCGGCACTTTCGGGGCGTCGTGTCTGCAGGGCCCCGTGACGGATTACACTGAATGTCTAGTGTTTTGACCCGCGGCTGGCCAACGGGTGACGAATGCGAGCCAAGGGATTGCGTCATGCAAAAGGGGGAACTCATGACTCTTGAACTCAAGGATGCGACCTTCGAGCTGAACGATGGCGTCGCGCGGTTTACGTTGAACCGTCCCGAGGCGCTGAACGCGCTGAGTGAGCAGATGCGGGTCGATTTCCGCGCCATGCTCGATTTCGTCGAGCGAAACGATGAGGTTTCCGTCCTGATCATCGGCGGTGAAGGGCGCGCGTTTTGCGCCGGCGGAGACGTGAAGCGGATGCAAGCCCGCCAAGGCACCACGCCCGGCTATAAATCCCGTGACAGCGTGCTGGAGATGCACGGCTGGCTGCAACGTCTCCACAATCTCGACTGTCCTGTCATCGCCGCGGTCAACGGTCTAGCCTTCGGCGGCGGATTTGCCCTGGCCTTGGTTGCGGACTTCGTCATTGCGTCGACGAACGCGAAGTTCAGTTCGGTATTCGGACGCATTGGGCTCATTCCCGACATGGCTCTCCTCTACACCTTGCCGCGCCTCCTCGGCATGCAGAAGGCGAAGGAGATCATGTACACCGCACGATCGATTGGGGTGCAAGAGGCACAAGCGCTGGGGCTCGTGCTCGCGGTGCATGCGCCGGAGGCACTCGACGATGAGGTGGATGCCTTTGCACGCAGGCTCGCTAAGGGGTCGAAGGCCGCCATGGGGGTGACGAAGCAGCTGGTGAATCGCTCACTCGAATCGGATTATCAGACCATGGCGCGCTACGAGGCCGATGGCCAAGCATTGATGTTCGACACTGATTTTCATCGCGAAGCGGTGGATCGCTTCGTGGGCAAGCAGCCCTCGCGATACAACTGGGACGAGCTGACGCACGGGAACGATTGAGCGGCGCGAACACGGGGTGGGCGCTTGCGCCGGGCATCGCGTGCATAGGTTCGGCGTATCCGGCGCGGGGCGCAATCGGCTCGGTCGCCGGTTGGCACAACGGTGCCAGGTACTGTCGTTCGATACGAACCTGTATGACGGGAAGCGCTCTGACTTGCCGCTGCACAAGCGGGTGCCGCCCGAGCACCGCGTGCCCTTGCGCGCGTGCGACGTCGAGGGGTTGCGCCGCCTGGTGCGTGCAGAGCCCGTCGGTGGACAGGGAGGTGAACGCGCAACCCACTCGACGCTCGGCGTTTTCCTGGGGCTCGGTTCGACAACGCCGATCGACGCGTTGCCCGAGGGTCTGCTGATCTGTTCGACGCAATGATGGCGGGACCTTGCCAGTGAAGCGCGAGGATATCGAGCTGTTGCTCTTCGATTTGGGGGGGGTGCTCATCGAACTCGACTTCTCGCGCATGTTTCGCGCGTGGGCGGCGTACTCGACGTACTCGCCTGAGGACATCGGGCATCGCTTCAAAATGGACCGTGCCTACGAGCAACATGAGCGGGGAGCGCTCGAGGCCGCAGGGTACTTCGCCCATCTCAAGGCGGTGCTGGCGCTTGAGGCAAGCGATCAGGACGTGGGTTTGGGCTGGAATCAGATGTTCGTCGGGCTCATCGACGATACGGCCGGTCTGCTAAGACGGTTAGACCCCGCGGTGCGGCTGTGTGCGTTGACGAATTCAAACCGCGCGCACGAGGACTATTGGCGTGTCGAGTACGCCGCTGCGCTCGAAGTCTTCGAGTGTATCTTCGTCTCCTCGACGATGGGGGTCAGAAAGCCTGAGCGCGCGGCGTTCGAGCGGATCGCCGAGCGAACCGGGGTGCCCGCCGAGCGGACCTTGTTCTTCGATGACACGCTCGGCAACGTAGAAGGAGCGCGGGATGCCGGACTACATGCGGTGCATGTACAGCGGCCCGAGGACGTAAGTCGGACTCTGCGCGACGCGGGTTTTCTCTAGCGACTCGAACCGATGCAGCACGTTTCCCGGCTACGGGCGCGTCCAGGGGCTAGAACGCCGCCCCCATCATGTCCTCGAAGTTGGTGCGATAGAAGCGCGTCCGCGCTCCAACGCCTACGCCCTCGAGGGAGCGTTCGAAGCGCGCGAATGGATTGCGCCCGCCTTCGACATGGGGAAAATCCGAAGAGAACATGCAGATCTCCGGTGCCGACTGCTCGATTATCCAGCCAGCCGGTTCCGTCGGATACGGCGTTACGCGGACCTGTCGTGCGACGTACTCGCTCGGCTTCAACGAGAGTGCCTGGAGTCGTTGCTCGTGACGCGCGAACGCTTCGTACGCTGCATCTAGTTGGCGCATGTACCCCGGCAGCCAGACCGCGCCGAGCTCGATGATGCCGATCTTGAGCGTTGGAAAACGTTCCAGCACGCCATCGAAGATCAACAGCGAGAGCGCTTGCATCGGTCCGGCAGGGATAGCCATGTACGAGACCGAGCGAAAGTTCTCATCGCCCCCGTGAAAGTCGAGCACGGCGGGTAAGCCGTTCACGGCGTGTGATGACGGCAGTACCCGGGCCGCATCGCCAACGTGGAACAGTATCGGCACCCCGGCTTCCGCCGCTTGGGCCCAGATCCGGTCGAAATCGACGTGCGACGTAGCATGGTCCTTGGGGCATGCCCAAGGGATCAGGAGCGCTTTGCATCCGAGCTCGAGCGCTTCGCTTGCGGCGTGTGCCGCGCGGGCGCGGTCGGCGAGCGGAACGTAGCCGACCGCGAACAGCCGTTCATCGACGGCGCAAAACGCGGTCTGGGCGCGGTTGGTCGCTGATGCCGCGCGGTAGAGTAAATCGACGTCTTTGCTGTGCTCCAGGTGCTCGAGCCACACCGAAGGCGTCGTCGGGAAGACGAGCTGCGTCGCCACGCCGATATGGTTGAGCGCGTTGACACGATCCTCGGCCCGAAACGCACCTGTCGCGAGGTAATTCTTACGCAGCATGATCTCCTCGGCATCGCGAGCGCGAACCTGGGGATCGTCCTGCTTTGCTATCGCCTCGTTGATCGTCTGGATTCGGCGCGGATCGAACCGGGTCCGAAAGGCTTCGCGCACGGCCGTTTCAGCGTGCTCATCAAGCCAATCGGCCGGCTCCATTACATGCGCGTCCGCGTCGTGAACCACTTCCCCTTCGATGTACGCCATGAACCGTGCCTACAATGCGTTACAAGGGCGTCGCAAGGTCCGCCACATGTGGGCACTCGACGAACTGTCATTGCCGAGGCCCTCGGCGGGCTGGCGGAAATGATCGACGATGACGTCTTCGAATTCCTCGAGTGCTACCTCGACGCTCGGATCGAAGGCGTACTCGTCGTTCATGCAAATCGCGAGCGCGGATCCGTACCATCGATGCTTACGTGCGACCTCGTAATCACGAGCCACATAGCCTGCGGGTCGATAGTCAGGCCCAAACATCACCCGATAGCTTTCGGGGTATTCGTATCCGTTTTCCTCGTCCGGGAAGAACTTGATGACCTGGTGGGCACGGATTGCCCAGCTGACCTCCTCGTCGACGTAAGGCTCGATCAGCTGGGCTCCCCAGTAACCGTGGTCGGCACGGATGAAGCCCGTCACGGCAATGTCGTGCAGCAAGCAAGCGAGGACCATCTTTCCCGGGAGGCCGTTCTTGCGCGCCAGGCGGGCGCTTTGCAAGAGGTGCTGATGCGAGGGCGATAGTCGAAGTTTGAAGAAGTCCATCAACGTCGGCGCATCCGGCATTGGCGGGAGCCTTGGGTCCTCGCCCATCATGACGCGAGAGCCTGCGGGTGGGCGGGGTGCGCTCTCTTTAGCGTCGGCTAAATGAAAGAGCCAGGATTTGTGAACGAAGCGTTCTGCGAGCGCATCGAGTTGGGCGATCTCCATCGCTTCCGCGCGTTCCAGGGCCGATGTGCTCATTGTCTCGCCTCCCGCTGTCAGTGGTTGCAACCGGTGCCCTGCAGTCTATCGCGCGGGGCACTGCGCTGTTGAATGGCGCCCGGAGCGTACCCCAGAGCCAAGCGTGTGCCCAGCCGAGCGGCGATTGGTGCTTGCACCTGAACATCGTTTGATCGAACGGGCTTCTAGCTCAGCGCGAAATCCTGGTAGTGATTGGCGACCGCCTCCTCGCACTTCCTCCGATAGGCCGGCCACCCCCCAGCGTAGAACAGGAACGAATTCGCCTTGCCGGGAATGTTGGTCCCCAGGAACCAGCTGTTGACGTCGGAGTGGAGCATGTTCCTGATGTAGTAGCTTGAATCCTCGGACCACGCGCGCTCGGCCTCTTCGGTTGCCTCGATGCGCTCGAGGCCGTTCTCCCGCAGGTAGCGGATACATCCGGTGACGAACTCGGCAGTCGTTTCGGCACACCGAGTGAAGTTGCAGAAGACCGCCCCGTTCTCGATGAAGAAATTAGGAAAACCAGCGCTCAAAAGCCCCATGTAGGTGACCGGTCCTTGTGCCCATCGCTGCTCAATGCTTTGGCCGTCCACGCCGCGGACATCGATCCGGGTAATCTCGCCAGTTACCGCGTCGAAGCCGGTGGCGTAAACGATGACGTCCAGGGGGTACTCAGCGTTGC
>Ga0310344_10002496_pt1 | contig 13843 bp, 13 predicted proteins | sample HC15DNA20200_MG_FD_203801 | JGI IMG/M metagenome (GOLD analysis project Ga0310344, IMG submission 203801) | Marine microbial communities from station ALOHA, North Pacific Subtropical Gyre - HC15-DNA-20-200_MG | ecosystem: Environmental > Aquatic > Marine > Oceanic | place: Pacific Ocean: North... | reverse complement strand
TCATAAAAAGCCAGGGATACTTACTAGGTTTATTCATGATGAATTTTTAAAATGCGTTGAAGCAAATAAAAATCCATGCTAGTTTCTATACTTTAAATATTAAATTAATCCAATTGAGAAGGTAATGACAGAATCAGATAGATTTCAAGATAACTCATCAGGAGTTATCACCGATAATAAACACAAAAAACATTGGTTGCCCAAAGATTCATGGGGAGATCTTGGACAATGGAGAAATTTTAATGAAGCTATTGGCTATGTTCGTCTGATGAATCAGGTTTATGCGGGTGGATACAGCAACTGGAGGCTTCCAACTAGTCAAGAGGCACAAGATCTCTATGATATTGCCTACGACCAAATAGATTGGGAGGAGGAGGTTGTTCATATTTCAACATTATTTGTAACAAAATGTTCAAATTATATATGGACAAGCGACAAGGACGAGAACCAAAAAGCCTGTCGGATAAATTTAAGAAATAAAGAGTTGGAGTTTGTAGATCCCAATACCAGAGATCACCAGGCAGCAAGGCTCATTCGAGATATTTCATAATTTACTATTTCTCAACGCGGATTTCCCCAAATTGTTTGCCAAAAAGTTCGATGATCCAGAGTATTAAATTTACCCTCTTGATATTCAGGACCTGAAATAGACTTTTCTTTGCTTCCAACAGCATCACAGGCCACAACTAAAACATCTGAGTGCTTGGTATTTTCAAATCCGTTAAAGAGAGTTCCAGGTAATTTAGCTTTACTATTCAGAGGAATAAAACGTGCTGTTCTTTCTCCTTTTTTAAAATCATGCAAATCTAGGCATAAACCATCGTCTTCTAACCATAGTTCTACATTTTGGTTATCTTTTTGTCCTGTGGCAAATATTTTATTATCAATCCGAACTGCGTTAACGGGGAGAACTGAACCTTTCGTCCAAACTTTACCACTGTCTTTAATTTCTGGCATACTTAAGGTCTTTTTAGAAGGGGTTTCTTTGACTTGAATGTCAATTTATACCATAATTTTCAACTCACCTCTTAATAGCAAAGTTAATTGATAAAAAAATTTACCAATCGTTTGAATAAAGTACTTGATAAGCAGAGGGAGAGTTATCTTCATCGAAAGGTCAGGTTGTATAGTGACTATCGGCATAATCTAGCCTCAAACGATTATTTTCAACTGCGCTTTCATCCAAAAGTTATTTCTGGGGCCCAAACAGCATGTGAAAAATACGGTTCCGGAAGCGGAGCTTCCCCTCTTCTATCCGGGTTTTTATCTTGCCATAATGATTTGTTAAACGAAATCCTAAATTGGAAACAAAAACCTTTTGGAATGCTATTCAATTCAGGATTTGTAGCCAACCAAGCAATACTAAAAAATTTACCAGGAAAAAATGATTTTGTTCTAGCAGATCGACTTATTCACCATTCCTTAGCACAAGCTTTAATACAATGCCCGGCAAAATTCAAACGCTATGATCATTTAAATTTAGATAGTTTGGAAGTTCTCTTAAAAAATATTCATGAAAATTACGATACTATTTTTGTGGTTACAGAAAGCGTATTCAGTATGGATGGTGATTATCCTAACTTGAAAGAACTAGTAGCCTTAAAGAAAAGATTTCCGTTTGTATTGATACTCGATGAGGCACACGGTACAGGCGTTTTTGGTCCAAATGGTGGTGGTCTAGCAGAAGAAATGGGTGTTTTACCAGAAATTGATATTTTGGTTGGAACACTAGGTAAATCACTTGCGAGTATGGGAGCTTATGTCTTAGCAAACAATGGTTCTATTATTGACTTTCTGACTAATAAAGCTGGTGAGTATATTTACTCTACTTTTTTATCACCCTCGCAGGCAGGGGCTGCCTTAGAAGCTATTAAACTGATAAAAAACTATGGGAAACAAAGAGAAAATTTACGGAATGTATCAAAATACTTTAGAAGCGCTTTAAATCAATCGGGTAAAATTTTTGAATCTCCGATTATTCCAATATTAGTTGGTGATCCTAAGGAGACTATAAATTTGCAGGATCTATTATTTAAAAAAGGAATACTTGTAGGGGCGGTTCGCCCACCAACAGTTCCAGCTAATACCTCTCGCTTAAGAATTTCACTAAATTCTGAAATTGACAAATCGATTATAGATGAATTATTAAATATTCTAAGGGAATGGAAAAAAATATAACCATAACAGCTATATCTGGTTGGGCTATTCCCGAGAACTGGTTTGCCGAACAATTGAAATTTGCATTTCCCAACTCCCAATTGAAAATAATATACCCAGAAAACCCTTCAAGCCAAGAAGAGGCTAGAAATATTCTTAAGTTGTTTCCATCTCAACTTTATATTGGTTATTCATTGGGAAGCCTATGGCTCCTTAAATACCAAAGCTTTTTACCTCAAAATTGCCAGAAAGCAATTATTTCTCCAATATTAGCCTTTTTAGATAAAGGTAATTTGGGTGGGAAAACATCAGAATCCCAATTAAAATATTTAATAAAACTATTAACCCGTTCTTCAAATTATGAAGAAGTTTTGCGAAAATTTTTTTTTGATGCAAAACTACCATATCCAGAAGCGCATGCCCATGAGATCCGAGATAAAGAAATACTAATAAAAGGATTAGAGTTTCTTAAGGATTCATCGGTCACTGGAAATGATACAAATGAGTTTATATCGATTATTGGAGAAGATGATACGTTTTTAGATGCAGAAGTTTTGAAAAATCATATTCCACACTTAAAAATAATTAAGGGTGTGGGGCATTCTCCAATTCCACTACTGAATAAATTAGCGAAATATTTACTAGCTGGTGATTTTTAATAAAAATTAAGCTAAATATTAAGCTTTTTCTAAAACTAATAAGCCTTAATGAAGTTGCTAGTAATTATTATAACCAATTAAATTAATATCCAAACTCATTGACCTTGGACTCTGATAATTCATCATCGATATTTGAAGAAAAAATTATAGAAAGTTTCTCGAAATATGCCCGATCATATGACCGATATGCAATTTTGCAGAAGTCCATGGCTGAGAGACTAGCTTCTTATTTACCAGAAACTACTCCACCTCATATTATCGAATTAGGTTGTGGGACAGGTTTATTCACGCGCCATCTCTTAACACTCCCAATCAAGAATTTAATTCTAAATGATATATCCTCCGCCATGGTAGAAATACTAAAATATCGTTTAAAATTACCTAGATATACTAGGTTTCTTATTGGAAATGCTGAATATATTTCAATGGAAAAAACGGACTTAATCTGTGCTAATGCTGTTTTTCAATGGTTCCAAAACCCTCAGAGTTCCTTGTTCCATTTAAAAAATTCCTTAAATAATAAGGGAACGATACTTTTTAGTACATTTGGTACAGAAACACTTAAAGAATTTCGTCAGGCCGCAAATATGAATAGCCCAATAACACTTTATTCTCTGAATCAGTGGAAAAAATTTATTAAAAAAACTGGATTTACGTTAAAGTTATTTGATTCCGAAAAAAGAAAAATATTTACACCAAATACAATGAACCTTATAAAAAATCTACAGCAAATTGGGGCTGCTCCTATTAAAAATTTTAATGTAGGGGGGTTAAGAAAGCTTATTAGATACTATGATAAACATTTTTCTACTAAACAAGGAGTCTATGCAACATGGGAACTTTATTATTTCTCTATTAGTTTGGAATAAAACAATATCTAAAATTAAAACATGTCTATTCTCCCCTTAGGGAAGGCAAAGATAAATACTTTTCGTGCCCTTCTATAACTATATAATTTATAATTGAACTAACTTAGTTTGCACTCAAATTCCATAAATTTAAATCCGTTACGAAAATGAAAGATTATTATTCAGTTCTTGGTTTAAATAAAGGCGTTTCTGATGATGAAATCAAAAAAGCTTATCGAAAATTAGCCATGAAGTACCATCCCGATAGAAATGAAGGAGATTCAAAGGCTGAAAGCAAATTTAAAGAAATTAGTGAAGCTTATGCCGTTCTTAGTGATAAACAAAAACGTGATAAATACGACCAATTTGGATCTGAAGGATTTCACCAAAAGTTTTCACAGGAAGATATTTTCCGAGATTTTGATATAAATGAGATCCTGAGAGGATTTGGTTTTGGAACTAGTTCTGGTAACCCTTTTCAGGGAGGTTTTTCTGGGGGTGGTTTTGGTAGCAATCCCTTTCAGCAACAACATCGTCCCGACCCTAATCCCCCTCCCCTAACAAAAGAACTTTCTATAAGTTTTGAAGAGGCCGCTTTAGGAGCGCAAAAAAGTATATCGATTTCACGAAATGGAACAGTGGAAAATACAAATATTAAAATTCCTGCAGGAATTAGTAATGGCAAAATACTACGCCTTAAAGGTAAAGGCCATTTAAGTAATAACGGAAAAAAGCAAGGTGATTTGCATTTAAAAATTAAGGTTCTTCCTCATCCACTTTTTAGGAGGGAATTTGAAAATATAGTTATCGATACCGAGATTAAATTAACCGAAGCCATTTTAGGAACGACTATTGAAGTACAGACGTTAAATGGCATAAAAGGGGTCATAATCCCACCAGGAACACAAAATAATGCTAAATTAAGGTTAAAGGGGGTGGGCCTTAAATCAGCAACTGGAGGTAGGGGAAATCAACTGGTGAATATAAAAGTCCTAATCCCTGAAAATTTAACAGAAGAACAAAAGAAACACTTCCAATTTTTAAAAGATACGGGTATTTAATACCATAACTATTTAGTGGAGAAACAGTGGCTAGGATATTTTTTAAAACAGATAATGTGAAACATGAGGTGGAAGATGGGACACCACTCATAGATTTTTGTGATGATGTAGATGTGTCTCTTTCTTTCGGATGTACTGAAGGAACTTGTGGGGTCTGTGAAGTGACGGTCCTTGAAGGAAGAGAAAATCTATCGCGTATTACCGATGAAGAAAAGGACTATTTACTAGAGGAAGATCTTGAAGAAGGCATGCGCCTAGGCTGTCAAGTCAAGATTAGGAAAGGAGACGTAACCCTAAAATGGAAAAAGGTCAAAGGTTAAATACTAAAAGCCTCTTCCTAATTTCTTCGAAAATAATACCAACATATTTAGAGAACTTGACTTAAAAAATAACTGTGCTAAAGTAAAAATAGTACTAACTCTTTTAAGTAGTCCAGAGAGGCTATAAAGGGATACAATAATGGATATTGAAAAAACACGGTTACCTTCTATCTCGGCATTCCTGGCCTATAGAAGGTTTTTTTTTGACCCCATTTACCCCCTTCCCCTTTCAATATGAGCTCTATTTTATTAAACCAAAAGGATATCGCGCGCGCTATAAGTAGAATCTCGCATGAAATTCTTGAGAAGAATAAGGGTGCTGAAAATATTGCCTTGATAGGAATTCGTACTCGCGGAGTTACTTTTTCTAGTCGTCTCAAGCAAAAAATAAATGATATAGAAAATACGGAAGTGGCTATTGGAGCCTTGGATATTACTCTTTATAGAGACGATCTCGGAGCAGGCCTGCAAAAACCACAACTGAAAAAAACCGAAATAGCGTTTGCCTTGGAAGGAAAACATGTGGTTCTTTGTGATGACGTATTATTCACAGGGAGAACCATTCGCGCTGCGATTGATGCGTTAATGGATTTTGGTAGACCAGCATCCGTACAACTAGCTGTTTTGGTAGATCGAGGACACCGGGAACTACCCATTAGACCCGATTATGTCGGGAAGAATATCCCAACGCCTAAGTCCAAGCGCGTCCAGGTGCATTTAAAAGAAATTGATAAGGAGGATAAGGTAATTATAGAGGAGCCTGTAAAATGACCCAGACAGTCACTCTAAGCCAACAAAATATAATTACGACAAAAGATCTTGACGCAAATGATATACAGTTAATCCTGGATACTGCAGATTCTTTTAAGGAAATTTCTACACGAGCTATCAAGAAAGTACCTACTCTCAGGGGGCGGACCATAATAAACCTATTCTTTGAACCCAGTACTCGTACCCGAACCTCTTTTGAAATCGCAGGCAAAAGATTGAGTGCTGATGTGATTAATATTTCCGGTGCTGGGAGTAGCGTAGTCAAAGGCGAAAGCCTGATTGATACGGCTAAAAATCTAGAGGCAATGAGCCCCGACATTCTTGTTGTTAGGCATAATTGTTCTGGAGCACCTTCCCTTATTTCTGAATTTGTAAACTGTCCAGTCATTAATGCGGGTGATGGAATGCACGAGCATCCCAGCCAGTCATTTCTCGATTTACTTACAATTCGCGAGCATAAAGGAACATTAAAAGGGTTAAAGGTTGCCATTGTTGGTGACATAGCACATAGCCGGGTAGCAAGATCTAATATTCAAGCAATGCAAACAATGGGCATGAAGGTAAAAGTTGTTGCCCCACCCACCCTAATTCCTGTTGAAATAGAAAAAATGGGAGTCGATGTTTGCTATGACTTAGGCCAAGGAATTAAAGATGCGGATGTAATAATGATTCTTAGAATTCAACTTGAAAGGCAAAATCAAGGTCTCTTATCTAGTTTAAGAGAATATTCGAACTACTTCTGTCTCACGACAAATCATTTGTCCAATGTTAGCGATGAGACTTTGATTATTCATCCAGGACCTGTGAACCGTGGAATTGAGATTTCATTAGATGTATTGGAAGGTCCACGCTCCATGATCTTGAATCAAGTAACCAATGGAGTCGCAGTAAGGATGGCTCTTTTTTATCTACTTTTAGGTGAGAGTGATGCGAACCCTAATTAAAAACGGTCATCTTATAGACCCAGCCAATAAAAAAAATGCCAAATTTGATTTGCTCATCAATAAAGGAAAAATTGAAGCCGTAGAACCCAAGGGCAAATTAAAAGATATAGCAGATTCGAAGATTATAGATGCCCAGGGAGTTATTGTAGCACCGGGATTTTGTGACATGCATGTCCATTTCAGAGAACCGGGTCATGAGTATAAAGAAACCATACAAACAGGTAGCGAATCAGCTGCTGCTGGAGGGTTTACTACCGTAGCCGTAATGCCAAACACCTCTCCCGTAAATGATAATCGCTCCGTCACAGATTTTATTTTAACCCAGGCAAAAGAAACTTCTAACATCAATATATTGCCCATAGGAGCTATCACCAAAGGGTTAAAAGGTGAGGCGCTGTCGGATATGGGAGAACTAAAAGAAGCAGGTTGTATAGGTTATTCCGATGATGGCAGGCCAGTCAGCGATAGTGAAATAATGCGCCGCGCTCTAGAATATAGCAAAATGTTTGATTTACCATGTATTCAACACAGTGAAGTTCTTGCATTGACTGAAGGTGGAAGCATGAATGAGGGAGTGGTCTCTACAGAGCTTGGCCTAAAAGGAATGCCAACCGAAGCCGAAGATATAATGGTCCATAGGGATATATCCCTTCTGCCAAAAACCGGTGGCAGGCTCCATGTTGCACACATCAGCAGTGGAGGCTCGGTTGATCTGGTAAGACAAGCGAAGAAAAAGGGATTGCCTGTTACCTGTGAAGTGGCACCACATCATTTCACCCTGACCCATGAAGCATGCAGGGGCTACAATACAAATGCAAAAATGAGCCCACCTTTAAGAACCGATTCAGATTTGGAGTTAATCCAGGAAGGCATGCGTGACGGAACTATTGATATCATAGCAACAGATCATGCCCCACACGACCTTGTAGATAAACAGGTTGAATTTAGCAAAGCCTGTTTCGGTATCGTTGGACTGGAAACCGCACTTCCATTAACTTTAAAAATGGTTGATAAAAAAATCATTTCACTTGAGAAGGCCATTGATATGCTAACGTTTCAACCCAATCGGATTTTTGGACTAGATAAAGGAACATTGGGGGTTGGTAAAGCTGCGGATATTACCTTGTTTGACCATAGGAAGGAATATTCTATTGATCCTAGTAAGTTTAAATCTCGTAGCAAGAACTCTCCTTATAAAGGTTGGAAAGTAAGAGGAAAAATTCTTCATACTCTTGTTAATGGTAAAACAGTATTCAAATCTAATTAACCTCAATACTATTTTTTCTAAACACAGTAATTAATATGAAAGCCATTTTAGCCCTTGCCGATGGGAAAGTTTATGAAGGGGAACATTTTGGTGCAAAAAATGAAGTGGAAGCCGAAATAGTTTTTAACACAAGCATGTCGGGTTACCAGGAAATTATCACAGACCCCTCCTATTGTGGACAAATGGTAGTTATGACCTATCCTTTAATCGGAAACTATGGAATTAATCCGGAGGATTTTGAATCCGACCGCCCCTATTTATCGGGGTTTGTAATTAAAGAATTAAGCAGAGTTCAAAGTAATTGGAGGTCACGAGGGAATTTAGAAAATTTTTTAAAAAAAAATAATGTATTTGGTATTCAAGGTATAGATACCCGCGCATTGACCCGCAGAATACGCGATAAAGGCGCTCAGCAAGCTGTTCTTTCAACAAATATCTCTGATCCTTCCAAATTAATTGAGAAAGCTCGTAAATCACCAGGTTTAATAGGTAGAGATTTGGTTAAAGATGTGACCTGCAACAAAGCCTACGACTGGAATGAGAGTGAATGGGTTATTCAAAATGGCAAAACAGAATTAGAAAAAGCCAAAAATCGACCCTTTAATGTTCTAGTCTATGATTTTGGTGTAAAAAGAAATATCTTAAGAAAACTAACCCGCGCTGGCTGCAAAGTAAAAGTATATCCTGCTACAACTTCCGCCGATGAAGTAGTTGCAACAAATCCCGATGGAGTTTTTCTTTCAAATGGTCCGGGAGACCCTGCTGCAGTGCCTTATGCGATAGAGAATGTTAAAGGCCTTTTGGGAAAGGTACCAATATTTGGAATTTGCTTAGGCCACCAAATATTAAGTTTGGCGTTAAATGGTAGTACTTATAAGCTAAGGTTTGGACATCATGGAGGCAATCAGCCTGTCCTTGATGCGAATTCAGGTAAGGTTGAAATAACATCCCAAAACCATGGTTTTGCGGTAAAAGAAACCTCTTTGTTGAAGGATGTTGATATCACACACTTAAATTTGAATGATAATACGGTGGAAGGTATTCAACATAAAACTTTGCCTATTTTTTCAGTCCAGTATCATCCTGAAGCATCTCCTGGCCCCCATGACTCGGATTATTTGTTCAATAAATTTGTGAGTCTCATGGAAACGAGAAATTAAATTAATGCCTCAAAAAATTTTAGAACAGTTATTCAAATTTGCCGCAAAAACGATTCCCGACGAACAAATTCTAGCAGCAAAAAAAACTTACCAAATGGAAACGGGAACAATTTATGAAGATGACAAGTCATATAATTCAAGAATGGCATTATTTTTAGAATGGTACTTATTCAATAAATACGCCCCAAACTCTTCTAAAACAGTTCTACAAGTTCTCCTCGAAAATAATTCAGAAGAATTTAACAACGACAAGCTAAATATTTATAAGAGCATTAGTGAAAGCATTCAAAGCTTATTCCTCATACAAAAAGTAAATGACGGAAGTGTGAAAGCTATAAACTTGTTTACCGATGAAATTTATCTAATACAGGAAAAAGATTCCCTGTTAATTTTTAGGAAAAATGATATTTTTCAAGGTCGCATCATTTATTTCCAAAACCATTTTCGTTTTACAGGAAATTTTTGTTTTCATCCTAAGAAAACCCATAAATATATTAAGTCTGAAATAAATTTAATAGCAAAAAAATTAAACCAATATAAAAAAGATCTTGCTAAAACTGAAAAAACTTTATTAAAGGCTAAAACAAAATTAAACCAGCACGAGTTAGACATTGGAAAGTTAAACAAAAAGCTTCAAAACAACAACTCAGAAAATAAAATTGCTAAGCTCAATCAAAAATTAAAACTTTTAGCTGAAGAAAAAGGAGCTCAAATCAGAACAATTCAGGAACTTACAAATCAAGTTTCTTTTATAAGAAACGATAAAATTAAACTTGAAGGAGGTAAGCAAATTAACGCTTTAATAAATCATTTAGCCTATAAAAAATTAAAATGGGAACGCTCTCGACAAATAGATATATCTGATATTTATAAAAATTAATGCCTAAACGATCTGACATAAAAAAAATTCTTCTAATTGGGTCCGGACCGATAATAATTGGTCAGGCTTGCGAATTTGATTATTCTGGTACCCAAGCATGCAAATCTTTAAAGGAAGAAGGGTATGAAGTTGTCCTTGTTAATAGTAATCCAGCCACCATAATGACAGATCCAGAATTTGCAGATCGCACTTACATAGAACCAGTCACACCTGATGTTGTTGAACAAATAATTAAAAGAGACAGGCCAGATGCCCTTCTACCCACTATGGGCGGACAAACAGCTTTAAACACTGCTCTTGCTGTTGCGGAACGAGGGGTCCTGGAGAAATATAACGTCGAATTAATTGGCGCAAAGGTCGAATCCATCAAAAAAGCAGAGGATAGAAACCTGTTTAAAAAAGCGATGATCCGTATAGGACAAAAAGTTCCATCCAGTGGTCAAGCAGGAACACTTGATGAAGCTTGGAATATCGTTAATGAAACTGGGTTTCCTGCTATTATTCGCCCCTCTTTCACCCTTGGTGGAACAGGAGGCAGTATTGCTTATTCGAAAGAAGAATTTGTTCCTCTGGTAGAACATGCATTGACATCCAGTCCCATTCATCAAGTTCTTATTGAAAAGTCTCTTTTGGGATGGAAAGAATATGAGCTGGAGGTAATGCGCGATTTAAATGACAATGTTGTTATCATTTGTTCTATAGAAAATTTCGATCCGATGGGAGTTCACACAGGTGACAGTATTACAGTAGCTCCAGCTCAAACCCTTTCAGATAAAGAATATCAAATTATGCGTAATGCAGCGATTGATATCATCCGTGAAATTGGGGTTGATACTGGTGGCTCAAACATTCAGTTTGCTACAAACCCCAATACTGGAGATATGATTGTAATAGAAATGAACCCGCGTGTCTCTCGCAGCTCTGCTTTAGCATCTAAAGCAACAGGTTTTCCTATAGCGAAAATTGCTGCTAAATTGGCAGTCGGGTACTCTCTGAATGAAATCCAAAACGATATTACTAGAGTGACCCCGGCTTCTTTTGAGCCAACCCTTGATTATTGCGTTGTAAAAATTCCCCGATTTACCTTTGAAAAATTTCAACAAACAGAACCTATATTGACCACGCAAATGAAATCTGTTGGTGAAGTAATGTCTATCGGCAGAACATTTAATGAGGCATTACAAAAATCCATTCGGTCTATGGAAATTGGGAGTTATGGCTTTGAAGAAAATTTTTTCTTTAACTTAAATAACTCGGATTTGTCAATTCAGGCGCAAAAAGAAAAACTAATTGAAACACTATCTATTTCTTTTTCTGACCGGTTATGGCAGGTTGTAGCCGCATTACGTCGTGGGATTTCTATTCAAGAGATTAATAAGCTTACAGGTATAGATCTTTGGTTCCTTGATAATCTTTTAAAATTGACTGAATTTGAGGAAGAATTAAAAAGTTTTAATTCTCTGGATCAAATAGGAAAACAGAGTTTATTAAAGGCAAAACAATATGGTTTTTCAGATAAATACCTAGCAGAATTACTAAACTCCTCTGAAGCAAACGTACGAGAAAAACGCTATAAACATGGCCTATTACCCGTTTATAAAAGAGTTGATACTTGCGGTGCTGAATTCGAAGCATTTACTCCATATCTCTATTCTACCTATGAAGAAGAATGTGAAGCTAACCCCATTGAAAAGAAAAAAATAATGATTTTAGGAGGTGGACCTAATCGAATTGGCCAAGGAATTGAGTTTGATTATTGTTGTGTGCACGCTTCATTTGCTCTCAAAGAAGATGGTTTCGAAACAATTATGGTTAACTGTAATCCAGAAACCGTTAGTACTGACTACGATACTTCTGACAGATTATATTTTGAACCGGTAACATTAGAGGACGTCCTACATATTATAAAAACAGAAAAACCGACAGGAATTATCGTTCAATTGGGAGGACAAACTCCACTAAAACTAGCGTTATCACTTTTAGAAGCAGGTGCACCCATTATTGGAACAAGCCCGACAGATATTGATAGAGCTGAAAATAGAGAACTTTTCAAAGGTGTTTTGGAGAAACTTGGGCTTAAACAACCCGTTAATGGTATCGCAACTTCTTATAGCGAAGCCAAAAAAATTGCAGCAAATATAGGTTATCCCGTTGTTGTAAGACCTTCATATGTTTTGGGTGGACGAGCCATGGAAATAGTTTATAACCAGGATCGTCTTGAGCATTATATGCAACATGCGGTCAAGGCATCACCCGAGCATCCTGTGCTAATTGATGATTTTCTGGATGATGCTACAGAAATCGATGTTGATGCATTATCTGATGGTATGGAAGTAGTAATTGGTGGGGTAATGGAACATATCGAGGAAGCTGGTATCCATTCTGGCGATAGTGCTTGCTCTCTTCCGGCATTTTCTCTTCCACCCAATATTATCGTTGAAATAAAGAATCAAACTATTGCTCTTGCAAAAGAACTCAATGTAATAGGCCTAATTAATATCCAATTTGCTGTGCAGAATGGAGAAATTTATATTATCGAAGTGAACCCTCGAGCCTCTCGCACCATTCCATTTGTAAGCAAATCGATTGGTGTTCCTCTAGCAAAGATCGCCGCACGTATTATGGCGGGTAAAACCTTAAAAGAGATCGGATTCACCCAGGAGATTAGACCTGTTCACATAGCAGTGAAAGAATCAGTTTTTCCATTTAATAAATTCACAGATGTAGATGTTCTCCTAGGTCCAGAAATGAAATCAACAGGAGAAGTTATGGGAATTGATAAAACCTTCGGTCGTGCATTTGCCAAGTCACAACTAGCAACTGGCATTAAACTTCCCAAACAAGGAACTACCTTTATAAGTGTTAAGGATTCAGATAAATCCAAATCTGTAAAAATTGCACAGGGATTACAGGAAATGGGTTACCAGATAGTTGCGACAAAAGGAACAGCAGACTACCTAAAAATAAATGGAGTAGATGCAGAGGTAATAAAAAAAGTAAAAGACGGATCACCTCATTGTGTAGAAGCGATTGAGTCAGGTAGGATTCATTTAGTTATAAACACAACATTTGGCGAACAAGCAATTAAAGATTCGTTTTCTTTAAGAAGAAGTTCCTTAAATAAAAATTTACCTTATTGCACTACGATTGCCGGTGCTTCCGCATTATTGGGAGGATTGAAAGCAATCAAACAAGAAGATCTAGGTATCACTACCATTCAAGAATATAATAACTTGTAGGTTAGCTTTATATATTTAATTTGATAGAAGCCCTGGCATATTTTTTAATTCCCTCAATACAACCATTTTTCAAATATAATACGTTTTAATTTTTCCTTACTCATCTATCTTTCTAATCAGAGCTTTACACATATGAATATCTGAGTTTAATTTAATTATTCTATACCGACCTTATGGATAGTAATTTTATCCACTTAAAAAAATAGGGAATTAATACATTAAAGGTATTTAATGATAACTTAACGAAATATTGACAATAATTAATTTTAAATGGAGTAAATTGAATATAGAATTTTTATAAAAAAAGGAGAAATTCATGAAAAACATTTTGAGTTACTTATTAGCTTTTTTACTTGGCTGGGCAGGAGCTGTATGGAGTTATTCAGATTTGATTTATCCGAAAAACTAAAAATATTTAATTACCTCTATTTCGTTTAGAGAAATTTAAAGATTCTAAATAAATGAGGTGAAATTATTTGTATCTATTAATTTCGAGATTATAAAAATGAAAAAAATATGTTTGTCAATATTTCTAAC
>Ga0310344_10002495_pt1 | contig 13843 bp, 11 predicted proteins | sample HC15DNA20200_MG_FD_203801 | JGI IMG/M metagenome (GOLD analysis project Ga0310344, IMG submission 203801) | Marine microbial communities from station ALOHA, North Pacific Subtropical Gyre - HC15-DNA-20-200_MG | ecosystem: Environmental > Aquatic > Marine > Oceanic | place: Pacific Ocean: North... | reverse complement strand
TGCATTTGCTGCCGGTCTGCACCAGCTTTGCACAGTGCCATCAGCAATGGCTCGATAGCAGTGAATACACCAAAGGTCCGCATGTTTGAGGACATAGCGACCTCATCGAATTCCAGTCCACGTAGCAATCGCGTTGTTGTACGCAGAAGTTCGTCTGCAATGAGAAAAGCCTGCGGAAGCATCAATCGGCGGTTGGCGGAATCATCCAACGTACGTTCCAACAACGAATGTGCTGCGTTATCCCAAGCTACCCGCGGCATCGCAGCTAGATAACGAGCCAGACTGTCAATTTTCTCGGCACTAATCGGGTTGCGCTTGAATGGCATCGCAGACGATCCAACTTGCTTGTCTCCGAACGGCTCAAAGACTTCTCCGATAATAGGTGATTGTAAGATACGCAAATCAAAAGCGAAACGGTAAAGTGTGCCTCCCAGGCCGGCAAGTGCGTTTAGCACCATCCAATCCTGTTTACGCGGGTAAGTCTGAGTAGCTGCAGTAAAAGCCTCTAGCCCAAGTGACGCCATGACACGTGCTTCCATGTCAGCCGCGCTAGCATCGGTTCCTGACAGCAATGCAACGAAGGAGGCGGATGTACCCACAGCACCTTTCATGCCTTTTCCGAGTAAACTCGCAGCCAAACGTGAAATCTCGGAGTAATCACTAAGCAAATCCTGTCCGTACTGCGCCATGCGATAACCAACTGTGGTCGGCTCTGCGGGCTGCAAATGGGTAAAACCCAACACAGGAGTGTCTGACCAAAACTCAATCAAGTCGGCCATCTTCTCACACAGGCCACGCATTTGGATGCACAGTAATTCCAGTCCCGAGCGAACGCGCAGCACATCTACATTATCGAGAATGTCAGTCGAAGTAGCTCCCATGTGCAGCACTGACCCGCCTGACTGACATTGCTCCGCGAATGTCCGTAATTCGGCCATAAGATCGTGCTGGATTTCATTTTCGATAGCGCTGGTACGCTCGATATCCACATCATCAACGTGCGTCCGAAGATCGTCTAATTGTTCCTCGCTCACCAAACCTGCTTCGTGCTGCGCTTCCGCCAAAGCCACCCAGACACGCCGCATAAGTCGTCGTCTATGCGTCTCGCTCCAGAGATGACGCATTTTTGAACCACCATAACGCCACGTCAAAGGTGACAGAAAAGTGTCGTGCGAAAAAGTCATACTTTAAACATTGCTCTGCGTTCCGCACCAACTGAGACATATCGAATAGGAACTCCCGCGAGCTCTTGCAATCTTTCAAGGTAACAACGCGCAGCCTCAGGTAGATTATCCCAGGTTCGCACACTAGTAGTATCCTGCTGCCACCCTTCCCAACACTCTAGCACCGGCTCTACTTGTTCAAGTACATGCGTATCAGGCACGTGCTCTATACAAGTTCCATCAGGAAGACGGTAGGCCTTACACAATTTGATTTCCCGGAAAGTATCTAGCACGTCCAGTTTAGTCACAGCGATTTCAGTCATTCCATTCAGCCAAGCCGCATGCCGAACAGCCACAGCATCATACCAACCGGTTCGACGCGGGCGCCCAGTGGTTGCACCATATTCGCGCCCTATATCACGCAAGCGGACACCTACACTATCAGTCAATTCACCTGGAAAGGGACCAGCCCCGACAGACGTTTGATAAGCTTTAGCTACACCGAGAACATTAGTGATCTGCTGCGGTGGCAATCCGGCACCAACAGCCGCAAACCCTGCAATAGGATTAGATGAGGTTACGAATGGATATGTACCCCAATCCAAATCCTTCATGGCACCCAGCTGTCCCTCTAGCAAGATTTTTTTTTCATTCCTGAGTGCCTGGCGCAACAACGGTATTGGATCAACTATACGCCCAACTAGTTTATCTGCCCAATCTGAGCATTGTGCTAACAACGAGTCTATCTCTATCGGATCCGATCCAAATTGGGATAGGGTACGATTGACACTGGATAACGATAGCTCCAAGCGCGCACGCAAATATTCCGGATGCATCAAGTCGCCGATACGGACACCAGAACGAGCAGCTTTCTGACGATAAGCCGGCCCAATCCCACGACTGGTAGTACCGATTTGATGATCCCCGCGTGCCTCCTCCTCGATTGCATCTAAAACACGATGATGTGGAAGTAGCATCTGCGCTCGGTTCGTTAATAGAAGACGTGATGTGTCAATACCTGCTGCTTCCAATTCGGCCAGCTCCCGCAGCAAAGCGGCCGGATTGATTACCGTACCCGCGCCAATGAGACAGGTAACACGAGAATGAAATATTCCGGAAGGTACTAAGTGTAGGCGAAACTCACCATGCTGGTTGACTACAGTGTGACCAGCATTGTCTCCGCCCTGAAATCGAATCACAATATCAGTATCTTCGGCGAGAAAGTCCACAATACGTCCTTTTCCTTCGTCTCCGTATTGTGCTCCCACCACAGCAGTTACTGGCACATAAACCTCCAACTACGATACCCATGTACAATCGTGCAACGGACAATTATAACTGTTATCCCCGTAAGTACGTATAACAGGCCGCACAAAATTAAAAACCACTTAAAACTAAAGAACGCCCAAGACAAGGCGTTCACGCTGCTGACACTAATTCAAAAACCTTACTCCTTCTTGTTATTACCCGTGCCTGTGCTGCTAGCCTCCTTGCTGTTGGAGTTTTGAGATCCAGTATTATTGCTTTTTTCGGCACCGGCATCACTAGCACTGGTCTTCTCCGCAGTACCGTCACCTTCAGACACGGTTTCTTTCTTGCCTGGCTTTCCAGCAGAGTTAGAACCTTTGCTGTCCTTCACATACCATCCAGAGCCTTTGAAAATAATGCCTGCTGGCTGTATAAGACGAGTGACAGCCTGATTCTCGCATTCCGGGCACACCTCAACAGGGTCATCAGTGAACCGTTGCATGCGCTCGAATTGCACGCCACAACTATCGCAACGATAAGCGTAAACAGGCATTGTATTCCTCCAGCTCTCCGTCGCACTCCGGACAGAGTTTAGCTACCACAGCCGAAACATTATACAGCAAATCCACATACATTGTATCCTGTACTCTAGCAAAAATTCACGACTATAATGGAGCCATGAACATTGATCTTTGGAATATTTGGCATAGAGGAAGAATATTGAGTACAGCTGCGGGAATATGTTTTGCAATTAACGCATGTGTTAACCCTCCTTCTCATTCTGCCACCAACGATCTCCAGCCGACAGCTGTACTCCGTAGCCTGCCGGCCATGACTAAGGCTACGCAAATGTTAACACCTTCATTCGTAGCGCCAACTCCTGCGCCGATCGGGCCGACAGCCACCCCTCACACTTATAGCATTCGCTCGGGAGATACCCTAATTGTCATCGCGGACGAGCACGGAGTTACATTGGAAGCACTGCAATTGGTTAATTCAGGTATCGACCCACTTGCCTTACAGGTGGGACAAAAGCTAATTATCCCATTTGCCGGTGCAGACGCGACTACAGGATACCTCCCATCACCAACACCAATTCCACTTATCCTTAGCGCCTTTAACTGTCATCCAAGCCCATCGGGGGGACAGCTTTGTCTCGGAGAAGCTCATAACAATAGCGGGAAGCCTGTTATAAATCTTGCTGCGCAGGTTACATTAGTACTTCAGGATGGCACACTAGGTCCAAGTCAAGTAACATTCGCAGCCGCGGAAATCGTGATGCCAGGCGAGAGCACACCTCTCGCTGCTCGCTTCAAGGATGTGGGTGCCGCGTGGGGTGCGTATGCCCAGATAGTAGCAGCCCAAGACGGTACCGCACTTGCCGAGCGTTTTATAAGACTCACGATAAATTCAGCTTCCGGCAATATGTCTACAAATGGATACTATACGGTGGACGCTGAAATTGAAAATGACACTCCACAGGAGGCTCTCGCAATAGTGGCTCTAATCAGTGGTTACAACTCTACTGATGAGCTGCGATCTTTCCGTATTCTCGAGCTTGATCAAGGACTGCCGTCGGGCAACAGCACCAAGATAAAGGCAACTTTCACCGTGCCAGCTAAAGAAATAAGCCGGTTCGAAATTAGCGCAAGTGCTCGCTCAAAATTACCATCACAGTAGAGATGCTGCGCGCAACTTTTGAGTTTCTTTACAGATTGCTTTCGCACCGAGAATTACTTGGTGCTGAAAACCTTCCTGATTCGGGCGGATGCCTCCTAGCAGTAAACCATATGAGTCTTGTAGATGCCCCCCTGATTTACACTCTCGTGAAACACCCTCGTGTCGCCGGATTCGTCGCAACAAAATATCGTCGAATATTCTTTTTTCGCTGGATTCTCAATCATGCCGGGGTAATCTGGGTGCGCCGAGGAGAAGCGGATCTTTCTGCGTTAAAGAAGGCGCTCAAGGCACTACGCAGCGGAACAATGCTAGGTGTGGCACCAGAGGGTACGCGTAGCCGCAATGGAAGTCTTCAGCCTGCCAAACCAGGAATCGTCTTTCTGGCTACGCACGCTAATGTACCGATTGTACCAGCAGTGGTTATCAATACTGATCGTGCCTTCGCACAACTGCTCCGACTAAGACGGCCTCTCCTAAAAGTGAAAATCGGTCCTGCGTTCACTCTGTCACAACTTTCTCCGAAAGAGCGGTCTGCACAGCTACACTCTAGTACCGAGGAGATAATGCTGCGTCTAGCGGCGCTTCTACCACCTCGTCATCGTGGGGTTTACAGCAATCATCCGCGATTAGCAGAATTTCTGAAGTGGGCCGAAATGGCTGGTTTAGGCGAGTAATTACTGGGGTCTTAAATCAAACCTACTAGCTTTCCTGCTTTTTCCAAAACCGAAACGGCGTGTTCAATTTGCTCATCGGTATGCCCCGCTGTCACAGTAGCCCGCAACCTTGCCATGCCATCCGGAACCGCCGGAGAAACCACCGGTAACACAAAGATATTCTCTTTCTGACATAGTCGTACTAGTTCATAAGCTTTCTCATCCGTACCACACAGTACAGGCACTATGGCAGTCTCGCTCTGCATAGTATCAAAACCAGCGCTCCTCAAGCCCCTAATGAATTGTGCCGCATTACGCTGCACGCGACCTATACGGTCAGGTTCGTCCAGAATCACATCAAATGCAGTTTTAGCAGCAGCTGCTTGGGCTGGAGGGATAGCAGCTGAAAATATGAAGCCACGCGCAGCATGCTTCATTAAATTAATCAGCCCGCGGCTGCCAGCAATGTATCCGCCAACGCTAGGGATGGTTTTGCTAAGCGTTCCCATTTTTACATCTACACTACCCTGAATGCCAAAATGTTCTTCCACTCCGCGGCCTGTTTTTCCTAGGACACCCACAGAGTGCGCCTCATCTACCATCAGACAAGCATCGTATTTCCGACATAGCTCAACAGTCCTTGGAAGATCAATGATGTCACCATCCATACTAAAGACCGCGTCTACGATGACTAGTTTAGTGACACTGTCAGCATGGCGCTGTAAGAGCATTTCCAAATGTTCCATGTCATTGTGGCGAAACCGCTTCAGATCTGCGCCAGAAAGCAGACACCCATCCACTATGCTAGCATGATCATATTTGTCACAGAAGACCATATCGTGCCGACCTACCAACGTAGAAATCGCAGCTAGATTTGTAACATACCCACTCGAAAAAGTTACTGCATCCTCAGTCTGCTTAAAATCGGCAATCGTACGTTCTAGCTCCAAGTGTAGTTGCAGCGTACCAGCTAGCAACCGAACGCCATGCGTTCCAGTGCCGTATTGTCTCAGCGCTGCAGCTGCGTTGTCATTTATTCGTGGATGCCCCAGCAAGCCTAGATATCCATAGGATGCCAACATTAGCATTGTTCGACCATCAACGACAACCTCGGCGCTGCCCTTAAGTTCACTAACAGGTATATTGTAGAAATACATGTCGCGGTCATGCAGCGCCTGCACACGCTCATCCATTGCACGAATGCGCATATCAATACCGTTTACGTCAATCGTTTCGCTCATTCTGGAAATACTCGCCTCCAAGCCCAAGGAAAAACTACAGCAGTTTAGAGCAGTGTGCGCGTTCTGTCAATCAACTTCCGAGGCGACCGCCACTAAAGATCTTAGACGATCAACATCTATTTCTGGGATACCTAGAGAACGAGCACGCTTCAGCTTTACTCCTGCATTAGCTCCTACTAGCAAATAACTGGTCTGAGAACTTATGCGCGAACTGACTCTGCCCCCATTCTCCTCGATAAAGATACTTGCCTGTCGACGCGTCCAACCAGGCAAGATACCAGTGAGAACGAAGGAATACCCGGCCAGGGGTCCAAGTTCAACTTCGGAGGCGGGCTGCCATTTCGGCCAAAATCCAACCGCCCTCAATTTACGCAAAACTTGCTGATTTCTTGGCCTAGAGAACCATTCCTCCACTGCTACGGCTATGCTGGGGCCAATGCCCTCAACCTGTTGCAACTCTACTGGAGTAGCACCCTCTAGCGCATCCAGAGATCCAAAACGTTCCGCCAACGCACGCGCGGCAACTGCACCCACTCCACGAATACCAAATGCTGCTAGGAGTCGGTCCAAAGGACGCTGCTTAGAGACAAGGATGGCGTCCAATAAACTGCGAGACTTTCTTTCAGCAAAAGTATCCAATTCCTGTAGCTGCGCCTCTGTGAGAAAAAAAATATCAGCTACGTCCTCAACAAGCCCAGACCCCACAAGTTGCGATGCCACCCGCTTGCCCAAACCATCAATTTCCAGAGCCGCACGAGAAACAAAATGCTCCACATTGCGCACGCGTTGTTCAGGACAGCCACCATTGACGCAGTATAGCGCCACCTCTCCCGTTTGACGATTCACGGCCTCAGAGCAACTAGGGCAAATTCCTGGGGACCGGTAGCGGAGTTCCTGCCCTGTACGCTCGTCCACTATCGGACGAACGACATATGGGATTACTTCACCCGCGCGTTTTATAATCACTCTGTCTCCCAAACGAATGTCTTTTTTAGCGACGAAGTCAAAATTGTGGAGTGTAGCCTGTTTAATGGTCACTCCCCCAACTTCCACTGGCTCCAGAATCGCATAAGGTGTTAGGACTCCGGTACGCCCCACATTTACACCAATATCATTCAACTTCGTGGCAACTTCTTGAGCCGGGAACTTGAAAGCCACGGCACCACGAGGGTCTTTACCGGCCACACCTAACTTCAAATTCAGTGACAAGTCGTCAATCTTGATCACCATACCGTCAATTTCATAACCTAGAACGTCCCGCTTCTCCGCCCATTCTTCGCAGTAAGTAATCGTATCCTCTAGACCTGTGAAATGGCGAGTATGTTCGGATACGGGAAAACCCATCTTGCGCAGATATTCCAAGGTCTCCCACTGACTGCCAACATCGAAATCCTCAGCAGCTATTACCCCATAGCACAATAGCGCAATCGGCCGCTCAGCAGTCAGCTTTGAATCAAGTTGCCGGAGAGCACCTGAAGCTGCGTTACGAGGATTTACATAGAGTCTCCCTCCCTTATCAGCCAGCCTATGATTCCATCGAGCGAAAGCACGCTTATACATAAATGCCTCTCCCCGCACCACTAAGTGACTGGGAACAGATTGATCTACATCCGGATTGGCAGGAATTCTCAAAGGTAGTGTGCGCAATGTGCGCAAATTAGGCGTAATATCCTCCCCAACATCACCGTCGCCACGAGTCGCTCCCCTCACGAAGATGCCATTCTCATAGTGCAGTACCACCGTTAAACCATCAATTTTCGGCTCTACCACTAAATCAGCAGACCGAACGCTATCGTCTAAACGTGAAATACGTTCAAACCATGCTCGAGTTTCAGTCGCACCATTTGCATTTCCAAGACTGAGAATTGTCTCCGGGTGAGCAACTTTTGAGAACTTTTCTGAGGGCCGTCCACCAACACGCTGTGTAGGAGAATCAGGCGATAGAAGGCGAGGATATTTCAACTCCAGATGTTGCAGTTCACGCAATAGAGCATCAAATTCGCCATCCGAAACAGTTGGGGAATCTAGTACATAATAACGGTAGTTATGGACATTGATTTCACTACGCAGATTAGCAGCGCGCTGTTGAAGCCTAGAAGAAACCACAGGGTTTACCTATCGGACAAATACTAAATCTAAGTTCCGTTACAGACAGAGACCAATTGGAAAAATAAATCACAGTTCATCAGAGAAAACTCGACGTTCGCAACAGCGCTTTCGACAATCATTCTTTTGCCTCCAAAATCATTCAATAACCCGCATTCTTAACACGCCTTACAACCAATTATAATTGTAATCGGGATTTCCATCCTAATGCATCAATTTGCTCCACACGACGCTCCAGTGTACACTGTAACACTCGATTGGCTGCCCTATCTATAATGCAATCGGAGTAATACCTAGAAATGCCGTATCATTAACAAAATAATAAATTCATGAAGCATGTATGCAAAACCAGATGAAAGCACCTAGCACTATAAATAGACAGACCACAAAGTTGATGGTCACTCAGCCCCAACCTACTACAAGACCAATATAATGAACCCTACATGAAATCTACCACATTCCCCTTTGTAACAGAGATGGAGGTCATATTCCGTGATATAGACTCAATGGGTCACGTTAATAACGCTGTGTATTTGACATATATCGAGACCGCCCGCATTAAGTATTTCGATGAAATAAAGTTGCATGCCAGCCTGAACGATATAGACATGATTGTGGCCCAGGCCACCTGCAACTACAAGCTCCCGGCTTTTCTAGGCGATACATTGGAAATAGGGGTAGCAGTGACTCGATTCGGAAACAAGAGCTTTGACTGCACTTACCATATCAACACCACTAACGGCAGGCTCGTTGCAACAGCAACAACTGTGCAGGTAACCTACAATTATCAGGAGGATAGGCCCATGAGAGTGCCGGCGGAGCTAAAAGACGCAGTATTAGACTTTCAGGGCGGATTAGATTTCCCAGGCATGTAACATCTGGATTAGTAATAGGGCACAAAACAAGTGATAGACAAAAAGTTGAGCTCAAGAAAGATACTGCCAATTATTTTTGTTCTGACACTGATCAGTTGCAGCCAACCAGAGTCCATACCAATTATCAGCTCTGAAAACACCGTGCAATCAAGCAGCACGACACTACCAACTGAGTCTACGAAATCCACAGAACCACCACAAACACAGATAACCAAAGAGTTGTCAACTCCAATCACACACACCCTCATACCTCCCACTGCCATCTCAGCCACAAGTACTGAACCATCCACTGCCATCTCGGCCACAAGTACTGAACCATCCACTGCCGTCTCAGCCAACGAAGATCATGTCAGCGCACCGAAATCGGAATGGAAGTTAGAGCCCGAATCTGATGCAGTCGGTCCCAGTGGCGTCAGCCCGGAGGCAATACTGTTACAAGATGGACGAGTCCGGCTCTACGTTACATCAATGGGAATTGAGATATGGGAGTCTACGGATGGACTTACATTTGAGAAAGTGCCGGGCAAGACGCCGGCGGGGGCCGATCCGACCCTCGTGCGCACAACTGATGGATGGCGGATGTACTTCACAGAAATGTCACCCGGTGGTCCGGGTTCCGGAAAAGGAAAATTCAGCACCGCCATAAGTAAAGATGGTCTCGATTGGGTGGTCGAATCGGACACGGGAATTGTTCAAGAGACTGACCGTCGTGCATGGGGCGTACCGGATTCTTTCGTGCTTCCCGACGGACGGGTACGAATCATGTGGACCGACATGCTGCCGGGAAAACGGCGCGAGGTGCTCCGCTCTGCCACCAGCCCCGATGGTGTGTCCTTCATACCCGATGACGGAATGCGCCTTTCCGGAGGATTTGTAGATTCTTACGTGCTTCCCGGAGCACCAAGGTTCATGCTGGTGTCCACTTCTCCGCCTGGCGGACCGGTGATTGATCAACAGCGTCTCTTCCTCGCAACATCCGCGGATGGACTCCACTGGGTCAGCGAAGAATCTCCACTTCTAGACCGCAGTCCACGCAACGCGTTGGACCCGACAGCCATATTTCTAGAAGAAGGGATATGGCGTGTATATTACACGCTGACCGACGGACCAGAACCATTTAGCGGTTTCCGGATTGCTAGCGCCATCCTTACTGGTCCGGCATCATACGAGCCAGAACCCACGTTACCAGCACCTGCAGCATCAAAACCACAGTCAACAAACGTAGCAATTCAAATTCCAAGCTGCGAGGAAAGTAGGTACACATTCACAGATCTGGGAATAGTGCTAACTGCGCAAGACGCTGGAAACAGCAATCCGATGGCACCAATGGCGAATCCATCTTCGCTACTGCTGAGCGATGAGAGAGTGCGCATGTTTTTCACCAACGCCGGGGCAGGCATCGGCAGCGCGATTTCTTCAGATGGTATTTCGTTTGAATATGAGGGAATCCGTATTTCTGGGCCAGAGGCCATGAATCAGGGAGCAAATCTAGGCCCGTTACGTGTGCATAGACTACCTGATGGACGCATGCGATTATTCGTAGGTTCATCCCAAACTGGAGTACAGTCTTTCATCAGCAACGACGAAGGTGAATCCTTCTCAATTGAGCCGGGGGAACGCATCACACAAAGCGATGCCGACATGCTCGCTATCCAGAAATTAAGCATCATACCGATGCCGGATGGACGTTGGCGGGGATACTTTGGGCCCGCGCCACAACACGGGGAACCCGGCAGCCCACCCAGTCCGGGCGGGCCACCTGATCATTGGCTTCGCAGTGCCACCTCATCTGACCTCTTCGAGTGGAGATTGGATCCTGGTGTACTGATAGGAACCGGGGCGCCCCACTTGACGGCCTCAGCGCGAGAGGTTTCCCCACTGTTGCGCACCGACGGCTGCGTCACACTCTTCTATCAGTTAAACAAACCACAGGACGCTGGCATACACGATTTCACCGGTGTCGCTGTAATCGGGTATAGCACATCTGCCGACGGGATGACTTTCAGGAAGCAGTTCGTGCTGATTAACGTGCGCGACCCGGCTGGACCTGATGTGCTGCGCTTATCAGACGGAACATATCTGATGTATCACGACTCCACAGACTACGCTGGGTACGGGCACGGAATTCGAGTCGGTCGTCTTGAGTTTAACAATCCGTAAAGTATCTACTCGGCCCAACCTGACATTGTACGTTTGTACAGCTCGATAATCCTTTCCGTTATGAGATCCCATCCGTAATCTTTAGCTTGGTCGGCAGCGCGTCGACCTAACTGCAAGCGCAATTTGCCATCGGAGAGCACACACCTCAATCTCTCGGCCATAGCCTCCGGATTCCGGTCTGGTACTAGAAATCCGGTCTCTCCGTCTCGCACCAATTGTGCCAAACCACCTACATCAGAGGCAATCACAGGAGTACCACAGGCCATGGCTTCCAACGCCACCATTCCAAAGGATTCGTAGTGCGAGGGCATGACCACAATATCTGCAGATGCATAATAGCAATGCAATGTCTCTTGCGCTCGTCTCCCCAAAAATGTGACCACATCACTCAGTCCTAATTCATCCCGCAGCAACATCAGTTTCTCTAATTCAGCATGACGTGTCTCGCGCGGTTTTGTGGGGTCTCCGCCGATAACGGATAGGCATAAATTGGCAGGAATCTCTCCAGACCGCTGCAGTATCTGGAGGGCACGCAAGAGAGTGTCGACACCCTTTAGCGGCTCAATACGCCCGACAAAAAGCAGCAATTTATCGCCAACCTGAATGTCAAGTTCTTTGCGCGCCTGCGCCTGTGGATAAGGATGAAACACAGAGAGATCCACACCGGGGGGAATAACGGTGATAGGCCCATTATCTCCATTCGAAATCCTCTCCAACTCTTCCCGCTCCGATTCAGTTGAAACCACCAATGCGTCAGCCCGTTTCAGGAGCATAGCCTCATTCTCCAGCCGCAGGATGGGTTCCTGTTCTTGCGCGTACCGCGCCACCCGATTTTTTACTGCGCCAAGCGTGTGCGCCATATGCACCATAGGTACACCCCACCAATTACGCAAATCGTGGGCGACCACTCCAGACATCCAGAAGTGAGAGTGAATGAGATCATACTCTTCCTCTAGAAGCGCCGCAGCCAGTCGTGCTCCTCCAACGAATTCTGGTAAGCATTTAAAGAGCTCGTCTTTAGGCAGCGGCCGCTCTGGCCCAGCGGGAATGTGAAAAACACGGTTTCCGTTGCCTAGATCATGCTTGATATGAGGCTGATGTTCATCTTGCGATCGGGTGAAAACATCTACACCAATTCCAGACCGCCCCAACTCGCGCGTCAAATCACGAACATACACGTTCATTCCACCAGTCTCTTTACCACCCAGTGTAGCTAGAGGACAGGTGTGCATCGAAATCATGGCTATCCGCATAGCTGTATTATCCTTTAATCGGTAGTAGATGCCAACCTATCAGATATCTTGACTGGTAATGTTCGTCTGGTAAAATTCCCAAGCGCCACCTTAGCTCAATTGGCAGAGCAAGCGCTTCGTAAGTGCTAGGTTCGGGGTTCAAATCCCCGAGGTGGCTTCGCAAGGATAGCAGCACCTGACAGTGAACAGTTTCATTCCAACACAAATTCTAACGCTAATTCTGGCGACACTCAGCCAATCTTGACACTGAACACCTGTTCTGTTATTATCAAATTAGCGATATTTCGAACATTTGAGCGCATCGGAGTTGATTTAACCAATGGTCAAAGGTAAGATGTCCAAACGGCAACAGCAGATGATCACCTTCATTCGCGATTTCCTGGGCGATAACAACTATCCGCCCACCATACGAGAAATAGGCCGAGCATGTCAAATCAGCTCAACTTCCGTGGTAAATTACAACCTCAACAAGCTAGAGGATTACGGACTCATCCATCGAAACCTACGGGTGTCGCGCGGCATACAGATTTCTGATACACAACACTCGCCCAATTTAGTACCGATACCTTTAGTAGGCCGCATATTTGCTAGCAAGCCGGTGCCTGTCCCGGATGCTCCCTCATCATTCGCTCCGGATGAGTATATAAGCCTAGCACGCGATCTAGTGGGTGACAGTGCAGACTTATTCGCTCTGGAAGTAAGTGGGGATTCGATGATCGACGCAATGATTGGAGATGGCGACGTGGTAGTTATGAAGAGGCAGATAGAAGCTAGAAACGGAGACCTAGCAGCAATATGGTTAAACGACAGAGAAGAGACCACGCTGAAGCATTTTTTTCTTGAGAAAGGACGTGTACGTTTACAACCCGCCAACCCTACCATGCACCCTATTTACGAAAAACCGGAAAATGTGCAAGTGCAGGGAAAAGTTGTCTTAGTTGTGCGCCAGATCAACAAAGCATAATTATTGTCTATCTCCAAGGCTACGGAACCACATTAACTAATCTTCCAGGAACGTAGATTACCTTCTTGGGGTCCTGTCCATCCAAATAACGCTGCACATGCTTGCTCTCTAAAGCGCGTGCTTGAGCAAGATCAGCGCTGATGTCGGCCGGCACGACAATCCTATCCCGCACTTTACCATTGACTTGCAGTACTAACGTGATTTCTTCCGCGGCAGCGGCCTCGGCATCAGCGACCGGCCAAGATTGCTGATGGACACTATATGGACGTCCCAACCGTTCCCACAGTTCTTCACTAATGTGCGGCGTTACAGGTGCCATGAGTTTCAGCAAAGTTTCTACTCCCTCCAAATAAACCTCGCGTCCAACCATCCCGTCCTTACGAGCTGTGTTAAGGGCATTAGTCAATTCCATTAATGCAGAAATGACAGTGTTGAATTCGAAATTCTCCAAATCGTAAGTAACTTGCTGAATAGTCTGATGTACCTTGCGCCGCAAGTCG
>Ga0310344_10002493_pt1 | contig 13849 bp, 13 predicted proteins | sample HC15DNA20200_MG_FD_203801 | JGI IMG/M metagenome (GOLD analysis project Ga0310344, IMG submission 203801) | Marine microbial communities from station ALOHA, North Pacific Subtropical Gyre - HC15-DNA-20-200_MG | ecosystem: Environmental > Aquatic > Marine > Oceanic | place: Pacific Ocean: North... | reverse complement strand
CGTCATCCGAAAGTAGTTCGTCATCCGAAAGTAGTTCGTCATCCGAAAGTAGTTCGTCATCCGAAAGTAGTTCGTCACCAATGAGTAATTCGTCACTCGCATTAGCTTCTGAACCCACGAGTTGACAAGCCCCAGCAAAAACAACGAATGCCGTCAGAACTGCAAACCTCGCGTTCGATTCAACTTTCATAATGACGGAGAACCTTTTGCCACTTTACGACGGCAATAGTCTTCAAGCTGACGGAACATTTCTGTTTTCACCTAATTCCTGCGTCGAACGTAAAACTTAGTATTCCCGACCTCTTAAAATTATAGTGACGGGTCGGATACTCCTAGTTGTGAATTTTATCTATTATCTCGATTGAAAGCCGAGTGAGCTGTGTGTCGAGAGCGTCTACAATCGTCAATAATACAAAAGATACCATGAACTATAGGGAGAAAACCTCTAACGGGCGACAAAATAACACTCGGATTCCACCAGGGTAGATTTCGAATCGTCCGGTCGCCTGCCGGAATTCTCTTTCAATTTCCCGTACCGTGTCCCAGGTCCACGCTCTATCACCGGTCCCAAGACACGGTTCCGCGTCGGTGTATCAAGTCGGCTAATATTTGCGGGAGGAAGCGGTTAAGAGCGAAACAGCCTGCTGAGGTGCCTATAATTCTATATTTTTTTGGGTCACGGTGGGGTGGGTGAGATTTAAGCTATGCTGACCATCGGTTTAGTGCAGATTTTTGGTATACGGCAGGGCTATTGATTGCCGTCGGTTAAACGGCACTATTCCCTTTTTCAGTGGGTAATGCCACGATTAAGGTGTCACTTACACAATGGGAGCAAGACTTGAATCATCGAGAAGTACGCATTGATGTGCGAGGTAAAAGCACGCAAGTGCTGAGCGGTGGATCGGGACCGCCGCTATTATATCTTCACGGAGCCGGCGGCGAGGTGGCGTGGTTGCCGTTTTTTCAGACGCTGGCTGAGCGGTTCGAAGTGTTTGTGCCGGCTCATCCGGGCTTCGCAGGATCTGATGGTCTTGACCAAATCGATTCAATGGAAGATTTGGTATTACATTATACCGATCTTATAGAGATCCTCGGACTTGATCGGCCAGCGTTAGTGGGGCTTTCTCTTGGGGGTTGGCTTGCAGCGGAATTCGCGACACGTTACAGCGACCGCGTTCGGGCGCTTGCGATGGTTGCGCCTGTTGGCCTGCGACCGCCTGTGCTCGATATTTTCTCGGCATCCCCTAGCGAAACCCGCGCTATCGTGTTCAGTGAGCCAGAATCCGAGCTAGCGCACGAATTCATATCAGACAACCCCGAGCCGGAAGCTTACGACAACTATCTCAAGGCACGTGAAGCGACGGCGCGCCTCGGATGGAATCCATATCTACACAATCGGAAGCTAGAGGGTCGACTGTACCGTATTAATATACCAACACTTGTTCTTGCAGCTGGCGCCGATAGGTTGGTCCCGGAGGCGCATTGTCGCCTTTACGAAGCTGGCATCGATGGTGCGAAATATACTGAAATAGAAGGCGCCGGGCATGCCATTCCTTTTGAGCGGCCTGCCGAGGCTGCAGCAATCATTATTCATTTTTTAAGTAGTATTTAGTTTGCACGTTAACCTTTATCGACGAGGAGACGCTCGTGCGCTTTTATAATTTTCATCTAATGCCCTGGCCTGATCTTCCAGCTGATTATGATGATGTCAGTAAACATCCTTCTGCTTGGGTGACTCTCCCCAACAGCAACTACGATCCTGAAAAGGGCTTCCACCTGTATAACGAATATCTCGATCAACTTGAATACGCTGAAGAATTGGGCTTCGATGGTGTTTGTGTCAACGAACATCATCAAAATGCGTATGGAACGATGCCGTCACCAAACCTCGTAGCCGCAATGCTGGCCAGGCGGACTAAACGCATAAATATCTGCATGGTAGGCAATGGGTTACCGTTGCGCGATCATCCTCTTAGGGTGGCAGAGGAAGTAGCGATGCTGGACGTGGTCACTGGAGGCCGCATTATTTCTGGATTTGTGCGCGGGATCGGCGACGAATACACCTCTATGGGTGTTAATCCAACTTATTCGCTCGAACGCTTTCGGGAAGCGCACGATCTCATTATCCGGGCGTGGACTGAAGAAGGGCCTTTTGAACACTACGGTAAGCACTACGAGAATCGCTACGTTAACGTGTGGCCGAGGCCGATCCAAAAACCCCATCCCCCGATCTGGATCCCAGGCTTCGGTAGCCGTGACACCGTTGATTGGTGCGCACACCCGGACCGTAAATATGCTTACCTTGCGGTCTTTATGCCGGACCATCTGATCAAGATGTTCTTCGATTTATATCGTGAGCGCGCAGAGCATTACGGCTACATAGCATCGCCATACCAAATGGGTCATCTAGTGCCGGTGTATGTGGCCGAGACCGACCGACAAGCTGAGATTGAAGCAGAGCAGCACGTCTTGTGGTTGTATCACAAGGGTTTGCGTCACAAATGGGAGCAGTTTTTCCCACCGGGTTATGCGACTCGCGATGCGATGCGCAGCATCGTTGAGCATTCGGGAGAGATGGACTTCGCGAACTTTAGTTTCAAGCAGCTAAATGAAAAGGGTTTTTGCATTGTCGGGAGTGCTAATACGGTTCGCGAACGTCTGGGACAATATTCGACCGAGTTGGGGCATGGCCTGATTTTGGCGTTGACTCATTTTGGCGATATGTCGAACGAGCGAACTCGAGGGAATATGGAGCGATTCTCGAGCGAGGTCATGCCTGGGCTGCGCAAAGAGTTTTCTTACATGGCCTGATCGGACGTACACCTAATCGACATCAGATGTTTTTACGTATGCTATTGATCCCAGCACCATGGTTCCACTTACGCAGATCGAATGCGATGAGGTACAATTAATCGCGCAGGCGGCTATCGTCGTGAAGCACGTGGTGAACGAACGCATGGGTCCCGCAGTGTAGCACTAGCACTAAACTATGCGTTAAGTAGGTTAACTCTGGAGATGCTTTATGACGACTACAGTTACGATGTTACCACCCGAATTTGCCGATCTAGAGCGGTTTGCAGAGGACTGGGTGCATCCGACCGAAACGGAGCGCAACGCGTTTCGGGTTAAACAATCAATGGCAGATCTCGATGATTATTACGTAACCATATTTCCGCGGATGGACGCATTGTGTGAGTACATCGATCAATTTTCTCTCGATGCAATGCCCGCGGCAGCTGTACGTCTCTTGCGACTAGGGCAAATGTTGATGGAGGTTGTGCCTGCAACCGAGGTTTATCGGCAGCCGGATGTCCCGAATTCGCTTGACTTCGAACGCTTCCATATTATTTCTCCAGACGACCCAATTAAGGCCTTGGAAAACTAGAAACCCAAAACTTTCGATGAGGAACGTAAGCATGAGTAGCGCCCCAGAAATTGAGCTATCACCAGAACAACGCCTCCCGGATTGGGCAAACACGCGACCGGTATCGGATCGTTATCCGGACATTGATATGGGTCCATTGTCGATTGAGCCATATGTTAGCGAAGAATTTTTTGAACTAGAGCGCGAAAAGATTTTTAAGAAGATGTGGCTATACGTCGGCCGTGCAGAGCGTATTCCTAATCCAGGGGACTATTTCACCCAAGTGATTGAGGTAGTCCGGACGAAGAAAGATGGCAGATTCCCATCGTTTATTATTTGTCGAGATCATAATGGTGAAGTCCGTGCGTTTCGCAACGCTTGCCAACACCGAGGTACAACGGTCTGCTGGGACGATCATGAAAACTGGAAGACTAACAATCGCAAGTATTTTTCGTGTCGGTTTCACGGCTGGGTCTATAACACCGACGGCTCATTAAAATTCGTGCCGGATGAGAATCAGTTTTGCAATTTGAATAAGGCTGAACGCGGGTTATCCCCGGTGCAGTGCGCGGTGTGGAAAGATTTTATATTTATCAATGTCGATCCAGAACCCCGACAAACTCTCGAAGAGCAGATAAAGCCACATGCCGAGTTACTAAAAGATTTTCCGTTCGAAAAAATCCACAAACGCGGGATTTGGACGGCGACGGTGGATGTCAACTGGAAGGTTGCTATCGATGCATTTCAAGAGGGTTACCATGTGAATACGGTTCACGCGGCAACGATCCCGGAAGCGTTTAATGGGGCGTTAAACCCAAATTGCCGGCCGACCTCTATCCGATTGTTTGAGCAAGGCAATCGTTCGGTCACGTTTATGGTCTCACCGGACTTCGAACCGCCCGAAACGGAGAAGTGGATACGGAAGCGTGGATCGAGTTGGTATGCAGCCGGCGGAAGTGAGACGCTGAACGAATTCCCAGGGACCAACCCCGATAATGATCCGTTTTATGCGTTCGATTGCCATGGGTTTTTTCCTAACATGCTGGTGGATCCTTATATTGGTGGTTTTTATGGCCATGAATTTTGGCCGATCTCTGTAAACAAGACGCGTTGGATCGGTAGTATTAACTTTACCGAGCCCGAAAAGCCAAGTGATCTAATAACGCATGAGCACGGTAAAACGCTACTACGTGACGCCTTCCGAGAAGATACTGTCACGTTAGATGCATCGCAGGTCGGTTTGGAATCAGGGGCTCTAGAGACGACCGTCTTGTCTGACGGTGAGATGGCGCCGCGACATCTCTACAATGCTGTGATGGAAATGGTGAATTCCTGATATTGAAATAAGGGACAAACGTTATGCGAAGCGGAATAAGCAGCCACCTTTTGGGAGTCTTCGCGGTGGTGGCATTAGGTTTTGCCTCTTCACCTGTCTCGGCCCTTAATGTATCCGGATCCGTTACTGACCTAGCCGGCAGGCCGATCCCGTTTGTGCAGATTACCGTCAGCGGAGAGGGTGTGTTTCCCGCAACCACCAGTGTGTTCAGCGTTGCGGATGGCCAATTTTCTACCGGTTCAATTGATGCGACCCAAGACGTCCTTAAGGTTGATTGTTTTCGCATCGGTTGGGAAGAAGCTGGCCGTAAGGTACACGTTAACGGGGATGAGGTGGTGTATGCATTTACCTTGTCACCGAAGATAAACGTTGCTGATCAGGTACCGTCTTCGGCCTGGATTCCTGGCACACCTGGAGATCGAAAATATCATATTTTGATAAACGAGTGCGCAGGTTGCCACCAACTGGGCGCGGAGCGAGTAAAACGTTTTGCCCGCGCCCTGGATGGCCAGCCGTTTGCAGCAAAGCATGCTGCGTGGGGTGCGATGGTTCAATATATGCGTGCCGAGGCGTTGCGTATGGGTCCTGCTGGACAGTCCGAGTTGCGCTGGGGTTTAACCGAAGATAGCGCGGACTACAAAACCGCTCTCTCACCGCCGACCAGTTTTTTCCTGCCGCGCGATACCGACATTATCATTCCGTTTCTTGCGGAGGAATTCCCGACGGACTTTGACACAATGACCGACTATGACGATGTCGGTCGACTCGGCGAATATGGGGTGACCAAAGATACTGTTGTTGAAGAATTTTTACTCCCAACCTTTGGTTGGACACGTGAAGTGTCTATTGCGGCTGGTTCCGATCTCATTTGGTTCCTAGAGCTAGATGCGGATCGACTAGGCTCGTTGAATACGAAAGACGGCAGCGTAGACTGGTACGACGTCCCTGGAGAAGGTCCACAAGGTCCACACACTCTAAATGCAGATTCAAAAGGCAATCTATGGGTTGCGTTGGAGGAAAGCTATTCAATCGCACGCTTCAACACGCAATCGCACGAGTGGCGGGTTTACGGTCCGCCGGATGGGGTTAAGTTTGCTATTACGCATGATGCAGCACTTAATTCTAAACGCCAAGTAGAGCCCGACCCTGAAGGACGCATCTGGCTCACGCTGGTCGGGATCAACGAGCTGTGGAGCGTTCATGTTGATACCGGTGAAGTGAGGCGATTCAAAATGCCGTTGCCACCTGGTGAAGAGCAGTTCCACGTGTTCATTTATGGTGCAGCAATGGATCCAGACGGAAAAAGGATCTGGTGGACTCAGTTGCATGGCTTTTTAGGCGCATTTAACACCGAAACCGAAACAGTTGAGCGTATTGTTGATTTCCCACAGGGTGCGGCGCCGAGGCGACTGGCAATAGAAGATGATGGAACTCTATGGGTTCCGCTTTACGGTGAAGGCCAACTAGTTAAATTTGATACTAAAAAAGCAGTTGAGGTCGCGCGTTACGATATGCCCGACCGCGCAGGCGCGACATATTCCGTGACGTTGGATTCCAAGCGACGTGCGATCTGGGTTGGTACAACAAACTCCGATCGGATCTATCGCTTCGATATCGACAGTGAACGCTGGCGTCATTACCCGTTGCCCCGCAAGGAGGCGTTTATTCGGATGATTGAAATCGATCACGAAACTGGCGATATTTGGACTGCTTATTCGAATTTGCCGATCGGGCCCCGTGACCCTGACAAACATGGTATTGAGGGTGCAAATAACATGATCGTTCGCCTTCACCCAGGAGATTGATTAGGCCTTTTATGATGGGGCTAAAAGGTTGGTCGATGTTGCTGGGGTTGGCATTGACCAGTGCTTCGGCGATCGGGCTTGACTTAGACGGTGCACCGAAGGTTTACAGCGTTGGCGGTATCCAAATATCCGATCCGTGGGCAAAATCGAACGGCAGTGGAGCACACGCTGCGAAACTTTTTTTCGAATTTCAAAACAACGCAGATCAACGTGACGAATTGATCGACGTCCAATCCATTGTTGCAAGCGGCCCAACAAGTTTTATGCTCGCCCGGGATAGTGGCACTTCGCGCAGTTTAGCCACAGTTGAAGGGATCGAAATTCCCGTTTCAGAAAAAAGTTTTGAGCTGAGCGAAGTCGGGTACTATATAGAATTGACCGGATTTGAGTTGCCGGTATTGATGGGGACACGTTTCCCCGTCAATCTAAAATTCGCGCGTGCCGGAAGTATATCGATCGAGTTTGTCACGCGTTTCCATTCGCCTAAATTGTTGCGGCGTATTCGAGAGGCGGCGACTCGCGGCGATATCGAGATGTTGAAGGCGCTACACCCAGAGCGATGAACGCGATTGAATTTTCAATGCAGAATTGCTTGTTGAGGAACTCGTAAATTATATCTGCTACCCAAATTTTGATCATCGTAAACGTGGTGATTTTCATACTGTGCGCACTTACCCTACCCGGACAAGCGTTATATGAGTATCTGGCGCTCTGGCCCATTCCCCATACCCGGTTTTGGCAGCTGGTTTCCTACGGTTTTTTACATGGTGGGCTATTACATCTGGCTTTCAATATGATCGGGTTCTGGATTTTTGGGCGTGTAGTCGAGCGGCAGTGGGGTTCGATCCGATACCTTGTCTACTATTTTGTATGTGTGTTCGGCGCCGCCGTAGTCAGTTTATATACAAGTTATATGCTTGGGCATACGCAAATCACTGTTGGCGCATCTGGGGGCGTTCTTGGGCTTGTACTTGCCTTCGGTTTGATGTTTCCGGATGCCCGACTCGTACTATTTCCTATACCGTATCCGGTCAAGGCAAAATGGGCGCTTGTCGGTTTTGTCGTTGTCTCGGTCGTCCTAATCGCTACTGATACTCTCCCACGCATCGCCCACTATGCTCACCTCGGTGGTATGCTATCAGGGTGGATACTGATCCAATATTGGCGTCGCACCTCGACGCGATTCTAGAACGGAACATCTTTCAAAAATTCATCGTTGTGTGGGGGTGGTTCATCTGTACTGCTCGGAGCATTGTTGTCTGATCCAGTCTTTTCAATCTTCCATACGTCCAAACTATTGAAATATTTTGTGTCCCCTTGAGGACTATTCCATTCTCTTCCCCGCAAGTTAAACTCAATGTGAACTATATCGCCGATACTAAACCCATCAATGTGATCGCAACGGTCATTAGCCAACTGAAACATCACGTATTGCGGGTAATCGGGATTGTCGCTTAATTCTAAAACGAACTCCCGTTTGCGGAATCGTTCCGTGATTTGTTGAGCCTCGAAGATCGCGTGAAGCTTGCCGCTGATTTGTATAGTCATGCTGACGAGGATAATGAGAAATTGTGGGAACGCAAGTGTTCCGCTCCCCTGACCGCGACAACGAATATTTCCGCGAATTCACAGATGCCTCTAGCGTACCAACCGAGCCCCGCAAAATGAGCTCGCGGGCTAACCTGTAAGGGACGATTGCAAATCGGCGGCTATCTCATACGCATGCAAACGCGCTTGGTGGTCATATATCTGGCCGGTGAGCATCAATTCATCAACTTCAGTTTGCTCAACGAATAATTTGAGCTTCTCGCGAACCGTCTCTGGTGACCCGACGAGTGCATACCGGAGCATACGGTCGACTCCGGCCTTCTCGTGTGGTGACCAATAACTGTCCATATCCTCGATAGGAGGTTGCACCGGCCCTGGAAGGCCACGATGGAGGTTGGTGAACTGCTGCTGCGCCGAAGTAAAGATCCGCTGAGCCTTACGGTCGGTGTCGGCCGCGAATAAACCGACGCCGGCGATCGTGTAAGGCTCGCTCAGCTGCGCGGAGCTTTGAAAGTCGGCTTTGTACACCTCAAGCGCCTGCATTAACGCATCTGGAGCAAAGTGGGAGGCAAAGGCGAATGGCAACCCGAGAGCAGCGGCAAGCTGTGCACCAAATAGACTAGACCCTAAGATCCATAGCGGCACTTCCAAACCCGCGCCGGGCACCGCTTGCACCGTTTGGTTCGCCTGAACGGGGGCAAACAAAGCCTGTAACTCTCGAACATCTTGGGGGAAATTATTCGCGTTTGAGACTGGATCTCGTCGCAAGGCTCGTGCAGTGCGCATATCGGTACCCGGTGCGCGCCCTAGGCCAAGGTCAATTCGGCCAGGATACATTGCAGCCAGGGTTCCAAATTGTTCGGCGATTACGAGTGGTGAATGGTTTGGCAGCATTATACCGCCTGAACCGACGCGAATTGTGCTGGTTCCATTAGCGATATGGCCAATAACGACAGCGGTTGCGGCGCTGGCGATACCAGTCATGTTGTGGTGTTCAGCAAGCCAATATCGTCGATAACCCCAGCGCTCCGCGTGCTGGGCTAAATCTAAAGAGTTGTGAAATGCCTGCCTTGCATCGGCACCCTCTATTATTGGGGCAAGGTCAAGAATTGAAAATGGAATCACGGTAGGGTACCGGTCGCGGGCTTAACGTCCATTTCCCATCCCAAGCCTATTTGCAAGAGATTTTATCGTTTGCTTGATCCGGTTTTGAAATTTGGGTGTTGCTGTTCTCGGGTTCGGCGGGCTGCTATTGGACGCACTGGGATCATTGCCGGGTGACTTTAATTGTTGTTGCGTGGGCTTGTCTGTTTGGTTGCTGCGAGACCGTCGGCGTCGACGTTTTTTACTATGCTCTTCCTCGGGATTTGAATTTTCAGAATTTTTGACCGTTTGCTGGCGTTGGCGCTGAGAATCACCACGTTTTGTCTCACGGTTTTTGCCGTTATTGCTTGATGCTCGGGGTGAACGAGCACCCGAGTTGCCGGCGCGTTTATCACCACGGTCCCGTCGGCGCTTCCGCTCTGCAGTGGCATCGGCGATTGCGTCTTCGACAATACTCACTTGCGATACACTGTCGGTTGTACGCGGTTTTGTGGTCGGAAGCGCTGCTAGCAGTTCCGGCCCAAAACGGGCTACGGGGATTTTCTGCTCGATAAACATCTCGATGTCGGGCAGGCTCATTGCATATTCATCACATGCGAAGCTGATTGCGTCACCCGGTTCGCCGAGTCGCGCCGTACGCCCAATCCGGTGTACGTAATCTTCTGCATCAAAAGGTAAGTCATAATTAAATACATGACTCACGTCGGGTATATGCAAGCCGCGAGCCGCAACGTCCGTCGCTACGAGGATACTGAGTTTGCCTTTGGTGAAGAGTGCTAGGAGTTTTTCACGTTTTTTTTGCGGCACATCGCCTGATAATACTCCAACCGCATAACCCGCACGCTCTAACGTACGGGCGACACGCTCGCATCCGATTTTAGTATTGACGAAGATCATTGATCGATTAACATCCATTTGTGCAATGATCCCAAGCAGTAGCGGCAATTTCTCTTCCGTCGCTGGGAAGTAGACGCTTTGGCGTACCTGCGTCGCGGTGATCGTCTCGGTTTCGACAACGAGCTTTTTGGGTTCGTTCATATGCTCATACGCTAGTTCTAAGACCCGGTGGCTCAAAGTGGCGGAAAAGAGGAGGTTTTGACGCTCGGTCGCCTTAGGCATCTTGCGCAGTAAAAAACGTATATCTTTAATAAAGCCGAGATCAAACATACGATCTGCTTCATCCAATACCATTATTTCGATTTCGCCGAGTTTAATTGTTCCTTGTTTGACAAAGTCGATCAGCCGTCCGGGAGTTGCGATGACGATATCAACGCCTCCTTGGAGCATGTTCCGTTGTTTTTCGTAATCGACGCCGCCATAGATAAGAGCCGCCTTAATACCAGTGTTACCTCCGATTTCCTTCGCGTCTTTATCTATTTGCAGCGCTAGTTCGCGCGTCGGTGCGATTATTACCGCGCGCGGGTGGAGACTGCGATGATTCGGATCAGAAGGTCGCGTGAGTAAATGGTTATACAGCGCGACGAGGAATGCGATGGTTTTGCCGGTGCCTGTTTGAGCTTGCCCTGCTACGTCTTTTCCCTCGAGTGTTAACGGCAGAGTCATCGCTTGGATCGAAGTACAACGAATAAAGTTCGCCGCCTCTAGTCCCTTTAGCAGAGTCGGATGTATATCAAAATTTTCGAAACAGATGTCTGTAAGCGGTTTATCGGACACTTTGGCTCCCGGCCTTGGGCATAAAACGGCACTCAAACGACCGCTTTGTTTTGTTCAACGCGGTCTAGTCCCGATTCTTGCGCGTGTCATTGGCAGGCGATTTAGGGTCAGGGTTACGTTGGTTGGGGATCGGCTTGGATTGCAATCCGTCCATCTCAATCGGCCGTGATGTATTGATTGTACCTGAACAAGTCCCAAAGGGGCAGAGCTTATAGATATCGTCCGGCGGCGCCAATGATGGCAACAACCAGGCCTAAGCATAGGTTGACCCCAACTAGGCGACGGATTTGTCCGATGTTTCTGGCAGCCATAGCGAAGTCGTTTGAGTTAAGCGCTTGCCGCAGGCGTTTGAACGGCGCGAAAAAAACATGCATAAATAACATCGACATGGCTATCGCTAAACCGAACATCGTTAATAGCCAATGTGGCCATTCTAGGATTTCTCCGTAACGGGTGGTGCCCATCCATAGGCCTGTCGTGAAGAGGACAATGATCGCACCCCACACCCAACTAAAGAAACGTCCTAGAGCGGCTTGCCACAGTTGCGCTGGTTGCGGTGGTTCGAGGATCCCGGCCAGACTTGGACGCAGGCAAACATAGGCAAAGAACATTCCGCCGACCCAGATAATAGCTGCCAAAATGTGTGCGGTGATTGCGAGTAGCATAGTTGAGGCTCCAAGGCTTAGCGTGTAGTTGGTTAGCACCATGCTGCACGATGTACGTTGATGTTGTCCAGTACGGTCCATTAAGGATGTATCATCACGCCCTAATTGATACCCTCGTTGAACTTGACTATCTCGGAGAAGAACTTAAATGAGACTCAAAGACAAAGTTGCGATCGTTACAGGCGGCGCAGGTGGGATGGGGCGGGATACCGTGTTGCGGATGTTAGCGGAAGGAGCGCATGTAGTGGTCGCCGATTTCAACGCTGACCAGGGTGAGCAAACGTTAGCGCTTGCTAGTGCTGCCGGCCAGGGTGACAACGTGTGTTTTCTAAAGGTCGATGTCGCTAGCGAGTCGGACGTTAAGTCAATGATTGAATGTGCATGTGACAGATTCGGTCAACTCGACATTGTATTCAACAACGCCGGTGTGGGCGGGGTGATCGGGCCAATTTGGGACGTAGAAGAGGACGAATGGGATTACACTTTCGATGTGCTGGTAAAAGGTGTGTTTTTCGGTATCAAACACGCCGCACGTATATTTCGGCTACAAGGCGAGGGTGGCGTCATTGTCAATACGGCCTCGGTTGCCGGCCTCAGCGGTGGTTGCGGCCCATTGGCCTATTCAGCAGCTAAGGCGGCGGTAATCAACATGACCAAGAGTGCCTCGGTCCAGCTCGCCGATGAACGTGTGCGAGTCAATGCGATTTGTCCAGGGTTTATTCTGACGGGTCTGACAAAATCACCAAAGGTGTCGACGGAGCAAGCCGGTGCGCATCTCGATGGATTGCAACCATGGCCTGACCACGGGACGGGGAATGATATTGCTGGGACGGTTGTATACCTGGCATGCGACGATTCGCGCTTCGTCACGGGTGAAGCGATTACGATCGATGGTGGTTTAACTGCTATTGGTCCTGACATGTGGCAGCGCTTTGGTCAACCGTATGAAGCCGATATGACTAAGAATCGTTTGAATCGTGGCACCACCGGCGAGCAAACTGTTGTGCGTGATGTGCAAGAATGAACTAGGCCTAGCCAGCGTTAGCGAAATGGTAGTTCCAGTCGCATGTAAACTTTCCCCGCTTATAGCCTGACGGTGTCGATGCGTTAATTAATTGCGGCGACGAAAACGAAGGAAGATTCTGACGCAATTCGGAATTAGGCTAAATTTAATTTGGCGGTTCTGTCCCCTCACGTTTAGGTGCGTCGCTTGGGACACAAGGTATACTAGGATCCCAGCACTTTCATTAATTGTCGGGGAAGGCAGACGATGGCAAAGTACAAGCACGCCCAGGAAAATTATTTTCCGACGCCGGATGATCGACTCCTCATCGAGGAATTCAAACAGAATCCTATCGGGCACCATAGTCCCGATCTCCAACGATTATTAAATCGCCTCCGTGGTGCTCCGATGGCGGGTAAGCATTGCTTAGTCGTTCTCGATCCAAATCGGCAGTGGCAACTAGCAAAAACCACAGGGGTAAGAGGTGAGCCGATAAAGTTGCTACCAAAACGGTTTACGAACTTGGTTGACGCTGAATGGCACGTATTCAAATTACGGTGGAAAGCCTTGACCGGTGAAACGCTAGTGAAGTGATCAAACCTTCGGCGATACTAGACCCAACTAGAGAGTTGATTCAATGATGAAGATAACCGCGTACGCAGATCACGTGAGCGTTGCTCCAGGTGAAACGATTAATTTCATGGTCAACTGCGGTGCCAAATCATTTAAGGCAGACATCGTTAAGCTGATTTGTGGCGATACGAACCCTGATGGCCCGGGTTACAAGGAAAAAGTGATCCGGACGGCTGTAAGTGGAACCTATAAGGGGCGCAGGCAGCGGATTCACGCGGGTTCATTCGTGGAGATCGGTAACGCCGAGGTATTCACTCGACTGCGAAGTTTCACCCTTCAGGCATTTATTTGGCCAACAACGCCAGAGAAAGGTCGACAAACGGTCATCTCTAATTGGTCTCACGTCGAGCAAAGCGGTGCGCAGTTGGTAATCGAAGCGGATAACGGTGGTGTTGGCCTAACCCTGGGTGATGGCAAAGGTAAAGTGCAGACATTTGCGACGGGTAAGCCGCTACTTATGCAGGAGTGGTATTTCATTGCCGCTAGTTTCGATGCTAAAACCAAAACGATCCAGCTGATTCAGGAGCCGTTGCACACGCATGTTGGTTGCAACGACCAAGCGCGGCAGAAACGCGTCGCGAAGTTCGGCAAGTTTCCCATACATAACTATCTAGTCACTCTGGGTGCCCAATTTGTGCGCCATGATAAGGGACGCATTGTCTGCGAGCATCACTACAACGGCAAGATTGACAGCCCGAGGATTGCCTCACGCGCCCT
>Ga0310344_10002491_pt1 | contig 13854 bp, 12 predicted proteins | sample HC15DNA20200_MG_FD_203801 | JGI IMG/M metagenome (GOLD analysis project Ga0310344, IMG submission 203801) | Marine microbial communities from station ALOHA, North Pacific Subtropical Gyre - HC15-DNA-20-200_MG | ecosystem: Environmental > Aquatic > Marine > Oceanic | place: Pacific Ocean: North... | reverse complement strand
CAAATTCTATTCCTTTTTGTAATATAAATGATCTGAAATCTGTTCTTTCATCATATCCTGGTAAATCGTCATCACGGTTAAATCCATGATCTTTAGCATAAAGTTGTAACCAGTCAAGTATCGGATCTCCTAAAACATAATTGCGTGTTGCAGTTGCAGACACCCAAGAAGACCATTCTTGGTAATTAGTTGGATTATATTCACTTCCATCATCTGAACGCACTAATAAGTCAGTAATTGTTCTATCCATACTATTTTCTAATCTCCATAAATATTAGGCTTAATTTAATATATCACCATATTGACAATCACTAATAGTGATATATAAATATAACAACACCTAGAATGCATTTTAAAGAGGAGATTTATAATGTCAAAACCAAGAATTATGTACTATAACGATGGCCGCCATTCACACATATATCGATATGAGCCTCCTATGCAAAAAGAAGAATATCTCTCTATGGTTGATGAAGTTGTAGGGACTTCTGTTGAAGCAATTATGCTTTGCCTAGGAGAAGGAAGAACTATGCTTCATGATACTAAAGCAGGAGAGTTGCTAGGACATAATGTAGATAAATGGGACCATGCTATATTTCGACGAACATACCAAAATGCTACGCATCTGATTAATGAAGGCAATGACCCACTTCGAATCATTTCTGAAAGAGCTCATGAAAAAGGGATATTATTATATCCTAATTTAATTATGCAGCGAGGAGGAGTAGATCATGCAACGGTGAGATGTTCAGATTTTCGCTTTAACAATACACATCTAGAGATTGGGGCAAAAGGAGACTTAGATCCTTCTTTCCCTGGATACGACGGGCTTGATTTTAAACACGAGGAAGCAAGAAATGAACGGTTTTCGATAATTGAAGAAGTTTTAACTGAATATGACGTAGATGGTTTTGAATTATATTTAAGCCAAATGCCATATTTTTTCCATCCAAAAGAAATTGATAGCGGCCGCACAATTATGACTGACTGGGTAGGAAAAGTATATGAACTACTCAAAAAAACTGGAAAACAACGAGAATTAGTTGTTAGGGTTCCTTTAGATCTAAAAGAAAGTCATGCCATAGGACTTGACATTGAAGAGTGGATTAAACGAGGTATTGTTGATGCTGTAGTAGGAGAAAATGTTCAACAAGGACAAATGACAGACTTTACTCCATTAATTAAAGTTGCTGATAATACTAAGACTAGAGTCATCGCTCCAGTCTCTAATGGAGTTGGTTCAGATCGACTTGGTACTGCTACAATTTCTGTTATTCGTGCAACTGCATCAAATTACTGGCAGCAAAATGTAGATGGTTTATATTTAGGTGGATGGCATGGAGAGTGGCCTTATGAAGCTGCTTTCTATGAAAAACTCCGTGAGCTTCCACATCCAGAAATAATGTCTGCTAAAGATAAATTCTATTCTGTACCTACATCTGAAGATACTTCAACAAAACTACCTTGTAAACTTGAACTAAACACTCCAGTTTCTGTTGATTTCACTATATCCGATGATTTGCATCGATGGGGAAATGTCGATAGAGTTCATGAGGTTATTTTTAGAGTCCGTATCATAGGACATACGGAACTAGACCAAATTAATTTTAAACTTAATGGAGTAGAGCTACCTTCTAGTATCCATAGAAGGATTAATGAGCTTTACAAACAAAGAGTCCCTCATTATAGAGTTATGGGAGGATACTGGCATATATTTAAACTAGATTCCAAACATTGGCCCAAAAAAGGGATTAATACATTTACAGCAACTTTACTTTACAGAGACTCTGATTTATCTGAAAAGGATATAATATGTACACTTCGAGATGTTGAAATAGAGACGAAGTATTTGCTTGGTAAAAGCTTTCAACGTGATATAGTTGACCCAGATTTAGGTCCATCAGATAATTATTAAAAATTAATAAAAATAGGAGGATATTAATGGATTATGTAAAACTTGGTAGTAGCGATCTAAAAGTTTCAGCTCTAACTATGGGAACTGCTTTTCGTGGAGGACAATATAAAGACTGGCCAGGAGTAATACAAAGAGCTTTAGATCTTGGAGTTAACACATTCGATACTGGTGGATATACAAGAAATGGTGTCAACTCTGAAGATGTTCTTGGAGAAGCAATAAAAAATAAAAGACAAGATGTAATACTTGCAGTAAAACATACACCACAAGGTCCTACTACTCGAAGCGCTATAGAAAATCGATTAAAAAGCATGAAAACTGATTATATCGACGTTCTCCAAATTTTACCTTGTCGGTGTGCACGTGTCCCTGAAGATAACCAGGGATATTACCCAGATGGCCCTCCTGACTTCGAACATTCATCGATTACAAAATCTATGGAAGATACAGAAAAACTTGTTAGGGATGGATTAATTCGCTACATTGGAGTTTCACGATTTACTCCCCCAATGCTTGAAGAAGCAAATGCAGCTCTCACTTCAACGAAAATCATTTCAGACCAATTACAATTTAATCTTTTTAACCGTAGTATTGAAAACGAAACTCTTCCATACTGTAAAAACAATAATATTAGTATCCTAGCTTATAGTCCTCTTGCAGTAGGGCTACTTTCAGGAAATAAAGAGGTGATTCAAAGACAGCTCGGTGCAAAGTATGAATGGTTTCAGCCTGATAAAATTGATAATAGCTTACGTGTCGTCGAAATCCTACGTGAAATAGCAGCAGATAGAGGGAAAACTACAGCACAAGTTGCATTAAACTGGGTAATGAGTAAAGGTATTGTATTACCAATTTCAGGACCAGACACAATAGCACATATCGAAGAAAATTGTGGATCTACAGGTTGGAAACTTACCGTAGAAGAACTTTCACGTATTAATGACGCTCTTCCACCAACAATAAGTGAGTAAAACCTTAACCCAGGAAATAACAAATGGCGATAGAATATATACAAAAAGACTATCCTGATTTCGATATTCCACCATACAAAGGAACTTCTTATGAATCATGGATTCCAGACACTTTAGATTTGGCTGAACGTGCAGATCTTGCAATCAATGGATTAACTGGCCCAACCGATCCAGAAGCAGATTACGAAGCATACTGGCAAGTGAATTTTTTTCGTAACCCACCAATTATGTGGCATGATATTGATGATGTTCAACCTAAATTTATGGAAGCATTACCTCTTTTACGAATTATCACCGGTAGCCAGTATAATAACCAGGTAGACTTCGCCTGGATGACTACTTTGTTACGTTCTATAGGTCCAGATGGCCTAATATATATGCCTCTAATTGGGAGACCTTGGGCAAAATTCTACAGAGGCCCTGATGGATATCCAAATCCTGTATGGAAAGAAAACGGTCAAACAACAAATATTGATGATCCATCAGTCGAATTCATTGCACAACCTTGGGTTGCTACAGGAAGATTACTTTCAACAATGGTTGTTTATTACAATCGTGATAACAATGAAATTTGGAAAACTACTGCACAAAGCGTTGTTGATCGCCTAACTACACTTGCAATACATAAAGACTCTTTCTCATACTATGTTGAAGGCAGTTTTGAACCTAATGCAACAGTAGATAAGAATTCAAAAATGCCCCAAGGAGTACAAGCGGGTTTATCTACAGGAAGATTAATTCAAGGATTAACACATGTCTATAAATTCATGGATTACAAACCAGCAATAGAATTAGCTGGGAAATTAGTATCCTATCTTATAAATCATGCAGCTTTTTTTGATAAAGATGGTAAATTTATTGAAAACACAGAAGAAAGAAACTTTATCCATTTCCATGACCATGCTATAGATTTACTTTTTATCCTTGAGTATGCTACTGAAACAAAAGATATGGACCTGATTAAATTCGTTAATAAAAGTTATAAATGGGCACGTACACAAGGTTCTTGTACTGTAGGGTTTTTCCCTGAAATCATTGAAGATATTCCCATTAGTTATAAATACCCTCAACACCAAAGAGGTTGCCTTGTATCAGAAACCTGTGAAGTAACTGATATGATTAACTTAGCATTAAAACTTACAAAACTTGGTATTGCAGATTACTGGGATGATGTCGATAGATGGGTTCGCAATCAATTTGCTGAAAATCAACTGACCCGAATTGACTGGATAGAACGAATACATAATCCAGCAAAAGAAATTAATGTGATGCGTGTTGGAGAAACTGATGAACGAGTTGCGGAACGTAATATTGGTGCTTTTGCTGGTTGGCCGAGTGCTAACGACTGGTCCCTTACTGCAGGAATAATGCACTGTTGCACAGGAAATGGAGCTAGAACAATTTACTATGTTTGGGAAAATGTTATTACTTATAACAATGATAAATTATCACTGAATTTACTACTTAATCATGCATCTGCATGGGCAGACGTTAAGAGTCATATCCCTTATGAAGGTAAAGTAGAGATAAAGATCAATCAAAGGTGTAACGTCCTCTCTATCCGTATACCGGAATGGATTGAATCTAACAGCACTGATGTAATATGCCTTGTAAACAATCATCCTAAACAGACCACATGGAATGGTCGTTTTGTAGAGATAGCATCCCTAAATCAAGGAGATACAGTTATACTTGATTTTCCTATTGAAGAAAAAACTGTCACAGAAATGATTGGATCAGTACTATATACACTAGTAATAAAAGGAAATGAAGTTGTATTCATTGATCCACCTGGAAAAATCCATCCATTATATCAGCGTTCACACTATAGAGAAAATAATACTCGCTGGAAAAAAATAAAACGCTTTGTGCCAGATAAGCACCTCGATTACTTCTAAAAAACCCTTGTTAGCTAGGTGCACACAGAGGATTTTCTGGGCTGTATTGAATATATATCGGAACTTGTTTTGTTTTAACTAACTGAGATTGTGCATCACGCCACATCCTAGCCCATATTTTCCAATCTTTAATCTCAGTAGAAGGATTATCTTTACTTCGTGTAACCCAGCTTGGTTTTAAAGGATGTCCAGAAAATTGATGAGTCGGATGGTATCTTAAGTCAAAACTCCACCTCAGCTTATTACTGAAGTTAGGAAGGGATGCATGTTTGGTTAATCTGTGTAAAAATATTACATCTCCAGCATTAACTGGTACAGAAACAGCATCTTTTTCATTGATTAACTCTTCTGGAATACCTCCTCCTACAGATTGATTGAATTTTTTGTAAAAATCATCTGCTGGACAATGTGTATCTAACCCAGATTTATGACTTCCTGGAATTACTCTAAGACAACCCATTTCTTCAGTAGAATCAGTCATAGCAATCCAGACAGTTAAAATTTGTGTTTCTTCAGCTTCACTCGGATAATTGACAAAATCCTGATGCCATGGAGTCTCAGAAACTCCAGCATGGATTGTACCCTCAGGAAGTATTTGCTGAGGAGGTTTAATCCTTAAAGTATTTATAGGATTAGAACTAATCTCTGGCCCGATAAATATTTCTATAACATCATTTAATTTTTTATTCCGCATTAAATTAAATATTGCTGGGCCCAAGTGAATAGGAGTATTTTCATCTAATACTTCATACGGAAATCTTGATTCAAAATTTTTATGATACCGAGAACCTGTTTCAGATATAAATTGAGACATACGGTCTAAAAATAAAAGATTGTCATATGCCTTCTTTAATTTACCTAATCTGGATAATCCAGATATTAGCTGATCAAGCACTATAGAATATTCATTAAATACTGGATTAATATCTTCTTTATTAAGAACTCCAGAAACAACCACATATCCATTCTTTCTAAATGAATCTGCTACTATATTTTTATGTTTTTCTATCTGAGTATCCACAGGTGACTAACTTAAAATTTAAGAGTTTAAAACAAAATCATCTTAACAAAAAACCGAATCCATCTTCAAATGATATCCAGATTACGACATACCAGGTATAAAATCCTCTCAAAAAACTTGACATTGCTATAGATATACTGTTTACTTTAGCTCAAATATAATCGTACCGAAAATCTATAGTAAAAACACTATAAAAAAGGCGAGATCTAATGCTAGCATTTATATCTAGAAGGATGATTTTAGCAGTACTAACAATATGGGTTGTATCAGTACTTGCTTTTGCCGTTATACAATTACCTCCGGGTGATCTTGTCGACAAATACATCGATGGACTTATGGAAGGTAACTTTGGTTCTGGCGGAGAAGCTTCACTTGAAAATACACATAAAGAAGCTCAATATCTACGAGAATACTATGGACTAGATAAACCATTTTATGTTCGATATGGCCTGTGGGTGTGGAAGATGAGAAACCTTGATTTCGGATATTCTTATCTGAGACGCGGAACTTCCAATTCTAATCAAATTAAAGTAACCGAACTCATACAAGATAGGTTATGGATGACCTTAATTCTCACTGCTGCTACTACTGTATTTATTTTTATTGTCGCATTTCCTATTGGTATATATTCTGCAATGAGACAAAATACTGTGGGGGACTACACCGCAACATTTATTGGATTCATAGGACTATCTGTGCCTGATTTCTTGTTAACTATTGTCTTGATGTACATATTCTTTAAATATTTTGATCAATCGGTAGGTGGATTATTTTCTCCAGATATGGAATATGAACCATGGAGTATTGCTAAAGTACTCGACTTACTAAATCACCTTATTATTCCATGTGTTGTACTTGGAACAGCAGGTACTGCAGGACAAGTACGAATACTTAGGAATAACTTACTCGATGAACTTGGTAAACCATATGTAATTACTGCAAGGTCTAAAGGTTTAGCTCATTGGAAAGCTGTAATGAAATATCCACTCCGAATTGCAATTAACCCTATGATCAGCGGTATAGGTCAACTTCTACCTAGCCTGATTGGTGGAAGTGTTATTATCTCTGTAATACTTAGCTTACCAACATTGGGTCCAGTACTATTACAATCAGTACTTTCCCAGGATACATATGCCGGTGGATTCATAATACTCATGTTAGGGATACTAACAGTAATTGGTGTGTTGATTTCTGATATCATGCTTGCAATAATTGACCCTCGTATCAGAATGTGGGAAGAAGGAAGCACAACATAATAATACTTATATCTTATGACAGCTAAATAACGGATTTGGTTGATGTTAGCATTTATATCTAGAAGATTAATTTTAGCATTCTTTACAATATGGGTTGTATCAGTACTTGCTTTTGCCGTTATACAATTACCTCCCGGTGATATGGTTGATCAATACATAGACGCCTTGATGGAAGGTAGTTATTTTATTGGGAATATTGGTGCCAATCCAGCTCCTCTTCAAGAAACTCAAAAAGAAGCTCAATATCTACGTGAATATTATGGACTAGATAAACCATTTTATGTCCGATACGGTAAGTGGGTATGGAATATGCGAAAACTTGATTTCGGATATTCATATTTGAGACGAGGGACTTCTGCAGGCCAACAAGTCAAAGTTACAGAAATAATCCAGGATAGGTTATGGATGACCTTAATTCTCACTGCTGCTACTATATTCCTTACTTTTATTATTGCATTTCCTATCGGTATATATTCTGCAATGAGACAAAATACGGTAGGTGACTACACCGCAACATTTATTGGGTTCATAGGGCTATCTGTGCCTGATTTCTTGTTAACTATTATTTTAATGTATATTTTCTTCAAATATTTCGATACATCAGTAGGTGGACTATTTTCTCCAGATATTGAATATGAACCATGGAGTATTGCTAAAGTACTCGACTTACTAAATCACCTTATTATTCCATGTGTTGTACTTGGAACAGCAGGTACTGCAGGACAAGTACGAATACTTAGGAATAACTTACTCGATGAACTTGGTAAACCATATGTTGTAACAGCACATGCAAAAGGATTATCTGTTTGGAGATCTGTAATGAAATATCCCCTGCGTGTTGCAATTAACCCTATGATTAGTGGTATAGGAAATCTCTTACCTTCCCTAATTGGAGGAAGTGTTATTATTTCTGTAATACTTAGTCTCCCAACTTTAGGCCCCGTGTTATTAGAAAGCATACAAAAACAAGATACTTATGCTGGTGGATTTATAATACTTTTGTTAGGAATTCTCACAGTAATAGGTGTTTTATTATCGGATATAATGCTAGCTATTGTAGACCCTCGAATCCGAATGTGGGAAGAGCAAGGACGTAACCGTAATAGTTGAAGATAATATTTCATGATTGATGACATAAGTTATGCCACTGTAGGATTTACTGATCGCAACCTTGAAGAAGCTTTTGATGTAATAGCAGAAGCAGGATTTCCACAAGTAGAATTAACGTGTAACCCTCCCCACGTAGACCACCCTTTAAAACCTGATGAAATTTCCCATGTTTTGAACTTATCAAATAAAAGTGGAGTCAGAATAAGAACAATACATGCACCTACTATGCCAGTAGCATTAGGAATTCCTGATAAAGATTCGTGGAAAATTTCAATGGCTGCATTGGAAAAATTCATTCATATAGCCTCAGACTTAGGAGCCACAGATATGGTCATCCATCCCGTAGCATCATCAGGATATATTGAAAATGCAAGAAATCCGGATGTATTTCAAGAAATCAAAAATGCAGTACCTCTCTCCCTTGATTATCTACTCCCAATTGCCGAAAAACTCAAAGTATGTATAAATCTTGAAAACTTACCATACAACGATATTCCATACCCATATATAAATATGAAAGAATTACGCCCACTTGTTGACCAGTATCCATCTGATTACCTTGGATTAATTTTAGATACGGGGCATGTTGGAATTTTAGGTGACAATATGGTTGATGAAATAACCATTGCTGGATCAAGATTAAGAGGTACCCACATACACGATGTAGACCGCCCTAAGGGGACTGATCATATAGCCCCCAAAAGAGGATTTTTAAATTGGGAATCTCTGCTACAAACATTACAAAAAATACAGTATTCAGGCCCCTATACTTTCGAAACTAATATTCCAAAAGAAAATGAAACCACAAAATCTCTTGCAATATACGTTCGTGAATTTGCTAATTCATGGTTAACCTAGATAAATTAAAAATTAAAACTATTGCTTAAAATTCTATCTAAAAAATGCTAAACTATATGCACTTACAATACATTAGATAAATCAAATATACTTGGAGGTTATTTTGGCTGAAAAAATGGCTGAATTTAAAGTATCGAACGATGCTCTTAATGATGAAGAAGAACTACGTTTTCGTATGAATGAATACGGATATTTGTTTTTTAGGAAACTACAAAACCCCAACCAGCTATTGAATTTACGCAAAGATATGTTAACTGCAATTAATGAGGGAGGGTGGCTTGAAAAAGGAACTGACTTAATGGATGGCATTGCAGATATATCAAAAAGATGTACTGAAGGCGACTCTGAATATCCTGAGGTTTATCATAGAGTTTATAAATTAGAATCTTTCCACCGTACTGCTCATTCACAAGTGGTACTAGATACTATGAGAAAAATTATTAATGCTCCCGTACTACCTCATCCTCAAACAATAGCAAGATTATGGTTCCCTCATTTTACTGAACATACTACTCCATCTCACCAAGATTTCGTTCATTTCCAAGGTGTCTATGATACTTATACATGCTGGACTCCAGTTGGAGACTGTCCACGTGAACTTGGCGGATTAGCAATATTGCCAGGAACTCATAAACCACGAACTGTCTATGACCATCATTTTTCATTAGGTGCTGGAGGACTCAACGTTGATAAACGTGATATGGAAGGTACCTGGGTAACTACTGATTATGAGGTAGGAGACTGTTTAATGTTCCATAGCCTCACTTTACATCAAGCTCTTCCCAATATTACAGAAAATAAGCTAAGAGTTTCTTTAGACAACCGATATCAATCAACCGAACATAAAATAGCTGAACATCAATTGAAGCCACACATGGATGAGCTATATCCTATTTCATGGGATGAGGTTTACTCTAATTGGCAAAAAAAAGATCTTCAGTATTATTGGTTAAATCAAGTAAAAGAGGTGATCCCTAAGGATTTCCAGTATTCTCAACGTGGGTTTAACGAAGCAGTAAAATTAGCTGAAACAGGTGATGGCAGAGCTATCCTTAAATTACAGCGTGCAATTAAACTCAACCCTGATTCAGATAATGCAAAAGTAGCAAAAGAAGTGCTTAGTAACATTTAAAACAAACTGAGATTTATGTATTACGATGTTTTCCAAACTAACTTTGGGTGGGTTGGTATCATAGGTGATAGGAAAATGATACATAAAATTACTTTACCTGTACCTGACAAAATTTCTTGTGAAATAGAATGCATTAACTCTAACCAGTCCCTCGAACACAAACCAAATTATTTACAGAATTTACAACAAGATTTAATTAAATATTACCAAGGTGAAAAAATTTCTTTTGCTAATATACTATTAGACTTAATAAACACTAAAGACTTCCCTAAAAATGTGCTTACAATATGTCGCTCAATACCTTATGGAGAAGTACGTACTTATAAATGGATAGCAAAAACAATGGGTAATCCCAAATTAGCCAGACCAATTGGAAACGTATTATCAACTAATAATCACCCTATCGTGATCCCCTGCCACAGAGTTATTCGTTCCGATGGAAATATTGGGGGATTCGCAGGAAAAATACATCCGAAATCATTAAAACATTATCTACTAAAATTGGAAGGAAATAATCTATAACTTATGAAAGCAACAGATAAAAAAACCATAGGAAAAACTAATACTCAGGTAACTCGTTTTGGACTAGGTGGAGCTAACTTAAAAAACACTGGTGTATCTCCCAATATATCGGAAAAGACAATACAAAAAGCATTGTCATTAAATGTAGGTTATTTTGATACAGCTCCGCTTTATGGAGATAAACAAAGTGAAAAAAATCTTGGAAAAGTTTTACCTCATGCCAATAGAACACAATTTGCACTGTCTACTAAAGCTGGACGAACATATTCTCCTGGTATTATGTCACCAGAAACTGCCAAAATGGACCTCTCATACGATGGAATACTAAGATCGGTTGACTCAAGCTTAAAAAGATTATCTTTGGACAAAATAGATATTTTATTTATCCATGACCCTGACCTTCATCCAGAAGGTAGAAATTCTGGTTTTAAACAAGTTATCGAAGAATCATTTCAAGCAGCTCAAAAACTTAAAAATGATGGATTAATCAATGCTATCGGTGTTGGTATGAACGAATGGGAAATGCCATATAAATTCATTCAAGAATTTGATCTTGACTGTGTATTACAAGCAGGCAGATATACATTAATGAATCAAACTGCCCTGCATCCATTTTTAGATGAATGTGAAAAAAGAGATGTCAGTGTAATAACTGGTTCTACACTCAATGGAGGATTTATATTTTCTAATATGGACAACAATACTATGATTAGTTACCAACCCGAAATAGATAGAAATGATCTAACAATCCCTGTAAAAGGTAAAAAAATAAAAAACATTTGTAATTCTTATAATGTTCCAATGATATCAGTAGCACTACAATTTCCTTTCAGGCATCCTGCTGTAGCTAGTGTTCTCACAGGTACATCAACACCTGAAGAACTACAAGAGAATATTTCCTTATTTGACATTAATATACCTAAAGATCTTTGGGCTGAATTAGAATCTGAAGGGTTGATTGAAGTTTAAAATATATGAACCATGGCAAATTTCTATGGCAGGGATTATTCTTCAATGTATCACAGACGGCAAAGCTCCATCGGTGAAAATGGCAATTCAAGGAGTTAAAATGATTAGGATAGCAGAGTCAGAAGGTTTCAATGAATCCAATATATATTTAGACTAAGATTGGATCTGCTTTAAATGATTCACCAAGAAACATGAATCAATTCAATAATTACAAACTTTGATTTCGCTAATCCATCAAATATTTAGATACGAATCAGCCCATTCTAACGAGTGGGCTGATTCGTATCTAATCTGGACATATTTTATTGGTGGAGACGGGGGAGAGTCGAACTCCCCGTCCACAAGATCCTTGTACCAGAACATCTACAGGCTTATCTGGTCTAAAATTTCGCTATTTGCTCCTAGATCAGAAAATGGAACCAACAACTATTCGATTTTACTTAAGCTATCTATATCGAAGTCTAGATAACAGCATCCCAAATATCGTCGCCTCTACAGAAAGTTTGGGAAACAATCTGCGAAACGTAGCCGAATTAAGCGGCTAAAGCTAGCTTTTGATTATTGCCAGTTACTTTTTTTGTCATCTTTATAACGAGGTTAGATGACACCCCGACCTGCAATCCCGTCAAGAAATCTCCCGTCGAAACCACGCGTCCCCTTATGTAAATATACATAATAATAATTAATGGATTTTACACCTATTTGCTCTCCATGTCTATAATAAGCCACCAAGAGCAAATTTAGACACCTGGATATCAATTTATTCCCTTTTATTTGACTTTTAAAATATACCAATATTAAATGACTACAACTATATCAATAATGATAAAATCACTAAGGAAATTTTTATAATGGAGTTTAAATATCATGACTAAAAATTCATATCCTACATGGGAACATTTTATTAAAACTAAACAATCTCCTTACTTTAGTAGTCGTAAAGCATTTCCAATGTTAAATGCTGAAACTCCTACTTTTATGGGAATACCAGTAGCAAAAACACTGAATGATATTAAAGGTGCAGATGCTGTGATTATTGGAGCTCCTTATGTTGCTACATCTGGTGAAGAATATATGGGAGTCTCAAAACATGAATGGATTCAAGCTCCTAAAAGGGTTAGGCAACAATCCATTCGTTATAGATCTGGATATATACAAGATTTTGATATTGACATATTTGAAAAATTGCATGTAGTCGACTATGGGGATGCAGAGATTCCTTCAGAAGTTATGGAAAAACAGTCACCTGAAAATATTCTTAAAGCACAAGCTGCAGTTGAAGAAAAAGTTGTAGATGCTTTGAATGTTGGAGCTATTCCAATAGTCATCGGTCAAAATTCTCCTTGTGGATCATATGCAATTGCTAAGCCCATTGCAGAAAATACCAAAGGAGAAGTTGGATGCATTAGCCTTGATACACATTGGGACTCAGAACCTATCGATTATTTAACCAACGATTCACGTATTGCTGGGAGTGAAAGTTGGAAACATAAAATGTATCAAATACATAAAAATATGCACCCACGTCATTTAGTTGAAATCGGAGAACGGGGAATGTTAGAAGACAAAAATATTATTCGAAAATACCTCCAGCAAGGAACTCGCTTTATTTCTTCATGGGAACTTCGTACATCACTTGGTATCGATGGACTAATCAAAGAACTCGATAGAGCTTATAATGGAACTGATTCTGTTTATGCTCACTTTGATATGGATGTAATTGGTGGTGCTGGTCCAGCATCAGGTGATATTTTAGGTGAAGCAGCAGAACCTATTGGATTAACTGAATACGAAGTTATTCGAATAGCCCATGAAATTGGAAAAAGAGGATTATCTGGTTTGTCTTTTATCTGTATCCCACCAGGGTCACCTCTTATTTACCGTACAATAGTTTATGTGATTATGTATTTATTGGCTGGATTAACTTTAAAAAGTGATTGATATATCACGTTATATATATTTTGTAATATTGTGTATATGAATCAATGGATTAATTATCAACGATATATGCATGTAACCTAAGAACTACAATATAGGGTGTGCAAAACACAGCTATGCACCATATGTATTGTGTTGCAGAATAATAAATTGATTTTTACCACGTGTAAATGCTAAAATAAACATATATTATTATTTTATATTTTAGGTTAATTTAATGTTATCAACTATATATTCAAAAGCACTCATCTTTGCTCTCCTTAT
>Ga0310344_10002489_pt1 | contig 13856 bp, 8 predicted proteins | sample HC15DNA20200_MG_FD_203801 | JGI IMG/M metagenome (GOLD analysis project Ga0310344, IMG submission 203801) | Marine microbial communities from station ALOHA, North Pacific Subtropical Gyre - HC15-DNA-20-200_MG | ecosystem: Environmental > Aquatic > Marine > Oceanic | place: Pacific Ocean: North... | reverse complement strand
CGCCACCAAGCAACGCACTTTTCCCTGTCGGAAATTTCCCATCACGCGATCTCTCGCCCCTTGTTGCATATCACCATGAATGCATGACACGCTACCAATCTCCGATTTCAGTTGCTGGTAGACACGTTCGGTTCGCCGCTTAGTGCGACAAAACACGATCGACTGATGGGGCTTCTCCTCCTTAAGAATCTTCAGCAGCAAGGGAAGTTTTCGCCGCTGTTCAACCGTGTAATAAAATTGATCGATTGTCTCAACGGCCAAGTCTTTGGGCGAAAAGTTGAGCGTCGTCGGTTCATACATGTAACGCTTTGCCAGTCCCAAAATCGACTTTGGCACTGTCGCACTCAATAATAGGGTCTGTCGATCTTTGCATGTGCAGTTGCGTAAGATCTTCTCGATATCAGGCCGAAAGCCAATATCCAGCATGCGGTCTGCTTCATCCAAAACAACACACCAAACTTCTCGCAAGTCAAGTGTCCGGCGTTGAATATGATCCAAAACACGCCCGGGTGTCCCGACAACCACCTGAACACTGCGCTTTAACTGCTCAATCTGGCTCTTAATCGGTTTACCACCATAGACGGCAATGGTCTTTACGTTCTGGTTGTGCGCCAGCTTCTCAAATTCACCGCGAACTTGGACCGCTAATTCACGCGTAGGCGCCAAGACAAGTGCCTGGGGCTTGGAGATCTCCTCTTCTGGAGACAACTGCTCAAGAATAGGAATCGCAAAAGATGCAGTTTTCCCTGTCCCTGTCTGGGCTTGCCCGATTAAATCCAGGCCATCTAGCGCATTCGGGATGATTCCTGCTTGAACTGGCGTTGGTGCTTCATATCCCGCATGTTCCAACGCTGCCATCATCTCATCGGATAAATCAAAATCCTCAAAGCGAGGCTGTGCTTGTTCACCTTGATCAGTCACGATTGCCTGTCACTCCTCTAGAATTGCTGTCGGCCCCAAGAAAGACCACCAATCGGTCAGTTCGGCAAGCGACTGAAGTGGCGCATTGAAGCAGGTTTACGGCAACGGCGTCAAGGTGGATTCAATAACTTCCTATAGATTGATCGGGCCTCCCCAGCCACTATTATTTGGGTTACCCTCAGTGATTATGAACCAACCATGGCCAAAAATCATCTCCTTACTCAGTGCAGATTCACCCGACCTGGATCAAGTACAACAGGCAAGCCGTAAATTCCACGAGCAATTGCAAGCGGATCCCCAGCAACCCCTGGAAAACCTGTTCGAACACCTTGTTGCGCTACAAGCTCCTATTTCACGACAACAGGAACTTGCCTGGGAACAGCTGCTGCATGTACTGCTTCAACACTTGCCACAGCCCCATACCTGGAAACCTGCCTATCTCGATTCCATCCTCAAACTGTACCAGCTGCTTGGCACGAACAGTAACATTCGATACCAACTATTGCATCTCTGCACTCAGGTTGGAGACGCTGCCTGTCTCATGGCCGTTGCCGACCAGCTTGCAACCGATCCACCCGTGTCTTCCACCACGGTCGGCGTTATCTTCGCCCCGCTTTTCCAGGACCGAAATCTTCCCTACGACGATTTATTCCCTCGCCTGCTCGATACCCTCGAGCACCCGAGTGTGGCAGCAACAACACTCGATTTAACCAATTACCTGGTTCGCAAAAAATACTTTGCCGAACACCCTGCCAGTGACTGGCTAGAGACACTTCAGTCATTAATACGCGATCTCAATCAACGACTGCAGTACTTGGTAGAACAGCCAGCCAATGGTGAAGAAAATATTCAGCAACTGAGTCAAACGATTGCTGAAAGCGTGGCTCTCGTCATTGCCGGCTGTGATGCACTGGCACTAATCGGACAATCCTCATCCAACGCCGTACTTCAACAAACCATGGAATTACCCCACCGACGCTTACAAGTCGAAGCCGCGGCAGCGCTTGCCCGACTTGGTGAACCGTCGGGCGTCGAAACATTGACTGCCCTAGCAGCTGAACCAGTAGTTCGACTGCATGCGCTTAGCTACGCAAACGAACTGGACCTCGCAGACCAAATTGATGCTGAATACTCTACCGAAGTTGCCAAAGCCGAAGGAGAGCTTGCCCTCTGGTTGTCTCATGAACAGCAAATGGGAATACCTCCTACGGAGCTGGAGTGCATTGATCAATGCAACCAATTTTGGCCCGGATTTGAAACGCCCGTCGACTGTTATTTAATACGCTACCATTTTCAATTTGGAGAAACCGGTTACAGCAATATTGGAATCGCGGGACCGCTAACTCATAGCATTACCGCAAACCTGACAGATCTTCCGTCCTCCGACATCTATGCAATTTATGCCGGCTGGCATGCAGAACACGAGGAGATTCAACAGCAGGACGTGACACAATTAGACCACTCCCAAAAAATGGAAGTGGAGCCATTCCAGGAAATCTTGAACCGTTCCGGCTACGAGGAGATCGAACTTCACACGTGGGGATCTTTCCTCGGTGACCCGGTTTTAGTCGCCAAAGCCCAGCAAGATGGGGCTGCTGGCGTCGCGATCGTAGACTCAAGCGATATTTTCTGGCATCCACGTACCGCAGGACCGCGCCCATTAACAGCAGATGATGTTTATAATCTATACAAGGGCCGCAAACTGATGCAGGCCTTCAACGGCTAACCAATATTTCAACGTTTTCCATATCAATCGTGTCAGCATGAATCAAATTTGCCAACAACGGGTGCCAACATCCGCCAGACGATTGGTTTCGTGCCTCACGATTATAGCCCTCCTCAACGCTTACCTGCCAAATCCCGTGCAAGCAGCTGAGGAACCAACCGCAACCACTGGCCAGCGGTTGTTCGAGGCACAAATCCAACCGTTGCTGAAATCACGATGTGGAGAATGTCATAATCAAAAGTCATCGAAGGGTGAACTTGATCTAACCACCAGTGGTGGACTGCAAGCCGGTGGTGAATCTGGACCACTGCTGATTCCGGGAAAACCGTCGGAAAGCCTGCTGATCGAAAAAATTGTCGACGGTGAAATGCCCCCCGAGGGAAAGAAACCGTTAAGCCAAGAGGAAATTAAGCTACTCAAACACTGGGTGCAAACAGGCGGTCACATCAAGCAAGGAACCCAAGCACAAGCTGTTTCGCAATGGTCGGTGCTACCCATTCTGCAACTGCGCTGCACTGTCTGTCATGGTACACGCGAGCAGAAGGGCGGACTCGATCTTCGTTCGCAAGCTGCCATGCTCAAGGGTGGAAAGACTGGCCCGGCAATTGTACCCGGCAAACCAGCCGAAAGCCTGTTGCTCAAACGCATCCATGCCGGTGAAATGCCACCAAACCGGGAACTGGTGAATTATAGTGTTAAACCGATGGAAACCGCTGAAATTGCCCTCCTGACCAAGTGGATTGAGCAGGGAGCTCAAGCCGATCCGTTACCCCCAAGCGTGGTTACCAGTGAAAACGATCCACTTGTCAGTGATGAAGACCGTCAGTTCTGGTCCTTCCAGCCTCCCCGCCGTCCACACTTACCAGCCATCCATTCTCCGATACCCTTACACAACCCGATCGACCATTTCACCGCCGCGGCTCTGAAGGAAAAAAAACTTACGCTTTCACCTTCTGCCGATTCACTGGTGTTAGTGCGACGCGCTTATTACGACCTGCTTGGATTACCGCCTTCGCCAGCACAGGTAACGGAATTCCTGGCTGACGAGGCACCCGGGGCCTACGAAAGGTTACTCGACCGCCTACTGGCATCACCTCAATATGGAGAACGTTGGGGCGGGTTCTGGTTAGACCTCGCTGGCTATGCAGACAGTGAGGGGATTCAGCACAGTGATTCGATTCGACCGTTTGCTTACCGCTACCGGGATTACGTAATCCGATCCTGGAACGCCGACAAATCCTATGCACGGTTCTTAATGGAGCAGTTAGCTGGAGATGAACTGGCAGACTATTCCAATCCAGACAACGTCAGCAGCCATGTACACGATAACCTGGTTGCTACAGGCTTTTTGCGAATGGTTCCGGACGCAACATACTTTGGTATTACCAATTTTGTCCCGGACCGTTTAGAAATCATTGACGATACGCTGGAAGTTTTTACCTCCTCCGTAATGGGGTTAACGGTTAAATGCGCTCGCTGCCATAGTCATAAGTTTGATCCGATTCCGCAGCGCGATTACTACCGCTTAGCTGCCATTTTCAAAGGAGCTATTGATGAAAATGACTGGCTGAAGCCAACGCGACAAAATGGCAACCCCGGCTCCAAAGATCGATATCTCGCTGCCATCTCAACAGCCGAGCGAAATGCCTGGCACCAAGACCAGGAAGCAATTAAAGCAGAGATAGCTACGATCGAGAAAAGGATTGGGGAAGAAAAAAACCGATTTGTTCGCTTAGAGCAAAAAGAACGGATCAAGAAACTGCCCTCAGCCATCCAGGCAGATATCGAGCAGATGTTAGCAACGCCGGCCGACAAACGGAATGATGTACAAAAATACCTTGCTAACAAGTTTGCAGATTCACTGAATGTCACCCAAGAACATTTGCTAAAAACCAATCCTTCTTTCAAAAAGGTTTACGACACCGCACAGGCTGAAATCAAGACCGCCAAGGCGAAGGAAAAGCCTCAGCCGTTAATTCGCGCTCTCTGGGATCGTGGTGAACCATCACCTACCTATATTTTGCGACGGGGAAACTACTTAACCCCGGGTCGCCTGGTCCAACCGGGATTACCAGCTGTACTGACCCGAGGAAAAACCGCTATCACAAACAAGCTCTCTACGAAACAAGCACCAGGTACCGGTCGTCGCCTGACCCTTGCACGCTGGCTAACCCAACCAGACCATCCACTCACATCGCGCGTTATCGCCAATCGTATTTGGAAACACCATTTCCAACGAGGTATCGTGGAAACCCTGGACAATTTTGGACGAGCAGGCGCCCGTCCCACGCATCCCGAACTACTGGACTGGCTAGCCACGGAATTGGTTGATTCGGATTGGAGCATCAAGCATTTACATCGCGTGATCATGACTTCTGCAACTTATCGACAACAGAGCAAAGTCACCGAGGCACACTTGAAAGCCGATCCAGACAACATTTGGCTCTCTCGCATGCCGCTTCGAAGGTTGGATGCCGAGATGTTGCGCGATGCACTGCTGAGCGTTTCCGACCGTTTAAGACTAACCCCGTATGGTCCGGCTGATCCGGTCGAAGCCCGCAGCGATGGGCTCGTCATCTCACAACCGACGCAAGGCAGTTGGCGACGAAGCGTTTACGTAATCCAACGTAGAACCCAACCGCTCACGATCCTGGGTACCTTCGATCGACCTCAAATGAATCCAAACTGTGTAGAGCGAGTAAACTCCACCGTTGCCCCACAAGCACTGCACTTGCTCAACAACAAGATGATTCACGACTTATCAGTCGCCTTTGCTGAACGCGTCAAGAAAGCTGCCGGAAATGATCGCCAGGCACAGGTCAAGCAAACGTACCTGATTGCCTTAAGTCGCACTCCCAGCCAAGCGGAATTGGATCTGTCGTTAAGATATCTGGACAAATTGACTTCCCAATGGAAGCAGGAGCAACCAGAAAAAACAGCCGAAGCACCGCAACGAGCGCTGGAAAACTTCTGTCACGCTGTCATTAACCTGGCTGCTTTTATCTATATTGATTAAATCGCCCTGGAACTCCGCTTCACGATTCATGAACCATAAAATGCCTTTATCGCACAGCCCTGTGACTCGTCGCCAATGGTTTCACCATGCCGGCCAGGGGATGCAAGCTGCTGCCCTAACCTGGTTGCTGGGAAATGATCTCTTTTCACCCAACAGTGCTCAGGCCAACGATACAGCCCAACCCGCGACAGAAAAGTTTTATGATCTAAAGCCTCGCCGGCCAGCGGGTGAGCCACGGGCTAAGTCAGTGATCCATTTGTTTATGAATGGCGGACCCAGCCAGATGGATCTGTTCGATCCAAAACCCGAACTCGACAAACGACACGGAGAAGCGTACTTCGATAAGATTGCTGGCGAAGTCGAAAATCCCACGGCAGCTGGGGCACTCATGCGGTGCCCCTACAAGTTTGCTCAACATGGTGATTCAGGTACTTGGGTTTCCGATGCCATGCCTCACCTGGCAACCCGAGTCGACGATATCGCTGTAATCCGTTCCATGTACACTTTCAATCTAACGCATGAACCAGCTTTGTTTATTATCCAAAGTGGTCGTATGAATCCCGGCTTGCCCACCCTCGGCGCCTGGGTCACCTATGGGCTAGGGAGTGAAAATCAAAACCTGCCGGCCTATGTCGTGCTGGATGACCCAAAAGGGTTACCGATTAACCGTACGCAAAACTGGCAAGCTGGTTTCTTGCCTCCCATTTATCAGGGAACACGTTTTCGCAGCACTGGCTCACCAGTCTTAAACTTGTCGCGTGAATTTGATGAACCTGATTCTGTCACGGCCGTGGAGCGGCAGTTGTTGGCAGGACTTGATGAAATACATCTTAGACAACGGACCGGGCAACCCAATCTCAGTGCCCGCATCGCCACCTACGAACTGGCAGCACGCATGCAGTTGGCGGCCTCCAATGCCCTCGAATTAAACGACGAAAGTCAGGAAACCCTCGATCTGTATGGTATTGGCAAAGAGCCAACAGACTCTTACGGAAAACGCTGCCTTTATGCCCGTCGTCTTGTAGAGCGGGGTGTCCGATTTATCCAGTTATTCATCGATGGTCAAATCTGGGACAACCATACGGGACTCACCAGCGGCCTCAAGGCGGCCTGCGATCGAACCGATCAACCGATCGCAGGATTACTGACCGACCTGAAGCGTCGCGGATTGCTGGAAGATACGCTTGTTGTCTGGGGTGGAGAATTTGGTCGCCTGCCAATCGCCCAGTTACCAGGTGATAAAAACGTCAACAAGGCCGGACGGGATCACAACAAGAATGCCATGGTCAGCTGGATGGCAGGCGGAGGCATCAAGGGTGGCATCAGTTACGGGGAAACCGACCCGCTCGGCTTTGCTGCAGTCGAAAAACGGGTCAGCGTACCGGACTGGCACGCTACCATCCTGCATCAACTGGGAATGCATCACGAAGAATTATTCTACGAACGGAATGGCCTCAAGGACCGCTTAACCGGTGTCCGTGAAGCACGAGTCGTCACGGACATTCTGGCTTAGAACCTTGTTACAAGATCCAACCTTTACGGTATTCCTTGTGCAGTAACTCTTGAGCTGCTGGAGCGTTTTTCGCCTTGAAATTCTTGGCATCCCACTCAATGGTTTCACCACTGCGGTAAGCAACGGTACCGAGCAAGACTGCTTCGCTTAAAGCCCCAGAGTAATCAAAGTTACAGGTCGTCGTGCCACCACTCTTGATTGCATCAATCCACTCACGATGATGGCCGACCGATGCTGGTATGGTTGGCTTGGGAGGCTTGAAGTCAGTAAATTTCTCCTCAGGAAACAGACGATAGCTGCCATAGTCTGAGAGGATCATACCTTTCTTGCCAACAAATAATTGACCACTTCCCTTATTCACCGGCTTGCCGTTCTTGTCTCGCAATTTAGCCAGCAGGGGTGGTCGTTTTCCGCTGTCATACCAAGTCAACTTGACCGCCGGTAACTTCCCTCGTTGCGGATAATCATAGTGTGCAATCGTCCAAGCCGGTGTGCTAACGGATTCCACGGGAGGTCCTTCCGCTGAAACACGCGTAGGATGTTTTAGATCCAAGGCCCAATGCGCCAAGTCCATGTAATGGCAACCAAAATCTCCCAACGCACCCGTTCCGTAATCCCAGAAACTGCGCCATTTAAAAGGATGAACCCCGGTACTGTAGGGTCGTGCTACCGCCGGACCTAACCAGAGATCCCAGTTAACATGTGCCGGAACCGGTGTCCCCTTGGTAAATTTTGCACCGGTGTACTTAGCACCAGCCCAGACATGGACTTCACGAATTTCCCCGATCACCCCACTTTGCACCAACTCCACAACCCGACGATAATTCTCGCCTGCATGAATTTGGGTTCCCATTTGCGTGACCAGCTTGTTCTTCGCTGCCAGTTCCGACAGCACGCGCGACTCGTAGACCGTGTGGGTCAAGGGCTTTTCACAATAGACATGTTTTTTAAGTCGTAATGCCATCGCTGCCGCCGGAGCATGACTGTGGTCAGGAGTACCAACCACCACAGCGTCAATCTGGTCAGCTTCCTTCTCCAGCATGACTCGGTAATCTTCATATTTTCTCGCGCCGGAATAACGAGTGCCTGCCTGGCTTAAAAAGTTCGCGTCAATGTCCGCTACCGCAACAATATTTTGACTGGCCAGCTCACGAATATTGGCACCTGCTCGTCCCGATGTTCCCACCGCCGCGATATTCAATCGTTCATTAGGTGAGTTGGACTCTACTGCAGCAACCGGATTCACAAAATAACCGGCTCCAATCACGGCACCCGTTTGTCCCAAGAACTCACGTCGAGTGGTTGTGCGCTTCATCAGTTTTTCTCCTTCACTAGCAACCTTGCCAACAGATGATTACGCCACCACCCTATCCTTGCTGCGGAGGCATTGCAAGCAGCGAACCCCTCGCTTCGTAAATGACTGCTTACGTGACCATCAATCGACGTAAATAAACTCATTGAGATTGAAGATAGCCAGGCATAAATCGGTGTAAGCCGTGGCCTGGTAAGAGTTCAGCCTCGTAGGCACCGGAACTGGCAACGCCAGCTTTCCGACCGGTCGGCCTTCTTGTTGAGCTCGCTTTCCTTGTTCTTTCAAAAACTGGATGGCTCGTTGTAATTCAGCAACCGTGGCCGGACGTGCCAGGGCCCGCTGAAATATCCACTGGATAAACTCCTCCTGGTCGCTGGTCTGCGATAACCCGGTCCCAGCAAATTGCTGCGCAGTTTGCAAGGAGAATCGTGAATTGAGCAGAAATAACGATTGCGGAGCTGTCGTCGACTGGTTGCGGCGAGAGCAGCTGGCGTTTCCATCAGGTCGATCAAATAACTCGAAGATCGGGTAACGCAAATTGCGGCGAGCAAACACGTAGATACTGCGCCGCTGATACTGACGGGGGTCGGGATCGACTTCCCATTGCTTCTTTAAGAGCGTATCAACCAGTTCCTTCGACAGTGGTGGACGCACGCCAGCGCCCCCTTGCTGGCTATCGAGAGTACCAGCGGCAGCCAGCATCACATCACGGATCGTTTCACCATCAAGTCGCTGGCGAGGAAACCTGGCCAACCACTCATTTTCTGGATCCAGGCGCTCCGATCGATCCAAGAGGGCAGTCACCTGGTGCGTCTCTCGTTCCGTATTAACCAGGTCTGCAACGCGTCCTGCTTGTCGGTAGGTAGCACTGGTTACAATCAGGTAATGCAATTGCTTCAAGCTCCACCGACGACGAATCAACTCGGTGGCCAAATAGTCGAGCAGTTGCGGATGGGAGGGTGCTTGACCCACCAGGCCAAAATCACTCGGCGTCCTCGACAACCCCTCTCCAAAATGTGACTGCCAAAGACGATTCACGATGACGCGAGCCGTCAGAGGATGGTCCACCCGGGCCAACCAATTCGCCAAAGCAGCTCGCCGTCCACTCGTCTTGGAGGTTGCCGGAAAGTCCGTAAGTCGCGTCTCGGGAGAATTTGCAATCCTTGGAAAGGCCGCTTTTACAACCATTCCCGGGCGCCGAAAATCTCCCCGGATCATCAAGTGGCTACCTGCGGTCGAGCGACTGGTTTCCCGAAGGGATTCTACCGATACATAACGCTTAACTTGGACTGCAGGCTCAAAGATTGCCCGCAAGCGGTAAAAATCTGCCTGGCTGATCGGATCGTACTTGTGGTCGTGACATTGTGCACATTCCATTTGCAGACCCATGAAGACCGATCCCACGGTAGAAGTGATTTCATTGAGCAACGTATGTCGTCGCTCGTCCTGCGAATTAATGTCTGGCATATCGGGACCTGCCAGGCAAAACATCAATGCAATTCGGCCATCCGGGTCTTGTGGAGTCAATTCATCAGCAGCCAATTGAGCTCGAATAAAATCATCGTAAGGAAGATCGCGAGCCAGTGCTTGAATCACCCAGTCACGATACTTCCAAGCGTGCTTGCGAAGCTTGTCATGTTCAAAACCATCTGTTTCAGCAAAGCGGGCCAAGTCCAGCCAGTGTTGAGCCTGGCGTTCCGCATAATGAGGCGAGGCCAACAATCGCTCGACCAGTCGCTCATAAGCATCCGGCGCCTCGTCTCCTTGAAACTGCGCAATCGCAGTAGCAGTGGGAGGTAAGCCGGTTAAGTCCAAGCTAAGTCGCCGTATTAGCGTACGACGATTTGCTTCACCCAGCGCTTTCAAGTTTTCCGTCAGCAACCGTGCCTGAACAAAATAATCGATCCCGTTACGTAAGCGGTCAGTATCTTGTAAGGCAGGTAAAGCAGGTCGCTTCAATGGTTGAAAAGCCCAGTGATCCCGATCTTCAGCGGTCACCGGCGTCTCCGTGTAAGCTTCCTCTTCGCCGACTGCCAGACCACTTGCCAGCAGCGCACTACCAATAAGCACCAGGCAGATGGCCAGACGGCGAATCAGCAGATAGAGAACAAAAAGGTTCATGGTTGAATCCAGCGTCGGCTATCCTGCGATTTCACGAATGACGTTTGCTTCGGCCGGTCCCGTGAGTCTCTGGTCGAGACCATTATGAAAGAACGACAGGCGTTCATGATCAATCCCCAGCAGGCTCAGAATCGTGGCATGAAAGTCTCGCACGTGGACCTTCTTCTCAGCCGCCCTCAGGCCAATGGGATCTGTCGCTCCATAGAAACGACCGCCCCGGATCCCTGCCCCGGCCAGCCAAGCGCAATAACCCCAAGGATTGTGGTCCCGACCTGTCCCCTTTTCACTCATTGGCATGCGACCAAACTCGCCACCCCAAATCAAGAGCGTATCATCCCACAGTCCCCGGCGTTTGAGGTCAGTAATCAGAGCTGCCACCGGCAAATCAGTGCGTCGGCAATAGTCACCATGGTTTTGAGCAACATTCTTATGGGCATCCCAGCCACCCGTGTTTCCCGAATAAAGCTGGACAAAGCGAACTCCACTTTCAACCATTCTGCGGGCTAACAGACACCGTTGACCAAACTCTCGGGTTACCGGGTCATTGAGACCGTAGAGTGCATGGGTTTCAGCGGTTTCCCGTTGCAAGTCGACCAGTTCCGGCGCCGTAGCTTGCATTCGAAAAGCCAGTTCATAGGCAGCTACCCGGGCTGACAAATCATCATCTCCACGCCGCTCTTGAAGATGTTCGCGATTCCAATGCTGTAACAACTGCAAGGTCGTTTGCTGTTGTTCGGTTGTCACCTCTGGTTGCGGATGCAGGTCCAGGATGGGAGCAGTACCTGGGCGCATCGTGATGCCCTGGTAAACAGCCGGAAGATTACCACTACCCCAGGCGGGTGGCCCTCCTTTGATGCCACCACCTGGATCGGGCAATACCACGAAGGCTGGCATATTTTGGTTCTCAGTACCCAGGCCGTAGGCTACCCAACTACCGACGCTTGGCTTACCCATCAACACGTTCCCAGTATTCATCTGGTAGACGGATTGAGGGTGATTCACACTATCTCCGTGCAACGATCGAATCACGCACAAGTCGTCGGCGTGACGACTGATGTGCGGCAGAAAGTCACTGATTTCCAAGCCGGACTCGCCTCGTGGTCGAAACGGTTTGACCGGCGGCATCAGCGGATTGCTCGCCACATCTCGGCGCGTCATGACAGGTCCAAAGCTTTCTGGTACCGGCTTCCCTGCATGCCGAACAAGTTCTGGCTTAGGATCGAACAAGTCAACATGACTCGGTCCACCATGCATGAACAACCAGATCACTCGCTTGGCTCGCGGTGCGAAGTGGGTAGGACGAGTCGCGAGAGGATTGGCTGATTCCACTTCCCCACTGGCTGCACTGTTCATGGCGGCAAGCGCAATCGCTCCTGCCCCACCCCCGGCGGTCAGGAGAAACTCCCGTCTGGAATGCTGGCTGGCTGGATTCATCATACCTATAGAGTCCCATCATTTTACAGCTGTGCAACTATTATAGCAGAACTGCTAGGTGCCAATGGATAGCCGGGCAGGGATCTCTAAAGGCGATGTTTCTCGCGCATCCGACGACTGTAATCTTCCATGATGCGACGTTCTTTTTTTGAGAGGCTTTCCTCACCATGCTCTCGAATTTTTTCCAGGATCTTGTCCGCCTCCTGTTCAGTTTTGTCAGCGGTATCCGGACGGTGCACCTTGAGCCGCGGTTTCCGTTGAAGCAACTTCTTACCGGGCAAGCTACCAAGTCGGCTAAAATTCCAGCCTAATAAGAAATAGGCACTGGCAAAACCAGCCCCCGCGAGATGCGCCACGTAAGCAATCTTCGCCGATCCCGCTCCAGCCGCACCAAACAAATCAACGGCCACAAATAACACTCCCAGAGCCCAGGCTGGCATTGGCCAAATCCCCATCAGCAATAACCGACGTTGCGGGAAATTGAAACAATAGAGAATCACCACAGCGGCTACCCCACCCGATGCACCAACAAGCAGTCCTAGTGATTGCTGCATGAGAATCTGAACGAGAAGCCAGGCAAGACCGCTGACGATGATCGCCAGCAGATAAAACCGCAGCATTTCCTGACGCCCATAACGTAATTCCACGTCGCGGCCAAACACGTACAAACCGAACATATTAAACAGAATATGGAAGAGCCCATTTCGAGCCTGCAGTGTCTCATGCATAAATCCATAGCTCAGCAATTGCCAAGCTTGCCAGTTGCCCCGAAACAAGTCGCTACCCAGACCTAAATACTGAGTAGCCTGGGACTGAAAAAAGAACTCGTTCACGAAATAGATGATCACCGTAATGATGATCAACTGTGTCGTCATCATCTTCGGACCCGAGGGTCCGCTGCGACGGGTTGGTTCATCGTCGTGGTAGTACTGACGGTCGTAGATTCCCATAATCGAATTGATTAAGCCTCGCTTCTGAATCACCCTCTTGCAATGCTGTTATGGTACGGGCAATCGTTACCGGAGGCAAAGAGAGAATTTTGCGACTCGTGCAGGGCAATAAGAGGCCTAGAGCAGGCTCAGGGGCTGCTACCGACGGCATTGGTGCGTCGGTCAATCTCTTCCGTCAAACGTCGATTAATTTCGACCAACTTGTTAGCCAATTGCTGATTGGCCTGAAACACCTTGGCCAATTCTAGCCGTAGGGCTTGTCTTTGAGTTTCCAACTTCGCAACATAGTCCTGCATCACACTAGAATCCCGCTGATGCTTGACCAGGTCTTCTTCCAGTTTCTGTTTTTCCTCGGTGTGATAAGCGATTTCCGCCTGAGTCTTCTTGTTTGCCTCTGCTAACAAAATCAACTCGCGTTGGGAACGCCCGATACGCTGCATCAGGTAAATATCTTTCTGGAAATACTGATGAAAGCGAAACTCGTAGTCATTTAAAGGTCGTACATAGATATCAAAAAGCCTTTCGATGGTCCCATCCGCCTCATATTGCCTATAGCGATCGAGGTGTTGCAGATCATCGACTTTTTTACCTTTATATAAAACTGCCACCTCGTTTTCATTAAAATCAACCGCTTCTGCTCGTCGTAAGCGACCTACCAAGGCTCGACCCTGGCTATCAAAGAAAGAGAGGTCGAGGCCTTTCCATGCCGGATCAACGCCTTCTTCCGGCTGTGCACCATCAACTTCGTCAGCCGTCAACTTAAGCGCCTTTTTGAACCTGACCTTAACCCAAACATCCGACTCTGGTTCGTTTTCCTCAGCACGATAACCATCGCGGCGATAATCGCGTAAAGTGGACTCGAG
>Ga0310344_10002488_pt1 | contig 13856 bp, 12 predicted proteins | sample HC15DNA20200_MG_FD_203801 | JGI IMG/M metagenome (GOLD analysis project Ga0310344, IMG submission 203801) | Marine microbial communities from station ALOHA, North Pacific Subtropical Gyre - HC15-DNA-20-200_MG | ecosystem: Environmental > Aquatic > Marine > Oceanic | place: Pacific Ocean: North... | reverse complement strand
AGACTTCGAGGTACTATGGTTTATGTAGTAGCCGTTTTTAAAACTCTTCGACAATGGACATCAGTGAAAATGAAAATTCAGATGGATGATAAGGAAATAGAAGATTTGTCTTATTTAACTTGCATAGCTAATGGATGGTCAGTTGGTGGGGGGTTAAGCCTTGCACCTGACGCCAATTTAAATGATGGTTTTTTCGATATATGTCATGTATCAGACATTAGCTCAGCAAAGATTGTAAGACACTTTTCAAGGTTGATGAATGGAAAAATAAATGACTTTTCAGAGGTTTCATTGCATCGTTCAAAAAAAATAAAGATTGCGAGTAATGATTATTTGCCCATGCATTTAGATGGAGAAATTATTGAAGGAGAAAATAAAGAATTTGATATAGAAATTATTCCTAATGGTTTTACCCTTTGGCATTCGTAAAAAGAGCATGAAGGTAGCTGTATTTTTATTTGCAATTATAATCTCACAGCTTATGTCGCAGGATTCAACAGAAGTAAAAACCCCAAAAAAGGCATTAAAATATTCACTTATTCCAGGAGGAGGTCAACTTTATAACGGAAAACGAATAAAAGCTATTTTAATATTAGGAAGTGAATTGTGGATGATTTATCAATTTCAAGTTAATAGAATTTCTTTTCACAATTGGGACAATACTTATTCTAAACCGAAAGAATATTATCGTGAAAATCGCAATAAACATGCTTGGCGTGCTTTATTTGTTTATATCTATAATCTTGTCGACGCATTAGTTGATGCTCATCTTTCAACTTATAATGAATTTGATTTTGAGAATACTAATGAAGTTGAGTCTCTGGAAGAGGATGAAGAGCAATGATTAATAAAAGAGAGACTTGGGCCTCTAAAATGGGCTTTATACTTGCTGGGGCTGGTTCAGCAATAGGTTTAGGAAATATATGGCGTTTTCCTACAACAGCGGGACAAAACGGTGGAGCAGCATTTATTGCAATTTATTTGTTTTCCGTCGTTTTTATTTGTTTATGTGTAATGATTGCTGAATTAGCATTAGGGCGTAATACTCAAAAAAATCCTGTAGGTGCATATAACTCTATTGCCCCAAAGACAGCATGGAAATATTTTGGGATTCTTGGAGTATTAACTGGTTGGGGTATTGCATCATTCTATAGTGTAGTTGCTGGTTGGACTTTGGCTTATATTTTTAAAACAGCGACTGGATTCTTTTCAGGAATGAATTCTGAACAAATTTCAGATTCGTTTACAACCTTTGTATCTAATCCGATTTCATCTATATCACTCCATTTAATTTTCATGTCTTTAACAATGGGCATTCTTTTTGGCGGAGTCAAAAAGGGTATCGAAAAATGGTCAAAGATTTTGATGCCTCTTCTTTTATCCATATTATTTCTTTTAGTTTTTAGGTCTGTTTCTCTACCGGGCGCAAAGGAAGGTTTCGAATTTTTGTTTAAACCAGATTGGACAGCAATTACTGGTAGGAGCGTTATTGCAGCTGTCGGACAGGCTTTCTTTTCGTTAAGTCTTGGAATGGGAACGATGATCGTATATGGTAGCTATCTTTCAAAAGAGGAAAATTTAATTTCTTCAGCAACTTGGGTTGCATTGCTAGATACATTTATAGCACTAATGGCCGGTTTGGCAATATTCCCAGCACTATTTGCATTTGGACTAGAACCGACAATTGGTGCCGGACTAATTTTTGTAGTTCTACCTAATATTTTTAATGAAATGTTCTTAGGTGTACTTTTTGGCACAGGATTTTTTATTTTATTAGGAATTGCAGCTCTTACATCACTTATTTCAATCGTGGAGGTTCCAGTAGCCTTTTTTATAGATGAATTTAAATGGACTAGAAAAAAGTCTGTTACTATAGCTGGAATAGGAGCTTTTGTTGCTGGAATACCGGCAGCCTTAAGTCTCGGAGCTTTAGATTCGCTCACTAATCTAATTTCCATTGAAGGACGAAATTATGGATTTTTAGATTTTATGAACCTTATTTTCGGTCAATATTCACTCATGATTGGATCTCTTGGGGTTGCATTGTTTGCTGGATGGAAATGGGGAAAATCAAAAATTATTAAAGAGATTAAAACCGGTCATGAAAATTTTTCTTACGGAACTTTATATATCTTTTTTATCAAATTTATAGCACCATTTTCACTGTTATTCTTATTAATATATCTTTTTCTTAACCCTAATGCTTTTGCCTGACTTTTTAGTATTATCAAAATTTTTATGATTTAAGAATGATTATAACTCGCTGGATAAAAGTTGACTCGCCTCTCTACAAAAAAATAAATGGTTTAATAAAATCATTCGATAAAATTTTCCTTATTAGACCTATTATGTTCCTTTTAATTTGGACCTTTATTTCTGCTGGAATGAGTGCTTACTATGGAACAAAAATATCAGAATTTTATTGGAGTATAAATTTTAACCTAAATTTCTTCCTTATTTTTTTTGCCATTACTCTTATTTCGTCTTCTGCAACGTTGGTTGATTTAAAGGGTTCTTTTCAACGTATTGTTATGATATTATTAATTTCGGGTATATTGGTTTTAATAACTGGATTGTTACTAGAGTCAAAAGTATCAATGACAAAAAATCAAATTTTCCCAGTTGGAGCTTGGATTTTAGCCTTTTATTCAACTTGGCGAGGTTTTTTAAAAAATCAGAAAACACTTTTACAGGAAAAAATCTCCTTAAGAATATTTTTTAGTGGGTTTTCTTCTCTCTCGCTTTTTATGACTGGATGGCATATTGGAGGAGGTTCTGTCTTCCATGGACTCTTTTCTTCTCTACCGTATATAATCGTCTTTATAGCGGTTTTTCTTTATTATCCATTATCTATTCACGCAGAAAAATTACACTACAGAGATTTAATGACTGATCTTAGCAGCATTCCAATTATAAGTTTTATTCTTTTAATAATTTCTACAGTTATAGCATACTTTATTAATGACCCAGTTTTAAGCACAGCTGGAGCAATTATCACTCCTTTCTACCTGGTATCATTGATTTTCCCGAGAGCTGAACATATTCTTCGTTCATTTAAATACCCACTATTTATATTAGCAATTTTTATTGGAGTTAGACTTCCATGGCTATTATTTGCCCTTTTCTTCAATTTCACATTAATAAGGTTATATAATTATTTTAGGTTTGGTATAATAGAACCAACACTTAAGGTTTCAAATGATTGAAATAAAACCTAACAAATGTGACTATTGTGGTTGCTGTGTTGGAGTTTGTCCTGTAGACTGCATTGAATTAAAAGAAGCCGATATTTCCATAGTAAATGAAATTTGCATTGATTGCAAATTATGTCTTTATATTTGTCCTATCGAGGTTTTTGATCATGTGGAAAAATCAACAGTTTGACTTGATTGTTGTTGGTGGCGGTCCCGCTGGCACTACAGCCGCTCGCTATGCTGCAATGGAAGGACTAAAAGTTTTAGTTCTAGAAAAAGATAGAGATATTGGTGTTCCCGTGCGTTGTGGGGAAGCTGCAAGTGATGAAGGACTACGAATTTTTCTTACACCAGATCAAAGATGGATAAAATCAGTAATTACTAAAATGCGGTTAATATCACCAAGTGGTTATAAAATTGATATAGAGTTAGCTCAAAAGGGATATATTCTTGACAGGAGAATATTTGATTCTGATCTTGCTGAATACGCATCAACTGAGGGAGCTAGAATTGTATGCAAAGCTTATGTAAATGGTTTAATTCATGAGAATGATTCTATAGTTGGAGTAAAAGGAGATTATTTAGGCGAACCTTTTCAAGTAAAATCAAAAATAGTAATAGGAGCTGATGGGGTTGAAAGCAGAGTGGGAAGATGGGCTGGCCTTAATACTGTTGTAAAAATGAAAGATATGGAATCAGCAATTCAAAAAACTATTTCTGGTATAGAAGTTGATGAGAATCGTTTTGATTTTTATTTATCGCAAAAATTAGCTCCTGGTGGATATCTCTGGATTTTTCCTAAAGGTTCTAATTCTGCTAATATTGGACTAGGAGTTTCAGGGATTCATAGCAGACACCGTTCAGCTCAAAAATATTTAGATTCTTTTCTTCATAGTACTTTCCCTGATGGATCAGTAATAAGTTCAACTATGGGTGGGGTACCGTGTGCAAAGACAATGGATAAGTTCGTTGCAAACGGTTTAATGTTAGCTGGAGACGCTGCACATATGGTTAATCCGGTTACAGGTGGTGGAATTGTTCCAGGTATGCGCGGAGGAATGTTGGCTGGAGAAATGGCTGTTAAGGCTATTAAGAGTGGTAATACATCAGAGAATTATCTGTCTCAATATCAAAGAGAGTGGCATAAAGTAGGCGGTAAAAACCACGAAAGATTTTACTCAATTAGAAATGTAATAAATAGTCTTACAGACGGCGAATTAGATAGTATTGCTAAATCAATAGAAAAAATAAAACCAAATGAACGGTCCATTGCCAAGCTTTTTCGAAAGGCTGTCTATAAAAAACCGGCACTCATTATAGATGTTATGAAGGTGTTTGCTGGAGTTTAATGGATATTGAAAAGTTATTAAATAAATTAAAATTAGATAGTTTTGTTGCCTTTGATTTTGAGACTACGGGTCTTGATTCTAAAAAAGATAAAATTATAGAATTTGCTGCTATTAAGTTTAATAATGGGAAGCCTAATGATAGTTTTCAAACTTTAGTTAATCCTGAAAGGTCAATACCTTTAGAAATTACTAGAATTACTGGGATTTCAGATGGAATGGTTTCTAATGCTCCAATAGCGACAGAAATAGCAAGTGATATATTCAAATTTATAGGAAATTCTCCTATTGTTGCTCACAACCTTCCTTTTGATAAAGCTTTTCTTAACAAGTTAAAGTTTCAACATTCTTCAAAAGAAGTTAAAAATATTGGTTTTGATACAGTTCCATTGGCACAAGCTTTCTTTTTTTTCCTTCCAAATCATAAGCTCGGCACTATAGGCGAATTTCTTGGTTTGGACATTCAAAAGACGCATCGAGCACTTCAAGACACAGAGATTCTAGGTCATGTTTTTATAAATCTTGTTTATGAAGCTTCATCATATTCTATCGATGTTATTGATAAAATTTCATCAATTTCTAAAGGTAGATATTTTAATAATAAAACTCTTTATGAGAGTATTTCTTCTGAATTAAAAAGATCAAAAAATTATTCAACAGGCTTAGTTTCTAGCAAAATAAATAAAAGTCTTCCTTCTCCAATTTTTTATAACGATGGTTCGAATCCAAATCCTCTATTCTCTCCAGAGGAATTCTTTTCTGAAAATGGTCCTCTTCATAAGAGTTTTAAAATTGATTCTTATGAAAAAAGAGAAAATCAAATTCGTTATACCGAATTTATTAGACATACTTTATCTGATGGGGGTATAGGAATAATAGAAGCTGGAACGGGACTTGGTAAAACCCTTTCTTATCTTTTATCTGCTCTTGAAAGAGCTTTTGTTGAAAAAAATCAAGCTGTCATTCTTTCATGTAATACGAAAACGCTTCAGGATCAGTTGTTCCAGCATGAAATACCTAAACTTGCATCCGCACTTGATATGACTTTTTCAGCTACAATAATTAAAGGTCATCGAAACTATATTTGTGCGACTCGTACGAACAATGTTATTGAAAGAGCTCAAATATATTTATCTGATTATGATGTTCAATCAATGATTGTAATTATTATTTGGATTCAATGGACAAAATCAGGGGATTTTGAAGAATGTCCAGGATTTCTGAAGCGCTCAACAGGAAAAATAAAAGAGTTGATTCAAAATGAGCCAGGCTTTTGTACTGGGAATATATGCAATTCAAATTCAGGATGTTTTTTGGGTCCACTTCGAAATGCCACTCAGGATGCAGATCTTGTAGTAGTTAATCATTCTTTGTTGTTCTATGAATTAGAGGAACAAAAAATATTACCATCACTGAAGTACATAATACTTGATGAAGCACATAATGTTCTTAATTCTGCCTATAATCATCATAGAACAACTCTAAATAATCAAATTATTAAAGATCAACTTTCTCAGTTTTCTAATAGCTCATTTTTAATTGATAAAAACAATAAACTAATAAAGTTTCTTTCTAATAATTCACCTGAGCTGATGAATGTTTTACAATCGTTTATAAAATCAAATTTAGATATTCTGGATAGAAGCGATAAGTTCTTTAAGAAATTAATAGAGTCATCACAAAATAATTATTCTAAAGAAATACATTTCCAACAGGTATATAAAATAAATGATATTGAAGAGTATTTCATAATGTTTAAGACAGAGTTAAAAGCTTTAAAAGATTCAATAAAATTCAGTTTGAATAAATTAAAATATATAAAATCATTAATTGCAGAAATCAATAATGATTATAAAGATGCTGAAGCCTTTAAAAAGATCGATCGGACAGGTAATGATCTTAAAGAGATTTTAAGTTCATTAAATACTATAACTGATAATCATAGTAAAGATTGGGTATATTGGGAAACTGGTTCATTCATTCGAGATCAATTTGAAATTACTCTAAATGCAGTTCCGATAGATATAGGTTCTTTTCTCAGATCAAACCTTTTTGATTTACCAGAGTCAATAATTGCAACATCTGCGACTCTATCAATAGATTCTAATTTCGATTATTTTATCAACAGGTTCGGTCTTAAATCTTATGAAAAAAAACCAATTATTTGCAAAGAATTTTCTAGCCCATTCTTTTATCCCGACCAATGTAATTATTATCAATGGGCAGGAGATATTGATCCAAATGATAACAATTACCCAGAATTTATTTGCCATTCTATCGAAACTATTTATTCTAATATGGAAAATCGCATGTTGGTCTTATTTACAAGTCAGAGACTTCTGGGAGAATGTTATGATTTACTAAATATATCAGAGCTTATAAATAATACATCTATTCTTGCTCAAGTTTCTAATGCTTCAAGATTGTCACTCATTAAACAATTCCGGATAAATAAAGGTGGAATATTGCTTGGTACAAACTCATTTTGGGAGGGTATTGATCTTCCAGGTGATTTGCTAAAAGTATTAGTAGTTACTAAAATTCCTTTTGATGTACCAACAGACCCAATAATTCAATCATATAATGATAAAATTAAACAAGCTGGTGGCAATCCATTTCTTGAGAATTCGATACCTTCAGCAGCAATAAGACTTAGACAAGGTTTTGGTCGGTTAATACGTAGTATTAATGATGATGGTATTTTTTTAAATTTGGATAATAGAGTCATAACTAAACGTTATGGTAAAATTTTCGAATCAATTATTCCAACACCAATGAATAAATTTTCTACCATTAATGAATTAAATATAAAAATAAAAAGACAATCTTAAAGTTGTCGTTAAGGAATTTGTTTTAAATGTAAATTTATAGTATCAATATTTGATATGCCTAATATACAAAGATTAGAAATGACCCAAACATTTGATGATGTACTACTTGTACCTCAAGATTCTAGTATTCTTCCAAAAGATGTTGATTTAACAACAAGTTTAACAAAAAATATTTCATTAAATATTCCAATTATTAGTGCCGCCATGGATACAGTGACTGAAAGTGACATGGCTATTGCTTTAGCTAGAGAGGGTGGTTTAGGTGTTATACACAAAAATATGTCTATAGAACGCCAAATTAAGGAAGTAACAAAAGTAAAACGTGCAGAGAGTGGAATTATCCTAGACCCTGTGACAATATCTCCTGAAAAAACTCTTAGAGATGCAATTGCCATTATGAAGCACCATGAAATATCAGGACTTCCTGTTCTTAATGAAAATGAAGAAATATTGGGAATTTTGACTGAAAGAGATATCAGATTTGAATCAAATCTTAATCAATCAGTTTCTGATGTAATGACTAAAACTCTTATAACAGCCAAAACTGGTACTACGCTGGAAAAAGCCAAAGAGATTCTTCAAAAGAATCGTATTGAGAAACTATTAATAGTTAATAAAGACGGAAAATTATCAGGCATGGTGACAGTCAGAGATATTTTAATGAAAGAGCGTTATCCAAATGCTACTCTAGATAACCATGGTCGTCTTTTAGTCTCTGCAGCTGTTGGTGCATCAGAGGATTTAGAAGAACGATTATCAGCACTTTTTGATGCTGACGTTGATGTTATAGTTCTTGATTCAGCACACGGTCATTCTAGAGGAGTATTAGAAGCTGTTAGCTTTATTAAGAAAAAACATTCTTCTATACCAATTATTGCAGGAAACGTAGCCACTAAAGACGGAACAAAAGCTTTAATTGATTTAGGAGCTGATGCCATCAAAGTAGGAATAGGAGCTGGTTCAAGTTGTACTACACGGATCGTTAGTGGAGTTGGGGTTCCTCAATTCACAGCTATTGTCGATTCTGTTGAGGAAGCTAAGAAAAATAATATTCCAATTATTTCTGATGGTGGTATACGTTTTTCTGGAGATATGGCAAAGGCTATAGCCGCTGGATCTGATTGCGTTATGTTAGGTAATCTATTAGCAGGATTAGACGAAAGTCCCGGTGAAGTTATTTTCCATGATGGAAGACAATACAAAACTTACAGAGGTATGGGGTCTCTAGGACCCATGCAAGAAGGAAGTGCAGATAGATATTTCCAAGAAAAGGAGATTGGTGTAAAACTTGTTCCTGAAGGAGTAGAAGGTCTTGTTCCATATAGAGGAAGCCTTAAATCAATTATCTACCAATTAATTGGTGGTCTTCGCGCTAGCATGGGTTACTGCGGTACAAAGAACATTGAATCTTTAAAAAAGGATGCAAAATTTATTTCAATTTCAAATGCATCCTATGCTGAAGGTCATCCACACGATTTAAAAATTGTTAAAGACGCACCTAATTATCAGCGACGGGAAAATAAATGAAAATGGTGTTTAAATTTAGGTTAGAGAATTTAAATATTTGGTGAGAGCTGACTTTCTTCTAGCTGCTGTGTTTTTGTGAACAATGTTTTTTGATTCTAATCCATCTATAATTGAAATTGCATTCCTATATAAAACTTCAGCATCATTTTTATTTGTTGCACTCAAGACGTTACTTATCGCAGTTTTCATTTTAGACTTATATTCTTGATTTCTTTCGTAATTGGCAGTTTGTTGTCTTTGTTTCTTCTTTACAGACTTGGTTCTTGTGGTCATTTTTCCCTCTTATTCTTTTTAATCTCAATAAGATGCCATTAATTTATATTAAATACGGTAAGAATCAAATGTTCACATGGAAACTGTTTTGAGAATCTTTAATTACTTCCTATTTTAATAACATGAGTGCCATAGATCTTCTCTCCTCTGTACCAATATTTTCTGATCTTAATTCTTCTGATTTGGAAGAATTATATTCAAGAATGTCAACACGAACATATGGAAATAACGAAATTATCCTTTTAGAAGATGAATTCGGTGATACTTTCTTTATTATCAGTAAAGGAAATATTAAGGTAACGAGAGTTAGTGAAGATGGCAGGGAAGTTATATTGGCAATTTTAGGTGAAGGGGAATTTTTTGGAGAAATGTCACTTCTTGATGGTCAAGCTAGGTCAGCAAATGCTATTGCTAATGATAAATGTGAAGTAATGATTTTAAAACGTCATGATTTTTTAAATTTTTTAGAAAAATTTCCAAAAATTTCTATTTCTCTATTAATTGAATTAGCTAATAGAATTCGAAAAAGCGATCAACAAATTGAAAATTTTGCTCTGAGCGATGCGGAACAAAGAATTGGAGTTACTTTACTTAGATTAGCGGAAGAATTGGGGACTATTCACAAAGGAGTTGTCAGTATTAATAAACTTCCTTACCAGCAAGATATTGCAAATATGGCGGGAACCTCTAGAGAAACCGTATCAAGGATGCTAAAACTTTTAGAAAAAAAGAAACTCATAAATCGAAAAGCGCATACTCTTGTAATATTAGATTATACTAAATTCAACAATACTTTTATGTAGTTTCAGGTATTATTCCTAATCGTTTCTAAACCCAACATGGATTTATCAAAATCCTGATCAATACTTTTAGTAAAATAGGCACACAAATTGTGATCTATCTATTAAAGTTTTAAAATCAATTATGCCAGACATAACTGAAATGCCATTCTTGGATCATCTTGAAGAATTAAGATGGAGAATAATAAAAGCATTATTAGCAATTGTTTTTGGTGCGACGATTATATTTTTAAATATTGACCCAATATTTAAAATTTTGTTAAATCCAGCTACTACTTTAGATAATCCTCCTAATTTGCAAGTTCTTAAAGTTCATGGAATGTTTATGATTAAATGGGGAATTTCTTTTGTTGGGGGAATAATTTTAGCCATTCCAGTTATTACTTATCAAATTTGGAAATTTATAGCCCCAGGTTTATTAGAAAATGAACGACGTTATGCTTTTCCTGTAATTGCTTTTTCATTTTTCTCATTTATTCTTGGTGTATTATTTGCATATTTTATTGTTATTCCTTTCTCACTTAATTTTTTTACAGACATGGGTCATTCAGAGGTCGATAATAATTTTTCAATAAATTATTATTTTAATTACATTCTGTGGATCTTGTTCTCAGCTGGTTTATTGTTCGAATTGCCTGTTATAGTTTTAATATTGTCAATTATTGGTATAGTAACGCCAAGTTTTATGCGTCATTATAGACGTCATGCTGTAATTACGATTCTAATTCTTTCAGCCTTACTAACTCCACCAGATCCAATATCTCTATTTATGATGTCTATTCCTTTAATGATACTTTATGAAATAAGTATTGGTATATCACAAGTTTTTGGAAAGAAGTTTTAATCCTCGGGGATAAATAAAGATTAAATTGTAAATATGACGGAAACTAAAGAACTAAAAAAAATTATAGATCCTATTGTAGATGATATGAAAATATTTCAAAAAGAATTTGAATTTGCTCTCAAATCTGAGGTTCGATTAATTAATGTTATTGCACGATATCTTTTGAAACACAAAGGGAAAGCTATAAGACCAATACTTACTATACTATCTTCAAGACTATGCGGTGGGCCAACTGTTAATAGCTATAAAGCAGCAGCAATGGTTGAATTATTGCACTTAGCGACACTTATGCATGATGATGTTGTTGATGAGGCAAAAAAACGAAGGGGTTTTCCAACAATTCATAAAATTTGGAAAAACAAAACTGCGATTATTATGGGTGACTATATTTTAAGTCAAGTTTTGACTAATCTAATTCGGCTTCGTGATTTTGATGCACTTGACCTTATTTCAGAGACAGCGAAACGCCTAAGTTCTGGAGAAATGCTTCAAATTGAACGAAGTTTAAAAAAAACAATGTCTGAAGAAACCTATTTTAAAATGGTAAGCGATAAAACTGCATCTTTAATTTCTACATGTTGTGAGCTTGGAGTCATTACTACATCTAAAAATGACCAACATAAAGCTGCTCTTAGAGAATATGGAGAAAAACTTGGAGTTGCATTTCAAATAAAGGATGATCTGTTTGATATTTTGGGCTCTTCCAGGGAAATGGGTAAAGATACTAATTCTGATGTAACAAAAAATATGATTACACTTCCAATTATTCACACACTCTCATCCTCAATTACAATCTCAGAAAGAAGACATATAAAAAAAACCTTATCAGGCGGGGAAAAGAGAAGAGACTTAATTAAATTGACAAATATTGTTTCTGATTATGGTGGATTTGATTACGCGCAATTAAAATTAAAAGAAATCTCAGATGATGCTATTGCTGCTCTTGACATTTTTCCAGATTCTAAATATAAGAGGTCAATGATAGATCTCTGTTTATATAATATTAAGCGTGCTAACTAGACCTTATTCGATTAAGTTTTTTACTATAAGATCCCATATGAAAAAAATTCTGATTATTCGATTTAGCTCTATAGGCGATATAATTTTTACAACATCCGTTATTGAAGGTCTAAAAGACAATTTCGATTGCCAGATCGATTTTCTTACTCTTAGCACTTTTGCACCAATTCTTGAATCTAATCCTTATATAAATAAGATTATATCTCTGCCCAAAAATTTTAACCTGAAAGATTTAATCAAATTTGGCTTATTATTGAATTCAAAGGGTTATACAATAGTTTATGACCTTCATGGTTCATTACGTTCTAAAATAATTACTATGGTAATGAAAAATTCTTGTTTAAAACGATTCAAAAAACCTCGATTAAAACGGTTTCTTCTTTTTTATCTAAAAATAAATCTTTTCAAGAAAAACTATGAATTAACTGAAGAGCTTTTAAATTTTGTTGATATTGAAAAAAAATATTATCCAAAAACATATGCAAACCAATTAGAAATAAAAAAATGTCAAAACTGGTTGATAGAAAGAAATGTTTCTCAACCTTTTATTACTTTAGTTCCAGGGTCGGCTTGGTCAAATAAACTTTGGAAAATAGAAAATTATAAAAAATTTTTAAATAATGTTCCCTATAATGTGGTAGTTCTTGGTTCAAAAAAGGATTCTATTTGTAAAGACATATCTGATGATTTTAATCATGTTACGAACCTTCAAGGTTTGACTGATTTACGGACCTCAATATTAATTTTAAAATTGTCTAAAACTGTAATCGGAGCCGATACGGGTTTGTTGCATGCAGCTGAATCCTTGGGTATACCTATAATTATGCTATCTGGACCTACATCAAATTATACCGGTGGAAACATCAGATTATCGGGATCACTTCAATTATATTCAAATGTTTGGTGTAGACCATGCTCTAAGAACGGTTCTCGAAATTGTTTTAGAACTGAACGATTTTGCCTTACCAGAATTACCCCGGAAACTTTAAATAACGCTTTAATAAATATTTTAAATTAAATCAAATTGAAGATAATTTGGCTTCTTATATATAATTTATTTTTCTTACCGTTAATGTTTTTTATAGCTATTGTCTTATCAATATTTAGAAGCAAAGTAAGAGAAGCCTTGCGTTCACGAATTGGGCAAATAAAAAAAACAAAAGAATTTTTTAATAATGTTCAAAATAATAATCTGGTTTATTGGTTCCACAGTGCCTCTCATGGTGAATTTGAACAGATCCACCCAATTTTACATAATTTAAAAGAAATTCAAGGTTCCAGCATTATTGTAGTAAGTTTTTCTTCCCCTTCTGGATATAAGAATGTCGAGGATGAAAATATTGATCTAAAAATATACCTACCATTAGATTTTTTATGGAATACGATAAGAATACTAAAAGTTATTCGACCTCAAAAACTTATATTTGCTGAATATGATCTTTGGCCAAATTATATATGGACAGCCAAATGGATGAATATTCAAACGACCCTTTTTTCAGCAAGATTTTATAAAAAAACCATTAAACTTCGTCCAGTAATTAAAAACTTTTACAAAAATGTTTATTCCTCAGTTTCTGCAATCTATACTATTTCTGAACTAGACCATGTTAACCTTAAAAAAGTTCTTATAAGAAACTATCCTGGAGTTTTAAGAGTCTTAGGAAGTCCAAGGTATGATAGAGTTAAAAGTATTAGTGTTAAGTCAAACCAAAATAACAAGAATATCTATACTATTAACAGATCGTTTAGATTAGTAGCCGGTAGTGTTTGGCCAGAAGATGATCGGATTGTTTTAGAATCTTTAATTGAATTAACTTTAAAAATTGATAAATTTTCTTTCACTTGGGCACCTCATGAACCTGATTCAAATTATATAAAGGAAACTACCAGAAAACTATTTTCATATGGACTTACTCCTGAATTATTATCAAATGTAGTTACTGGAACAAATTCAAAATGTATTATTATTGACAAAATTGGATATCTTGCCAGGCATTATTGGGGTGCAAAATTTGCATATA
>Ga0310344_10002486_pt1 | contig 13858 bp, 10 predicted proteins | sample HC15DNA20200_MG_FD_203801 | JGI IMG/M metagenome (GOLD analysis project Ga0310344, IMG submission 203801) | Marine microbial communities from station ALOHA, North Pacific Subtropical Gyre - HC15-DNA-20-200_MG | ecosystem: Environmental > Aquatic > Marine > Oceanic | place: Pacific Ocean: North... | reverse complement strand
GCGGTAATACCCTCAGCTGCATGAGCCAGGCTGTGATACAGTTGATCGTCATGGACTAATCGACCAAGAGTGCCCTCACCTCTTTCAATACGACTCAACACCGAACGTAACGATTCAACTGCACCATCTAAATTGTCACCGGTACTCGTAAGCATTGCCATGGCTGAATCTGCACGAGCAACTGCACGAGCAAGTTCAGGTCCACTTGCAGCATCCTCTAACCCTTCTGCTGAACGTGTTAGGCTTGTCGTAAGAGTTTCGAGCGCTGAACGCTGTTCCCGGATTCCACTACCAAACTCATTCAGTAGAGCTTCAAGCTCACGAACACTCCCCTTGACTCCACCGATTGTCTCGGCACTAAGAAGAGTTTCGATTTGTGTCATTACATCACCAGCCTGACTCGAGAGCTCTCCTGCAGAATCGAGAAGGTCTACCGCCTGCATATTTGCGCTCTGCACAGTGTCGCCAGGTTCGTAGTATTCGGTCGCTTGACTCGGGTCAATCAGCAACGTCCGCCCACCAAACAGACCAGAAGCACCAAGCCTTGCTCGTGAGCCGACTGGAATGTTCCACTTCCCTTGTATTTCTGCTGTGATTGTGACCCTTTCTCCGCGTATCAGTTCAAAGTCGTGAACACGGCCGATGATGATTCCCTTCATTGAAACAGGATCTCCACCACGGACGCCACCCGCATCTTCCATCGTGGTCACGAGCATATACCGTCCTCTGAAGGTGGCGGGGTCCGTCATCCAATAGAGGACCACGACAAAGGACAGCAAACCCATAATCACGAATAAGCCTAAACGTGCATTTCGTCCAGCTGCTCTTGGTGGCACCGCTGCTAACAGCTCTGCATCAGTAGGAGTGTCACGCCTTTTAGCTATGTTTTTCTCAGACTCAGACATACGTATCAGCACCCATATCTAAAGCGGCCTCCGCTGCCGAACGATCTACGAACGCCTGGACTACGGGGTCCAGGCAAGCTCTAAACTCTTCAGGGGTTCCACAAAACCTAAGGGTTCCCCCATCCAACATCGCGACTCGGTCACAAATATCCAAACCACCTTCTACATCGTGAGTCACCAGGAGTGACGTGACCTCTAATTCCTTTGATAATCTCTTTATAAGTCTTTCGATTGCAGCAGTGTTCACTGGATCTAGCCCAGTAGTTGGCTCATCCCATAATAGTATCTCTGGCCCTCCAACAATTGCTCTCGCAATTCCTACCCTCTTTTTCATCCCACCTGAAAGCTCAGAGGGAATCTTCGCTAATACCTCATTCGGCTCCAGATTTACAATATCTAACGCTTCCCAAACTCGACGAACTTTCTCAGCCGTCGAAAGCCTCTGTAACGTCTCCTCTGGGAGACCCATCGCTACGTTCTCTAAAACAGTGAGCGAGTCAAACAATGCTGAGTGCTGAAATACGTATCCAACTTTACTACGCACTTCCGGGAGTGCTGCCGGACCACCTGCATAAACCGAAAGCCCATCTATTTCTACATCTCCTCGGTCCGGGATTATCAACCCAATCGTCGTTTTCAAGAGTACGCTCTTCCCGGTACCCGAGGGACCGAAAAGAGCAAACATCTCACCTGTCTCAATTATCATGTCCACACCGGAGAGTACCGGCAAATCAAATGATTTGTGGATATTTCGATAAGTGATCAAGGTTTAGTATCTCTACTGTAGCATAAGTGGTGGGAACATGGCATCTAAAATGAGTATCGTCAGAATCATAAACATCACAGCCTGGGTCGTGGTAAGACCGACACCCTCTGCTCCCCCTCGTGTGCGAAGGCCCATATGTACTGAAATGAGCGGAATTGCCAGGCCAAAGACTATCGATTTTGATAGTCCATAGACTAGATCCCAGCTGTGCCAAAATAGGCGAGCTCCATAAATGAATGTTTCATTGCCCATGCCAACGTCGATATTCGCTGCAATCATGCCAGCTACGATACCTATAACATCGGCGAAACCGACTAAGAGTGGCATGGTTATCACCCCTGCTATCAAACGTGGTGCAGCCAAAATAGCAACAGGATCTCTGCCCAATGATTCGAACGCATCAATCTGCTCTGAAACAACCATCGTCCCCAACTCAGCAGTGATGCGCGCACCAATTCGGCCCACCAAAACTATGGCTGTCAGTAGCGGAGCTAGTTCCAAAATCACGCTCTGCACGACTAGGGTCCCGAGCACATACTGAGGCGAAGATGAAATCAGCTGGTAGCCACCCTGCTGGCTCGTAACAATACCCGCTAATGATGCTGTCACAAAAACAATGGGCAAGCTCTGAACCCCCATTATATAGAGCTGCGTAGTTATATCACGCCTTGATACTTTGAGTCGCACAATCGCTACAGTAATGCGCCAAGATAAAAGTCCGAGCTCCCCGGCATGCTCGGCCGTGATACGTGCAACCCTCCCTACAGCAGCCAACCATTTGACTATCGGGGCCGGGAGAGGAACGGTTGCGAGAGGTTGGTGCCTCACCGTTTAAAAAGCTCCAGTATAATTCTACCTGGTCCTTGAGATTGCAGGGAACATTAATCGTGAAAACCTTGGTCTAAAGATACATCAAAATCAAGCTAGCGTGCTCGAAAACGTGCCCCAATTTTTGCAATTACAGTTTTTCAGACCTACTCGATAGGGGCTAAAGTGGCTTCTTTTACTATCTTGTCTGGTAACATAGAAGCTATAAATGGACACAGACAACGGAGCGCGGGAGTGATGACTCTACTCAAACGCACTGTAACCTTCTTTATCGGAGCGGTATCTCTTAGCGCTCCGCAATCGGTGACAGGACAAGAATCCAACTATGAAGCAGAGCTAGCAGCACTGATAGCACTACCTTCTGTAGCGCGGGCACTGGAACTGGTAGAGGAACGTGATGCCAGAACCATGGCAGACTTACTCGAACTAACTGAAATACCTGCTCCTCCGTTTAAGGAAGACCAGAGGGGTGAACGCTTTCTTGAGATGCTTACCGATCTAGGTGTTGACTCAGCATGGACCGATGCTGAGGGGAATATTCTTGCACTTAGACGTGGCACTGACTCCGATGATGTAGTTGCCATATCGGGTCACCTCGATACGGTGTTCCCCGAGGGTACAGATGTCACTGTGCGCCAGAGAGGAGATACATTATTTGCTCCAGGAATCGGAGATGACACACGAGGCCTAACTACTGTTCTAGCGCTCCTGCGCGTCCTTAATGAAGCTGAATTACAAACGACCGCAGACCTCCTTTTTATTGGAACGGTGGGGGAGGAGGGATTAGGAGACCTTCGAGGAATGAAACACCTTTTCCGCGAAGACGGTCCAAGAATCGACACCTTCATCTCAATCGATGGCACTGGGCACACTGGGATCACACACCAAGGGCTTGGATCACATCGATATCGAGTCACTGTCCGAGGATCTGGTGGACATTCGTGGGGAGCCTTTGGACTGCCAAATCCAGCACACGCACTCGGACGCGCAATCGACTACTTCGATCTCTCAGCAGACGCAATCACACAGTTGGGTCCACGGACCAGTTATAACGTAGGTCGGATTGGGGGAGGGACTTCTGTGAATTCAATCCCATTCGAGGCTTGGATGGAGGTTGATATGCGCTCGGAAAGTCCTGAGAATCTTCAGGCAATCGATGAAGTCTTCCAGCGGTCGGTTCGCCGCGCAGTAGAAGAATCTAATACCCAACGTCGTGAAGGATCTGAGCTAACCTTAGAAATGGAATTGATTGGTAATCGTCCATCTGGTGAGATCCCCGAATCAACTCCTTTTATTCAACGAGCGATTAGTGCTAGTCGCCACCTCGGGATTGAGCCCGTATTAGGTCGTGGTTCTACTGACTCAAATATTCCTATTTCCCTTGGGATACCGGCTATAACTATTGGTGGTGGTGGTGAGGGTAGTGGCGCGCACTCTCCTGGAGAATGGTTCATCAACAATGATGGAGCTTTAGGCATACAACGGGCCCTATTAATTCTTCTATCGCAAGCGGGAACTGGGATAACAAGTTGAACTCTACATCAGGAACTCAAATGCTCTCAGGGCGCGTCGCAATAGTCACTGGAGGATCTTCAGGAATTGGGGAAGCAACAGCCCTGACTCTGGCTAGAGCAGGTGCGAAAGTAGCAGTGGCTGCCAGAAGAGAACCGCAACTTAACGCAATAGTTTCACAGCTGGCATCTGAGGGGCACGAGGCAATAGCTCATTGTACTGATGTTACAGAACTGTCACAGGTAGAGGAGCTAGCAGAGGCTACAAAGGAGAGATTTGGTCGAATCGATATCCTTGTGAATAATGCGGGGACGATGCCGACTTCTCCTATGACTGAAGGTCGTATCTCCGACTGGAAGGACATGGTTGACGTGAACGTGAATGGAGTCCTCCATGGTGTTGGAGCGGTCTTGCCAGCCATGCTCGAACAAGGCACCGGCCACATCGTTATGATCGGCTCCATAGCAGGCCGAAGACCCTTCAGAGGAGGAACAGTCTACGCAGCAACAAAGTTCGCTGTTAGAGCACTTTCATGGGGGTTACATCTTGAACTTGGTGCAGAGCACGGAATACGTGTGACAGATATCCAACCGGGTCAGGTAGCTACGGAACTCTATGATGCTGTACCAGAGGGGTCCTTTAAGGATGCCTGGGACCAGGCGTGGGAGGGTAAGAGAAGGCTAAAACCCCAAGATATAGCAGATACAGTACTATTCGCTGTCAGTTCACCTGAACACGTCGCAGTAAGCGAAATACTTATCCGTCCTCTCGATCAGCCAGGCTAATTTGAACAGAAATAAGATGATAATTATGAGAGATCTGAGATGTCTCCTTGCCTTGAACTTTTTACTTTTTATTCCGACTGGGCTGACAAGCCAAGAGGCCGGATTACGTTTAGTCGCAGAACCTGATCTGATCTCACTTGAAGTGGGAGGCTCTGTATCACTTACTGTAAGAGTGTTCGATTCCTCAGGAACCTTGGTTGATATACCAGTCCGCTATGCAGCCCCCCGCCAAGCTCTGCGTATTAGGAACGATAGAGTCCAAGCGTTCATGGCTGGCAACTTCGAGATTGTAGCTACAGCAGTCCTCCCAGCTGGTGCTAACACGGAGACGCCTGCGCTGCGCATACCTGTGCGCATCTCGTGGCCAGACATCAGCACTATCAATCTCAACCCGTCTGCATCGACACTCTTTGTCGGAACTTCGCTAAGTCATCGGCCGATCGCTTTCCACACAGACGGTACCAGACGTCCCGCACCTATGTTCAGCTGGACAAGCTCTAATCCAGCAATCGCATCAGTCGATACATACGGAACAATCACTGGACATAGAGAAGGATCAGTAACTCTCACAGCATCAATCGAAGGATCGTCTAAAGAGATCCTATACGCAGTGAATGCATTCCCAGCTAGTGAACTCATGATTGAAGGTGGAGCTGATGAAGCACGAACAGGAGACGTGCTACACTTCTCCGCAACTGGTCTGGAATCAGGGAGAAGGATGGAGAACCTCCCAGTAACGTGGGCATACACTTTTGTACCCGATGACTCAATAAGGGCGCCTGGTTCCGCAGCAATAATGAACAAGGGCTCGTTCGTGGCTGAAGTTCCTGGGCGCTACACCATTCTTGCTCTGTCAGGACCCCTTGTCAGTCGTAAAACAGTATTGGTACACGGCCGCGGTATCGTCCAACCCATTGAGCTCCAAGGGCAAGGTGCAGTTCGAAATTCCCATACATCAGACCTCTGGGTATTTGAGGGACTCGATGAAAGAGACTACGCGATTACAGGTACTTGGTCAGCAGCGGGCTGGGCTTACTTCTGGGATGTGACAGACCCGACCAATATTTTTTCGACCGATTCAATCCAGATCGACGCAAGGACAGTGAACGATGTGAAGGCTCCACCAAGCGGTCGCTATGCCGCACTCTCCCGAGAGGGAGCTTCTAACCGAAGTAATGGTGTAGTGATCTTGGACATGGCCAACCCAGCTCACCCTACTATCGCGTCGACATTTGAAACGCACGGTGTTACAGGCGGTGTCCATAATATGTTTGCGACCGAAGATTACCTCTTTGCTCTTGCTGGAGGAGACAAGTACGTAATTATCGACGTTAGAGACTTGTATAATCCGATTTATGTGAGTGAGTACAACCACCCTAACAGCCGTGTGCATGATGTTTGGGTACACGACGGAATCGCCTATTCTTCTGAATGGGAAAATGGTGTTGTCGTGGTCGATGTTGGTAATGGAAAATGGGGTGGAACTATAGAGAAGCCGGTATTCGTAACTAATGTCCCGTATCCGGTAGGCGCTACCCACGCAGCTTTCCCATATCACCAGGAATCAACTGGAAAATTCTACTTGTTTCTCGGAGACGAGATGAGTGGTGGAGAGAATGAGCCTTGGGCTGGGCGAGGAAGTGATAATCGCCCATACAATCCCGATACTGGTGAAGGAGGTGTGCAGGGGCGCATGAGGGGTTATCTGCACATCATTGATTTTACAGATCCTGAACAACCTCAAGATGTAGCCCGCTATGAGATTCCAGAATCAGGGACACATAACCTGTGGATCGAAGATGATGTGCTTTACCAGGCATACTACAAAGGTGGACTGCGCGTAGTAGATATATCTGGAGAACTCATGGGGAATCTGGCGCACCAGGGCCGGGAAATCGCAATCTATAAACCTCAGGATCCCGGTGGGTTTCTTAGGAACCAGGTAAGTGTCTGGGGCGCCCAGCCTCACAAAGGCCACATCTTTTTCTCTGACATGAACTCAGGACTTTGGGCTGCTAAGCTAGCTCCAAGAAGCAGGCCTATTAGCTGACTAGACTCCCTAACTGCTCCTAATTTATTGATAAGACCTTTAGGGTATCAGTAGTCAACTGGCCTCAAATAAAACTCCCCGATCGCGCTGGATGAAAGCACTGCAACTGTAGGGAGCTGGCGTTTCCAGTGTGTCGCCTGGAGACGTTTCCAGACTAAGTCAACTTCCTCTTGATCAAAACCACCCCGTACGAGCTCCTCGGCACTGTAGCCAGAAACCAAACCAAGAAGAATCGGATCGGCTGCGTGATACGAGATACCAATCTCATCTTCATCTGTAACCCCTTTTACAAGATCAGCTGTAGCTGGTTTGTCGATAATGACATCTGGGATACCCAAGTGACGAGCGAGACCCCACACCTGTGTCTTAAAAAGATCACCCAGGGGATTGATCGGCGGAGAATCGTCAGCATGCCAAGTAAAGTACCCGAGCAATCTTTCACTCTTATTACCAGTACCAAGTGGGAGCGCGCTAAGTCTTGCCGATTGATCAAACAGCATTACTGAACGCAGCCGAGCCATGAGATTACCCTTGCGAAGCGGTGATATCTCCGGCTCGTACTCTTTGACGTAAAGATCTATCGGATCGGAGATCTCTATAGTCCTAGCCTGAGCTTGGGTCATATCAATCACGAGATCTGCATGTTCCAGACTTTCTTGACTTGATGTACGGTATGGAAGGCGAAATCCATAGACATTTTCAGGACCTAAGGCTTTACAAGCCAGAGCAAGAGATACTGCCGAATCGACACCACCACTTACACCCACAACTACCCTCTCAAATCCTCTTATTCTGCAGACTTCATCTCGAATGAACTCCACTAAAGTCTTCTCGACTAGATCCAGATCAAGACTGAGTTCCGCTTCATGGATAAGCCCCAAATCTTCATTGGTTATTCCACCCATACCTACGAGCCCTCCAGCGATTACTTCTTCTTCTTCCTGCGATGAAGTTCGCGTATCATCGAGAACTCCATTTGAACGCGCTAGCTCAAGAGACCTCTGGAGATGAGGGAGCATTTGTTCAAGATCAGATAAGAGAGGGGCGGCCACCCTCGATCGGTCAATAGATACAGCATCCAGTGAGGCCAGGGTAACACCCTCCTCTAGGAGGGGCCCTCGAGCCAACAAACGTCCACTGGGGGCCACTGCTATGGATCCACCCGGAAATACCTTACCGCCTTCAGAGCCAACAAGTTGAGCGACCACTACAAAAATTCCATGTTCAAGAGCAATCCCTGGGGCAATTTGGTCCCATCGTTCTAGGTTTTTGGGACGCCCACTTACTGGTGAAAAATCTCTCGCAGGGGAGGCACTAGGTACAACTAGTAACTCTGCACCATCAAGAGCTAAGATCGTGGCAGGAAGGGAGTGCCAGATTTCCTCACATATCAACATTCCTACTCGACCAAATCTAGTATCGAAAGCTTTGACTTCTGTCCCTGGCTCCACAAAACGCGCTTCATCAAAAACCCCATATGTTGGCAGAAACATCTTCCGATGGACGTGCCTTAGCTTCCAGAAACCATCACGAGCCTCCAGATAGGCCGCACTATTATAGAGGCGTCGCCGCCAACGCTCATAGAAACCGATTACTATATCTGGTCCTATATCTGGCGGAGAACCAAGAAGTTCTATGACCTCTTCAACAGTCACCGCTGATTCAGCGACACCTCCCTCTAGGAAGTACCCACTCAATGAAGTCTCTGGGAGGACGACGAGATCAGCTAACCCGGCCTGAGCTGTAATAGCGCGTTGAATGGCCTCCACGTTGGCCGAAACTTCGGCTTTCGTAGGCTTAAATTGAATGAGTGCCACCCTCAAGGGAGGGCGAGGTTCTGGATTGCTCATAGGCCGCATGGCCATGTCAAGTCATCTGCGAATGAAGCTGACCCTTTCGGGAACGACGAACTAAAGGTATCCGTTCCCGTCCACTTGTTGCAGTGATAGGATACCAAACTTGCAATGCTAGGTAGGGAACGACCTTGTTTCTAGAAGTGTTATAGATCGCTGAACCTGACATGTTGCCGTTGAGGGCGCACATAATGACACCTCGTATAGCTCCACTGATACTGATACTGATACTGACTGCAACTCCAGTGCGAACTCAAAGCACGCAAAGTGCATCGGGTTCGACAATACAAGATAACCCTCCTCAACTTGCAATCATTGACAGTGCGGTATCAGCTATAACCCAAATGCATATGGACCAGTTCAGTGATTCTATACTTTGGGAAGCAGCAATCGATGGAATGATAGCTGCGTTAGAGGATCCTTACGCTGAACTCTTCACCCCGATCGAATCTGAAGCATGGGAAGAAGAAACAACTGGTAATTATTCCGGCATCGGATTACAAATAACTCAACTCAACGAACAAATTACGGTTACAGCGGTCTTTCGTGGTACACCGGCAAATCAAGTGGGAATCTTAGTCGGGGATGTTATAATCGGTGTGAATGAGCACAATGCCTCGTCATGGACCACCGGAATGGCTGCAGATTCAATCAGAGGACCGGTTGGTACAGATGTCCTTGTTAAGATTAAGAGACAGGGGTTTGAAGACGTAATCTCTTTTGAGATTGAACGGGCTCAGGTACACCGCCCAGCAGTGCATTTCGGTTTTCTAGAGGGTGGAATAGGCTACGTCATTTTGGACCGTGTTGCGCGTAATGCAGCAAGTGAGATGAATGATGTGTTGCGTAATATGGACTCGGCGAAAGGGTTAATAATTGATTTGAGAAGAAATCCAGGAGGATTTCTTGATGAGTCACTGATGCTAGCCGATCTATTCTTGAAGCCTGGCTCAAAGCTAGCCAGTACTGTTCAGAGAATACCCGGAAACGCGGCGAGTGAGACCACTGCTGATTCGTGGGATGATCGATGGCCTCAGTTAGTTCCGGACCTGCCGATCATTGTACTCGTTGATGAATTTACCGCCTCTGGAGCTGAAATCTTAGCAGGTGCGCTCCAGGATTACGATCGCGGATTAGTCATGGGCACACGCACATTCGGTAAGGGTGTGGTTCAAACTGTAATGCCACTCCCCTTTAACCGACGTCTCCGTTTCACAACAGGTTCGTGGTTAACACCCCTGGGCCGCTCTCTCCAAAGAGTTAGAGATGCTCAGGGTCGTCCCGTTGAAGAAGATTTAGATACCCTTCCTCGTGTAACAACTCCCATGGGCCGCTCTCTGATTAACGGAGGTGGGATTTTCCCAGATCTTGAAATTGAAAATGACACGTTAAAAACAATGGAACGTGAATTGATCTCAGCTGCAAACGAATCGGGTGTTCTTCTCGGACTTCGACTCGCTGAGTTTGGATTTGAAATTGCAACGATACTCACTGAAAGAAATGAGAAACCGAATCTCTCTGAAGAACAATTTATAAGATTCCTTACAAAACTTCAGGAGGATGGACTGCCAGAAGAGTTACTCTCAAATAAAGATGTGCGCTCTTATCTAGAGTGGCAGGCGCGGATAAATATCGCTCAACGGATGGACGATATCGGATCAGAGGCAGGTTTTCGAAAAGAACGTGATCGGGTTCTGGCTGAAGCTATAAAGCTACTACTCACCTCAACCGGTCAAATACAATTATTTCAAGGACTGAATGACACGATACGCACGATAGGTAACGATGGATTCGAAGACTAAAGAAAGCTAGGCGCGGGGGTGGTATCTCTCATGAACCTTACGCAAGTATTCACGATCAACGTGCGTATAGATCTGAGTGCTTGAGATATCCACATGACCCAGCAACTCTTGGACAGCAACCAGGTCTGCCCCACCCTCTAGCAAATGAGTCGCAAAAGTATGCCGTAGGGTATGTGGTGAGATACTCTTTTTGATACCTGCGATTCGCCCAGAATTCTTCACCAGTTTCCAAACTGATTCTCTCGTCAACGGTCGTCCGTGAGCATTAAGATATACGTGTCCCCTGCTCTCCCCTCGATCAAGCTTTGGACGAAGTTTAGTGAGATATTTCTTCAGGGCACGCAGGGCCGGTGCCCCAATAGGCACGATGCGCTCTCTAGCACCTTTACCAAATACCGTTATAAAAGAACCATCTAAGTCCAGCGAAGTCCCTGTGATACTAATCAGCTCTGAAACCCGAACACCTGAGGCATAGAGCAATTCCAGGATTGAGCGGTCACGCCAATAGAGACGCTTTTCTGGAATTGGCGCATTTAGCAGTCTTTCTATCTCCTCACGAGTCAAGAATTCTGGTAAACGCTCTCCAATTCTCGGACTTTCTAACCGTTCTGTTGGGTCAATTGATACCCAGCCTTCAGAAAGTAAAAACTGGAAAAAAGTGCGAACTGCTGATTGTGCGCGTCTTATGGATGATGGAGCCAACCCTGCCTTGTGGAGAGCAAATACCCAAGTTCTCAATAGATTTGAAGTAACTAGATCTGGGGTGTCCGCTCCTTCTTCAACTAGAAATGATATGCAGTTCCCTAAATCATGGCTGTACGCTGAAAGAGTCCGCCTGGACAAGCCTCGCTCGAATCTCAGGTAGTCTTGGAATTGCTCTAGTCTAAAAGCTCTATCAGGACTGCATGAAAGATCTTCAGACCCCGTATCAGACATCAGTATTATCAGCCTTGGTTCGCCACCACCAACGCACTATCAGCATCACAACTACTATCGCGACCACCATTAATACATTGCTAGTCCGAGACAGAAGTAGACTCAGTTCATCTATGTTATACCCAGTCAAAGCACCTAACCAAACTAGCGAGCCATACCAAATTGCAGATGCTATTCCTAGCGGTACTGCTACAGACCTGACTCTTTGTTGAGTCACTCCAGCAAACACGGGCACTACGGCTCGCAATCCAGGAAGAAAGCGTGTCCCAAAAATTGCCCACGTTCCCCAACGCTCGTAAAAATGGGTCATGCGATCCATCTGGTGATCTGCTAGCACACGCTTTCCGCACCCCTGCATAAAGAAGGACCTGCCACGTGTATATCCTAAACGATACATGACAAGTGCAGATGCTACGTTCAAGGACCACGTTACAAGGAAGATTAACCCTGCATCAAGAGAGCCTAGAGCTGAAAGAAACCCTCCTAATACGACAAATGTGTCAGCAGGTACTGCTGGGATCACATTCTCCAAAGCAGCACCGATTCCCAATGCAATGTAGATCAATACGACTGGGACTCGTTCCATGAAAGACAGAAATTCTGACACCAGAAACTACCTCCATGAGCCTTCAGACAATGTGATCAGAGAGCCCAATTTCCTCCTAATTAAACTAATCAAGTGAGTCGTATGATCGACTAATCAGTGCTACCGAATGGACCGCTAGACCTTCCCCTGAACCTATCCAACCCAATCCTTCATTCGACTTTCCTTTGATGGAGATACAGTCTGGGCTGATTTGTAAGACTTCCCCCAATCGCGCACGCATGGCGTCTGCATAAGGGGTGATTTTTGGTCTTTCACAGATCACAGTCACATCAATATTGACCACCTTAAAGCCTCTGGAATCTATGATCTTTCTGGTTCGTTCAAGAAGATCCATAGAGTCAGCCCCCTTCCACATGTCATCATCAGGAGGAAAGTGACTACCGATATTTCCTGCAGCAGCTGCACCCAACATTGCATCTATCACAGCATGGGCAATCGCATCACCATCAGAGTGGCCAGATAATCCGGGATGGCCTGGAATGCTGACCCCCCCAAGTACTAGTTCATCACCATCTTCGAAACGATGGGAGTCATAGCCAATTCCAATTCTCACTCAGCACTCTCTACTTCTTACAAAATCAATTGCTAGCAGGAGCAATAAGCATTGATCAATCCCAACCCCGAATCGCGAGGCAAACATTATGTCCCCCAAACCCAAATGAATTAGACAGTGCTAGTCGGACTGGACGCTCAATTACCCCACCGTGCCCATACTCCAGGTCACATTCAGGGTCTGGCCCCTGGAAGTTAATGGTCGGAGGAATCTTTCCGGTACGACAGACAAAAATCGAGACGATGGCCTCAAGGGCACCTGTAGCACCAAGAAGATGACCAGTCATCGACTTGGTTGATCCAACAACAATTTCGTATGCCCTTTCTCCCAATACTGCTTTAATTGCAGCCGTCTCTACCGCATCCGCCATCGTAGAAGTTCCATGAGCATTAACGTAGTCCACATCATCCGGAGTAACGCCGGCTTTCTGCATGGCCATTCGCATGGCGCCCTGGGCGCCGTAACCATCGGGGGGTGGAGCTGTAATATGATACGCATCCGCTGAAAGACCGTACCCAACAATCTCTCCCAAAATCTCTGCTCCACGAGCTTCCGCACATTCGAGTGCCTCCAGGACTAGAGCACCCCCACCTTCACCCATGACAAAGCCATCCCGTTCTGCTGAAAATGGACGGCTAGCCCCAGCTGGATCTTCATTTCTTGTGGATAACGCTTTCATAGATGAAAATCCGGCATACGTCATGGGGGTTATAGTTGCTTCACCACCACCTGCAATCATTATATCTGCATCGCCATGCTGGATATGGCGCATCGCATCCCCAATTGCATGAGCTGATGAAGCACACGCTGAAACAGTGGCATAGTTTGGGCCCTGGAGATTCCAGCGCATTGATATGTAACCCGCTGAAATATCAGGAATAAACATCGGTATGAAAAACGGGCTAACTCTCTTAGGACCCTGAGCAATCAACTTCCTATGCTGTTCTTCAAATGTCGATATACCTCCTATGCCGGTGCCGAATATCACACCGAAGCGAGCCGGATCTACTCCTTCAGGAGGGCCATCTAATCCGGCGGAAGCAAGTGCCTGAAAGGATGCGGCAACAGAGAACTGAGATACACGGTCATGGCGCTTGGCCTCCCTCCGATCAAGATACTCGAGAGGCTCAAATTCCTTAACTTCACATGCGATCCGCGAAGGGAATTCCTCGGTAGCATCAAAATGTGTAACAGGTCCGCCAGCACTCTTACCCTCCAGCATATTCTTCCAGGAGGATTCAACATCATTTCCCAAAGGCGA
>Ga0310344_10002484_pt1 | contig 13860 bp, 10 predicted proteins | sample HC15DNA20200_MG_FD_203801 | JGI IMG/M metagenome (GOLD analysis project Ga0310344, IMG submission 203801) | Marine microbial communities from station ALOHA, North Pacific Subtropical Gyre - HC15-DNA-20-200_MG | ecosystem: Environmental > Aquatic > Marine > Oceanic | place: Pacific Ocean: North... | reverse complement strand
ATTGTAACATATAGGTCTGTTGAGCCCGCGCCTGAAATAAAAGCCTTAGAGCCATTTAAAATGTAGTCATCGCCGTCTTTCTTTGCTTCTGTTTTTAAAGCCGCTGCGTCAGAACCGGATCCAGGCTCTGTAAGACAATAACTAGCTAAGTACTCCATTCTGCTCAAACTCGATACCCAGCAACTACGCTGATTATGGTTGCCAAAATTATCAATCATCCAACTAGCCATATTATGGATAGAAATATAAGCCGATGTAGAAGCACAGGCGGCAGCAAGTTCTTCAAATATTATTGCAGCATCCAGGCGACCAAGACCCGTACCACCAAATTCCGGCGACAGATAAATCCCACCTAATCCAAGCTCCCCAGCTTTTCTTAATGATGAAACGGGAAATATGTTTTGCTCATCCCAGTCTGCAGCATAAGGAGCAAGCTCCTTAGCGGCAAAATCATGTGCCATATCACGTATAATAGCCTGCTCAGAACTCAGTTCAAAATCCATAGCCGTTTCTCTAACTTTGTTTCTCACATCTGAAGATAAGGTTGAAATAGAATATGTCAAAAAATGGAGGGAAGTAACAATATTTACTCATACATAACCATAACGTATTTTGAACGTCACTATACGCTTAGCTAAAAACGTCTATTTTGGTTCAAGAAATGCTCGGCTTATGACTAATTTTAGTTTAAACTTATTGCCATTTATCATTCTAAGACTACAAACTATTCACCTTATAAACATGAGAATGCCCTATGACTACCCTGTCTGGAACCTTTGGCAAGTATCCATCAACAAGACTCCGGCGTACCCGTCGTAATCATTGGGTACGTAGATTAGTTGCAGAAAATGTAGTAACTCCAAATGATTTGGTTTGGGCTGTTTTTGTGATGCAGGGACAAGGAGAAATGGCAGAAATATCATCAATGCCTGGTGTTCAAAGAATGACCGTCGACTTACTGGCAAAACATGCTAAGGAAGCTTTCGAATTAGGAATCCCCGCAATTGCAATATTCCCTCAAACACCAGACAAACTAAAATCACCAGATGGTGACGAGGCGTTAAACCCTGACAATCTGGTATGTCAAGCAACGAAAGCAGTAAAAAATGCTGTACCGGAAATGGGTATAATTTGCGATGTAGCATTAGATCCATATACCACCCATGGCCATGATGGACTCATCCGCGATAATTACGTGGTTAATGACTTGACCGTTGAAGTACTTTGTCGCCAAGCAATAAATCAGGTAGAATCTGGATGCGATGTCATTGCCCCTTCAGACATGATGGATGGCCGCATCACAGCTCTGCGTAAAACCCTCGATGCCTCTGGCCACGAAAATACCTTACTTCTTTCATATGCTGCTAAGTATTCCAGCGTATTCTATGGGCCATTCAGAGATGCTGTTGGATCTCTAAAATCTCTCGGAAATAGTGATAAACGGACTTATCAAATGGATCCGGCGAATGCTTCAGAGGCAATCCGTGAAGTTGCATTCGATATTGAGGAAGGAGCAGACATGGTTATGATTAAGCCGGGAATGCCCTATCTAGATATCGTAAGAGAGGTCAAATCTAGCTTTGCTTTACCCACTTTTGTGTATCAAGTATCGGGCGAATACGCGATGCTTATGGCGGCGGAAAAAAAGGGCTGGATTGATGGGGATCAGGCTATAATTGAAACTCTTATGAGTTTTAAAAGAGCTGGTGCTGATGGTGTATTGACCTACGCTGCTGTTAGAGCTGCAAAAATGCTTAATGCGAGGTAAAGGCTTGTGTTTTCGTAAAAAATGAAACTACCCCTTATGAAATGTTATCCTTATGAATAAGTCTGGTCCCCTCGATGGCATCACTATTATTGACATGACGCGTGTCCTTGCAGGACCCTATTGCACAATGGTGCTCGCTGATTTAGGCGCCAGAGTAATAAAAGTAGAAGTGCCGAAAACAGGTGACGATTCGAGATCATTCGGCCCATTTCTGAAGGGAAGGTCTGCGTATTTCATGTCAATTAATCGTGGCAAAGAGAGTATTGCCCTTAATTTAAAAAACGAAGCTGATAGAGATACCTTTGAGACTCTTTTAAAAAGTGCTGATGTGTTGGTTGAGAATTATCGAGGTGGCGTCATGGAAAATCTTGGGTATGGTTGGGATCAACTTAGCAATGCCTACCCAAGACTGATTTATGCCGCTTGTTCTGGATTTGGTCACACAGGACCATATGCTGAGCGACCAGCATACGACATGGTAGTCCAAGGGCTCGGCGGTATAATGAGTCTAACGGGTCATCCGGGCGGCCCTCCTACCAGGGTTGGCACCTCTATTGGGGATATTACCGCAGGTCTATTTACAACGATTGGGATATCTAGCGCGTTACATCACAGGACAACCTCTGGCAAAGGTATGAAAATTGATGTCTCGATGTTGGACAGTCAGATTGCAATTTTAGAAAATGCTTTGGCGCGTTATTTCGCAACTGGCGAAATACCAGGGCCACTTGGGGCAAGACATCCCACCATAGTTCCCTTCCAAAGCTATGAAACTTCTGATGGCCATATAATTATTGCAGCTGGGAACGATACATTATTCAATACATTGTGTAAAACACTTGGATGCAATTCATTATCAAAAGACAAACGTTTCGATAATAACGAAGCTCGTGGAAAGCATATTAAAGAATTGGAACATGAATTTGAAAAGAAACTAAAAACTAGATCTACTGAGGATTGGCTGGATGTTCTAATACCAGCAGGAATTCCTTGCGCACCAATTAACAATGTGGCGCAAGTATTGTCTGACCCCCAGATTGTAAAACGTAATATGGTTATAGAAACAACCATACCTGAAGGTGGCTCAATTAAAATGGCTGGCAACCCTATAAAATTTTCTGAATTTGAAGACCCTAAGGTTCGACCAGCGGCACCAGATTTAGATCAAGATAGAGAAAAGATTCTAAGAGACTTAAAAAAAAGATAGTTTTGGATGTCAAAAATTTCGCAATAGTTTGTGTAATGTTACCCTTGGCATAACGTGACGCGTATTTCATGATAGCTCGATATGATTCTTGTAGATTCCTATACGCTTATGTGGACAACGCTTGCCCTGGCAGGTCTGGGAGTGGTTTCGTACGCTCATCCTCGAATTCCGCTTGAATTAACCTCTGTAGGACTACTCGCATCGCTACTTATTCTATTCCATGTCGCACCCCTTCAAGGTTTAGATGAATCACAAAATTTTAACTCTGGTAGTTTACTAAGAGGATTTGGCAATCCTGCCATAATTACTGTGATAGCTTTATTGATTGTTGGACATGGGGTGGTGCGAACCGGAGCGTTAGAAATAATAAGTCAAACTATCTACTTTGCAGCCAGAGGGAAGCCCCTGCCTACAATGGCTTTGGGACTTCTAAGTGCACTCGTTATTAGTGCAGCACTCAACAACACCCCCGTAGTTATAATATTTATTCCTGTTCTTGCTTCATTGGCAGAACGATTAGGCCATACTGCAACTAGAATAATGATGCCTCTTAGTTTCTGTACCATACTTGGGGGCATGATGACGCTCATCGGATCCAGCACTAACTTACTCGTTGCTGGAACTGCTCTTGAACTCGGCATGCCACCGATCGAGTTTTTTGATTTTATTATACCAGGGGCTGTTTTAGCATTTTTAGGTTTCTTATATGTCATTTTTGTAATGCCCCGCCTTATGCCTTCACGGGAAGAAGAAGATCAACCTGACGGGAGAAGTGGAAAACAGTTCATCGCACAATTTACAGTGTACCCTGATTCAGCTCTTGTCGGTATAAGTTCCATAGGAGGAATGTTCCCCGCACTACGTAATATGACTGTGCTCATGGTACAACGAGGTCATGTGCACTATCGTGCACCTTTTGAAGATATTATACTCGAATCTAGGGACGTTGTTATAGTAGCTGCTACTCGCAAATCGCTTATCGAAGCAGTTTCCAGAAATACTGGCCTTCAGATACGGTTGACAGAAGAACCGCATCAGAAACTGTCTGGATCTAGGAAAAAGCGACAACATATCAATATCAATAGTCGTGGTGATAAAGTCATTGCAGAAGCAATGATATCACCGGGATCGCGACTCCTAGGACTAGCGATGGAACAAGTTGCGTTCCCGGCGGCAGATAGAATACAAGTTCTCGCAGTAGAACGACGCTCTCGGATGACACGAGCCCACATGCATGAAGTTCGACTGCAACCAGGTGATATTTTGCTTGTATCAGGACAAAGCAATGACCTAAGTACCTTACGTTCAAATCGAGATGTTGTACTTTTGGAATGGTCTGAGAGTGAAATGCCTTCATACCATCATGCAAGGAGAGCAACTCTAATATTTTTTGCTGTTATTGGCGTTGCTGCTACAGGATTAATACCAATAGTGGCAGCCGCAGTAACAGGCGCTGCGTTAATGGTACTCTTCGGTGCATTAAATCTTCGTCAAGCTTTTCGCGCTATCGATAGACAAATTATATTAGTAGGCGGAGCAGCACTCGCACTGAATGCAGCTCTTGGAGCGACAGGTGGCGGAACTTATATCGCTAATGGCCTAATTGAATTGCTTGACGGGGCTAGCGCAGCAGCGACATTATCAGCCTTTTTCCTTCTTGTTGCATTATTTACCAATGTTCTCAGCAATCATGCGTGTGCCGTCCTTTTCACTCCAATTGGCATAAATATTGCCTTGGGTCTACATATTGATCCAATAATTTTCATTGTAGCAGTCATACTTGCAGCAAACTGCTCATTTGCATCCCCAATAGGCTACGTAACAAACCTTCTTGTTATGTCTCCAGGCCGATACCAGTTTGCCGACTTTATCAGGGCTGGAACACCTCTTATACTACTGTTATGGATAGCCTTTTCTATCTTCGCACCTTGGTATTACGGCCTATGGTAAAACAAATCAAGAATCACATGGCAGCTAAATCAAAGTTAGAATCCTTAAAACAACAAAAACATCTTGAACCTACTAATGAGAAAAAGCTCACAAACGGTCAACTTACTTTTATTTATACTACTAGACTTGAGAATTGCCCGTATTTAGATAACCGATTAGAAAGAAAAATTGTTATCAAACTTTCAGATGAAACATGCAATCATTCATATGATCACTTGGTAAAAGCGGGTTTCCGACGGAGTGGGTTTGGAGCTTATCAACAATCGTGTCCAAATTGCTCCGCATGTATTCCAACCCGGATCTGTGTAAAAGATTTTTACCCTAGCAAGTCAATGCGTCGCATTACCAGAATTAATATAGATTTGACAACAACGCTACTACCCAACTGTGCTACAAATGAACACTTTGAGTTATTCAAGCAATACCAAGAACAGCGTCACAGTGATGGTGAAATGGCGGATATGAATTTTTTGGATTATTGCGCCCTAGTAGAGGAAAGCCCCTTATCTACGAGCATTGTAGAATTCAGAACTGATGACCAAACTTTGGTGGGAGTTTGCCTATTTGATACCTTAAGTGATTCTATTTCTGCTGTTTATACATTTTTTCACCCTTCTCAAAAAAGGAGAAGCCTTGGAATCTATATGATAATTTGGCTAATAAACCATTGCAGCACTAGTAAAAAGGAATACCTATATCTTGGATTTTGGATCAATCAAATATCAAAAATGGACTACAAAAAACGCTTCAAACCAATTCAAATATTAGAAAACAACCAGTGGCGGAATACAGATTGAACTATGAAACTCTAAATAATATAGACGGAGTTTATAGACGATTCCACACCATTAATATGTATACTCCTGATACCTTCAACTATATTTGACATATAGCTTCTTCAAGAAGAGCTAAAACAAATCGTCAAAGTTTGGTCGTTCCATAAAAGATTATTTGGAGATTTCAATAAATAGATAAAACTAGAGTGGGGCTGGATACGGTAGATTAAACCTTTAATCCTTTTCGTAGTACATTTTACTAACGATAATGCTTCCCGGGATTGAACAGTGCACCCCCTGCTAAAACCCCCTTGCCCGGAACATAATTAACTTCAATACGTGTTCCTACAGGATCTTCAAATAAAATAAAATAGTACCCTGGAGCCCATTTTCCTTCCTTGGGCTCCCCAACAACCTTAGCATTTATTGTCGGGAGAAACTGGAATACTTTATCAACGTCTTCTCTGGATCTGGATCGCAGGCAGAAGTGATGAAGACCAATCCTTTCTTGTTGAAATACCTGATCCTTGTATTCCGGCTTACATTTTCTTATTCCTAATGCGGTGCGACCTCCAACAAAATATATATATTCCTCCCCATCAAACACTTGTTCCATTCCTAAAAATGGCATTAACTGTTTATAAAAGATCTTACACTCCTGCCATCTACTCACATTGATTACTATATGAGCCATACCATTTAGTTTGATCACATCCGCTATCCTTAAGTTCAAAAAAATAAAACTAGACACTAGATCAGAATGTGACCCAACGAACCTCTTCCTTTCCAGATCATGTTTCAATCGCAACCTATCTACACTAGTTAAATTTATTGCGTTTAGGGAATCCTTTGGGAACCAGTCGCCCTGACTGTCCCCGCTTTCCATGCCAGCTTTCTAACTTTTTTTCTCGTCTAATACCTGAACCACTCCTCCAAAATAGTCCCTCTTTTTCCCGAAAAACTTGAATATCACTAAGACTACCTTCCTTATAGCGTTGGAGAATAACTCCACGACCTCGGGACAAAATGGGAATATATTGAATTGGGAATATTAATAACCGCCGGTTAGTTCCAACTACGGCAACGTATTCACCTGAAACCGGAGTACAAATAGTCGCCTCCACCTGATTAGAAACATTCAATACCTGTTTTCCTGAACGCCTGTCAGTAAAAATGTCGCTCCCTTTAACTAAAAAACCTCGACCATCAGAAGACGCTATGATTAACTGCATGTCTGCCCGATGTATCAATATACTTATCAATTCCTGGTCATTAGGCAGATCAATCATCAGGCGTAACGGCTCACCCAATCCACGCCCACCAGGCAATCTGTCGCAATTCAAGCTATAAAAACGTCCATTGGTGGCAAACAAAATCAATTTGTCTGTTGTAACTGCATGTAAACGAAACCTTTCTCTATCACCATCTTTATATTTTACCGCCGTATTTGGATCTAGATGACCTTTTATCATTCTTATCCAGCCTTTGTAAGAACATATAACCGTAATATCCTCGCGTTCCACAAAGGCAGCTGAGGAAATTTTCAAAGGCACTGATGGCTGACGAATTTCTGTTCGACGGCGACCTAGATCGGTTCCTTGACCAAATTGCCTCTTAACCTCAAGAATCTCCTTACTTATTATAGTACGCTGGCGTGCTTTACTGATTGTTAACTTACAAAGCGTTGCCTGTTCTTTCTCTAACTGAGTAAATTCCTCACGAATTGCAACCTCTTCAAGCTTGCGAAGTGTGCGCAATCTCATGTCAAGAATTGCATTTGCTTGAATCTCAGTGATACTGAAGCGTTTCATCAATTTATTGCGAGGGGCATCTTCTTTTCGGATAATTTCTATTACTTCATCTAGGTTAATGTAAGCGACCAGGTAGCCTTTCAATATTTCTAGTCTGTGGGCAATTTGCTCCAAACGATAAGCTGTTCTACGCAACAAAACACGATATCTATGGTCAATGAATGCCGTTAGAGCTTGCTTTAGACTCATAAGACGAGGCACGCCAACATCATCGATGACATTCATATTCAATGAAACTCGCGATTCTAAGTCTGTATGCCGGAACATTAATTCCATTAGTATATCGGGATCTACCGTTCGATTGCGAGGCTCCAGCACTAAACGAATAGCCTCAGATGATTCGTCTCGGACATCACTTAATAGAGCTAACTTCTTCTCTTGAAGAAGCAACGCAATTCTCTCAACAAGTCTTGATTTCTGAACCTGAAAGGGAATTTCAGAGACAACAATTTGGTACTGTTTATGTGGTAATTTTTCGATATTCCAAACTGCACGAACGCGAAACGTCCCTCGTCCAGAACTATAGGCCTGCTCAATAGCAGTTTTATCTTCAACCAGAATTCCACCTGTAGGAAAATCAGGGCCAGGTATGCAGTTTATAAGGTCAGACATATTACTTTTTGAATTTTTTACTAATAATTGGAGCGCATCGCAAAGCTCACCAACATTATGAGGCGGGATACTTGTTGCTAGTCCAACAGCAATGCCACTGGCTCCATTGGCTAATAGGTTGGGAAATCCCGCTGGTAGTACAACTGGTTCAACTTCTTCGCTGTCATAGGTATCCCTAAAATCAACAGCATCTTCACTAATCCCGTCAAGCAAAGCAGTGGCGACTTTAGTCAGCCGTGCTTCGGTATATCTCATAGCCGCGGCATTATCCCCGTCGATATTACCGAAATTTCCATGCCCCTCAATTAACGGCCACCGCACCGCAAAGCTCTGTGCCAATCGAACCATTGCGTCATAAACGGCGATATCACCATGAGGGTGAAACTTACCGATAACGTCACCAACAACCCGTGCACATTTTTTATAACCCGATTCTGGGTTCAACCTTAACTCTTGCATGGCATATAAAAGCCGGCGCTGCACAGGTTTAAGACCATCACGAACATCTGGTAGTGAACGCGAAGTAATAGTCGACAATGCATAGGCCAGATAACGCTCACCTAAAATATCGGAGAACGAAGCATCCTGAATGTCCGGTAATTCAATATGTTCACTCATTTTTCAATATATACCACAAAATATTGTGTGGACACGATAATAAAAGAGCATTTCTGGTAATCATTAAAAATGATCAAAAATGTAACATTGTACGTATTGCAGCAAGCTCCAGTCTGAAATATAAGTTGTGCCATGGCTCAAGTCAGACATACTCCACAACCTGATCTTTCTCATGTAGATACCTGGTTATTTGATTTAGATAATACTCTTTACCCGGCAACTACGAGATTATTCGATCAAATTGATATTCGGATCGGTCAATATATTTCTGATTTTCTAGAAATAGACCACGCCGAAGCAAGAAAAATACAAAAATCATACTTCAGGAACCATGGGACTACTCTGAGGGGCCTTATGGAAGTACACAAGATCAATCCTCGGAAATTTCTGGATTTTGTTCACGACATAGATTTTTCCCCCCTTAAACTCAACCATGAGTTAAATGCAGTTTTAACTTCGCTTCCGGGTCGGAAACTCATATTTACTAATGCGGATGTGCCCTACAGTAAGAAGGTACTAACTCGTCTGGGCATAGACCATCATTTCGAGCATATTTATGATATCGTCGAAGCAAATTACATACCTAAACCCTTCAAGGCTGCTTACGATAGACTCATTGACCTCCATAACATTACACCAAAAAGTGCAATATTTTTTGAAGACATTGCAAGAAACTTGGTTCCAGCTGCTGACCTCGGTATGACAACAGTATGGGTGCGTGGCGACGAGAACTGGATCTTACCTGGGAATGAAGACGCCAAACCTGATTTCGAAACAACGGATCTGGTAGCATGGTTGGGGGAAATCGTACAAAGAACCTAATCCTTGCTGAAATCGTGATGTGACAACATTGACAGTTTTTAAGACGTCGCTACCTTATATCTTAAAATTGGAGTGAATGCAGTGAAACTGAATTACGCAAAACAAATAATAGAAGAAGCCTGGAAAATTAAAGAAAAAATAACACCCGAACTACAGGGACAGAAAGAACACGAAGCTGTAGAAATTGCACTGAATGGACTAGATTCTGGCCAGCTTCGGGTCTGTGACAAACAAGGCGATACTTGGCATGTAAATGAGTGGCTAAAAAAAGCTGTATTACTTTCTTTTCGTCTTAATAACATGGTGACAATAAGTGGTGGCCCAGGCGGGAGATCTTCCTGGTTTGATAAAGTACCTTCCAAATTTTCAGGCTGGGAAGAGGATCAGTTTTTATCTTCAGGATTTCGTGCTGTGCCGGGTGCGATAGTCCGTCATTCCGCCTATATAGCACCCGGCGTAGTTTTAATGCCGTGCTTTGTAAACTTGGGTGCATACGTTGATAATGATACTATGATAGATACGTGGGCTACAGTTGGTAGCTGTGCACAAATAGGAAAAAATTGCCACATATCGGGCGGAGCAGGTATTGGCGGCGTTTTGGAACCGCTGCAAGCGAACCCCGTAATAATTGAAGATGATTGTTTTATAGGAGCACGAAGCGAAGTAGCAGAGGGTGTTGTTGTCGAACAAGGTGCGGTTTTAAGTATGGGTGTATATTTAAGTAGCTCTACCCGTATCATTGATCGAGAAACGGGTGATATTCATTACGGTCGTGTGCCCGCCTATTCAGTCGTAGTACCAGGTAGTGCTGGTAGTTCTAAACTTCCAGATGGATCCAAAGGCCCTGACCTTTATTGTGCAGTGATTGTCAAAAAGGTCGATGAGAAAACCCGAAGCAAAACCTCAATAAATGAATTACTCCGAGGCTAATATCTTATGCCAGGCCTTGACGACCCATTAGAATTAGCCCGCGCTCTAATTAAATGTCCCTCTGTTACACCAAAGGATGCTGGTGCACTTGACATATTGCAAAAGGCCTTAAATGAACTTGGCTTTAACTGCCACCGGGTAATTGGTGAGGAGGAAAATACCGAGCCAGTTGATAACCTGTTTGCACGTTTTGGATCAGAACAGCCTAACTTTTGTTTTGCCGGCCATACTGATGTAGTACCAGTTGGAGATATAAATGCCTGGGAAATCGATCCATTTTCTGCACTGATAAAAGAGGGCAGATTATACGGTCGAGGTGCAAGTGATATGAAGGGAGCAATTGCAGCTTTCGTTTCTGCTTCAGCGCGGTTTCTCAATACTAAAACTGATCAATGGAAAGGTTCAATCAGCTTTCTTATTACAGGTGATGAAGAGGGCCCCGCTATAAACGGAACGGTTAAGTTATTGGAATGGTTAAATTCGCAAAATGAACAAATTGACGCTTGTTTGGTTGGTGAACCAACCAACCCTGAAAAATTGGGGGAAATGATTAAAATAGGACGTCGAGGTAGCTTAAATTGTCGTTTAAGCGTCTTCGGTTCTCAAGGCCACGTGGCCTACCCACATCTGTCAGAAAACCCTCTAAGCCACCTAGTAAGTATGCTAAATTTATTAGTAGAAACGCAATTAGACCAGGGTACTCAACACTTTCAACCTAGTAATATTGAAATTACAAGCATTGATGTGAACAATGAAGCTGATAACGTCATCCCAGCGACAGCACACGCCAAATTCAATATTCGCTTTAATGATAAACATACATCGCGAAGTTTAGAAGAATGGCTGAAAAACCAGTTTAATAAGGTTTGGACCGATTATCTACTTGATATCTCGGTTAGCGGGGAGGCATTTGTTACGCCTCCAGGATATCTCAGTTCAATTATTTCAGAGTCTGTCGAAACTACAACTGGCCGAAAACCTGAACTTAGTACAACTGGGGGAACATCGGACGCTCGATTTATAAAAGATTACTGCGCCGTTGCAGAATTTGGTTTAACTGGCAAAACAATGCATCAAACCAATGAATATTTAGAATTATCGGAACTGTATAAGCTAACAAATATTTATGAAGAAATTCTTCAGCGCTATTTTTCTATAAACTAGTTTAGCCTTGGAAGCTAAAAGCTGAATTCATTAATGTTTTTGTATAGTTGTGTATTGGAGAATTGAATATTTGTTCGGAACTACCATGCTCAAGAATTTTACCATGTCGTAAAATAATTACCTCGTGACTAATTGCCCGTATTACTTTTAAATCATGGCTAATAAATAAGTACGCCAATCCATGTCTCTTCTGTAACGTTTTCAACAGCTCAATTACCTGTGCCTGCACGGACACATCGAGTGCAGATGTAGGTTCATCTAGTATCATAAATTTTGGCTTGAGTATAAGAGCCCGAGCTATTGAGATTCTCTGTCGCTGACCTCCGGAAAACTCGTGTGGATACCTATCCTGAGACATCGGATCTAAACCAACCTCAATAAGTACCTCGGATATTAACGCGCGTCGCTCTTTGTCATTAGAGCCAATTGAATGTATTTTTAACCCCTCTCCAATTATCTGCCCCACAGAAAGTCTCGGACTTAAAGAACCGAAAGGGTCTTGAAAAACAATTTGCATTTCTTTTCTAAATGGTCGCATCTTTCTTGAGTTGTATCCTTGAATATTATTACCTTGAAAACTTATTGACCCTTTACTTGTCTCCAATCGTATGAGCGCTAGTGCTAGAGTAGTTTTACCTGACCCACTTTCTCCAACCACACCGACAGTCTGGCCTTCACGAACTACAATACTAACTCCGTCGACAGCCTTTACTTGAGCACTGGCACGTCTTAAAATACCCGCCTTAATTGGAAAGTGAACTTTGAGATCAGTACATGAGATAATTTCTTTACCTAAATTACTAGGAGATAACGGCTTCCCTTTAAGCTCTGCACGGAGAAGAGATTTTGTGTAACCATTTATTGGCGAACAAAATATATGTTGTACAGTTCCTCTCTCAACTATTTGGCCTTCATTCATAACACAAACCGTATCTGCCATGCGACGCACAAGAGTTAAATCATGTGTGATGAGGAGCACAGCCATGTTAAAACGGTTTTTTAAGTTATTCAATAAGTCTAGTATTTCCGCCTGTACAGTTACATCCAATGCCGTTGTCGGTTCATCCGCAATGAGTAAAATTGGCTTGCATGCAAGTGCCATGGCTATCATCACTCTCTGACGCTGGCCACCTGATAATTCATGTGGGTATGCTGAAAGTCGCTTTCTTATCTCTCCAAGCGCCACCAACTCCAATAACTCAGAAGCTTTAAGCCAAGCCTCAGTCTTTGAAACTGAACGATGCAACATAATAACCTCAGCCACTTGCCTTCCTACAGAGTGCAGTGGATTAAGGGAGGTCATAGGTTCCTGGAAAATCATTGAAATCCTATTTCCACGAAGTTGTCGTAATCGTCTATCTGAAGCACCTATAATTTCTTGACCCTCAAAAATAATTGAGCCGCTGGGGTGTGTGGCGATTGGATAGGGGAGCAACTGCAATATAGATAGTGCTGTAACAGATTTTCCAGACCCACTCTCACCAACTAACGCAACCGTTTCACCATGTGAAATCTGAAAGGATACATTATTAACCGCATGTACAATCGTGCCGCTCGTATTGAATTTGACATTGAGCTTATTTACATTGAGAAGACTTTGGTTAGCCATTTTGCAATAACTTCCTTGGATCAAAAGCATCGCGCACCGCTTCAAAAACAAAAATTAAAAGGCTCAACATAATTGCTATTACAAAGAATCCCGAAAATCCAAGCCACGGTGCGTGTAAATTTGATTTTCCCTGTTGCATAAGTTCACCCAGCGAAGGTGACCCTGGAGGCATGCCATAGCCAAGAAAATCTAGTGCCGTAAGTGTCGTGATTGAACCAGTTAAGATAAATGGCAGGAAAGTAATTGCCGACACCATAGCATTAGGGAGGGCATGACGATACATTATGGTGCGATCACTGACCCCTAACGCGCGCGCAGCACGGATATAGTCAAAATTTCTTACTTTTAAAAACTCAGCCCTTACCACACCCACTAAACTCATCCAACTGAATAGAAAAAGAACTCCCAAAAGACTCCAGAAACTTGGCTCAATCACGCTAGCTAATATTATCAAAATAAATAAGGTTGGAAGTCCAGACCACACTTCGATGAACCGTTGTAAAAATAAATCCAGAATACCTCCAAAATATCCCTGTATTGCTCCGGCAGCTATTCCAAGCAAAGAACTAAAAAATGTAAGTATAAGTCCAAAA
>Ga0310344_10002483_pt1 | contig 13863 bp, 10 predicted proteins | sample HC15DNA20200_MG_FD_203801 | JGI IMG/M metagenome (GOLD analysis project Ga0310344, IMG submission 203801) | Marine microbial communities from station ALOHA, North Pacific Subtropical Gyre - HC15-DNA-20-200_MG | ecosystem: Environmental > Aquatic > Marine > Oceanic | place: Pacific Ocean: North... | reverse complement strand
ATCAGTTAATTTGACCTTATTTTTTTAAAAAAAGAGTGTAAATACGAAAAAAAGTCAATTCCGAACATATGATTTAATTTTGTTCTTCAGCTAATCACTCATCGTTTTCAATCTACTTGTTATATTTTATTTTTCTGATTTCGCAACGTCAACAAAATAGAATACTTCCGATCCGGCAATCATTCCAAGATCTCTACGTGCTCTCGCCTCAACAGCTTCTAGCGTTTGGTTTTTGAATGCTTCGACTTCCGTAAGTAATAATCTATTTTGTTCCTTCAATGACATATTTATTATTTTTTGTTCATTTACTTTATGCGTCAGCGTAAGAAGATTTGTATAACCACTAGGGCCGAACCAGTAAATATATTGCAAACCCAAAAAACAAATAACGCTAATGGCAGAGATCGTACGCAACATCAATCCCTTTCAAATTCCTCAATCCCTAGATATTTAGGTGATCCTAGTATGGATTCAATTCGAAGGAGCCGATTGTATTTTGCGACTCTATCAGACCGAGAAGCCGAACCAGTTTTAATCTGTCCAGCTCCCGTTGCAACCGATAAATCGGCAATAAAAGTATCCTCTGTTTCTCCTGATCTGTGCGATATGACACAACCGAACCCAGCATTTTGGGCCATTCGAATAGCTTCAAACGTTTCAGTTAAAGAGCCAATTTGATTCAACTTAATCAATATAGCATTAGCTACCGATTCATCTATCCCTTTTTGTAGAAGAGTCGTATTCGTGACAAATAAATCATCACCCACTAACTGAACCCTACTACCGAGTCGCTCGGTCAGTATTTTCCAGCCTTGCCAATCGTTTTCATCTAAACCATCCTCTATTGAAATAATAGGGTACTCTCTGACGAGCCGTTCTAAATAATCACAAAACTCTACTGCAGAAAAACTCTTGTCCTCTCCGTCTAACCGGTAAATGCCTTCAGAGAAAAACTCCGAAGCAGCGCAATCTAGCGCCAAGGTCACGTCTTCACCTAAAACATAACAAGTTTGATTTATAGCTTCTTGAATCAAAGCTAGCGCTTCCGAATTTGAGTCTAGATTCGGCGCGAAGCCCCCTTCGTCGCCAACGGCGTTGGTTAATCCCAATTCCTTTAATACTTTTTTTAGCGAATGGAAAATCTCTACCCCACAACGAAGAGCCTCAGAAAAATTAGTTTGGGACACAGGCTGGATCATAAACTCTTGTATGTCTACATTGTTATCAGCATGCATACCACCATTCAATATATTCATCATAGGAACCGGCATCCGCATATCTGTTGGTCCGTACAAATCTGACAAATGTCGAAATAATGGAACATCGAGCCCTGACGACGCCGCCTTAGCTGAAGCGAGAGACACGCCCAATATTGCATTTGCACCAATACGCTCTTTGTTATCACTGCCATCAACCTCGATCATTCTTTTGTCGAGGGCTGATTGATCAAGACAATCCATTCCTTTTAACGCGGGTGCAATCTCTGCATTTACGGACCTCACGGCTTGTAAAACACCCCTTCCCATATAACGAGACAAATCACCATCGCGGAGCTCTAGTGCCTCTTTTGAACCAGTAGAGGCGCCAGATGGCACCATTGCGGTACCGCTGGCCCCATTTGACAAAACAACTTCAGCCTCGAGAGTGGGATTTCCGCGCGAGTCGATTACCTCACGTCCCAGAATTTCGACTATTCTTGTCATATTTTTAGACACTTGTTATTGATTTAGCAAATACAAACCAGTACTTAACTGGCAACCGCCCCAACTTTACGATGGGCTCTCGTGTGTAGATTTGCAGCTTCTATGAAGCCTCGAAATAATGGGTGTCCATCTCTAGGTGACGAATTGAATTCAGGGTGAAATTGACAAGCGATAAACCAATCTAGATGTGGTATTTCAATCATTTCGACAAGATCCTCGTCGTGACTGCGGCCTGATACTTTCAACCCCGCTTTATCCAAATCGGACACATAGTCATTGTTTACTTCGTATCTATGACGATGACGCTCATAAACCACTGATCGTCCGTATAAACTCCTAGCTAAAGTATCTTCCTCCAGTTCACATGCCTGCTCACCCAAACGCATCGTTCCCCCAATATCATCATCCATCGATCGTTGGTTGATTTCACCATCTCGGTTTCGCCACTCGGTAACTAGTCCGATAACTGGATCACTCGCATTCGGATTAATTTCTGTAGAGTTGGCTCCGGGCAAATGCAACATATTCCGTGAATAGTCGCATACAGCTGCGTGTAATCCATAACATATACCTAAATATGGAACATTATTTTCCCGCGCAAAAGTAGCTGCAAGAATTTTACCCTCAAATCCTCGTTGACCAAATCCACCAGGGACTAGAATGGCATGCACTTCCTTCAAAATATCGGTACCTTTCTCTTCAAGTTGCTCCGCATCAATATATCGGATCACAACTTTCGTCCTTGTTTGTATCCCCGCATGTGAAACCGCCTCTATCAACGACTTATAGGCATCCAGCAGATCTAAATATTTACCGACAATTGCTATCTCCGTTGTCTGTTCCGGATGAATAAGAGCATCCACCACCGAGTGCCATTCAGAAAGATCTGCTTTCGGACATTCTATTCTGAGCTTTTCGACGGCGATTTCATCAAGGTGTCTATCACTAAGAATTACTGGAACTTGATATATAGTCGAAGCATTCTCGAGCGGAATCACCGCTCGCTCCTCTACATTCGTAAAGAGTGCAATCTTATTGATGGCTGATTGAGGCAACGGCTTGTCTTCGGTTCGACATACGAGTATGTCCGGTTGTAGACCTATTGATCTCAACTCTTTTACGGAGTGTTGAGTGGGCTTCGTTTTTGTTTCTCCAGAGGAATTCAGAGTGGGCACTAATGTGAGGTGTATAAAAAGCGCTCTCTCAGATCCAACTTCCAAACGCAGTTGTCGTATGGCTTCTAAAAAAGGTTGGGATTCTATATCCCCGACCGTACCTCCAGTTTCTACAATCACGACATCATAACCGTCACCTACATCCCGAATACGTCGCTTTATTTCATCGGTAACGTGAGGGATTACTTGGACCGTACCTCCAAGATAATCTCCTCGCCTCTCTTTACGAAGAACTTCCGCATAGATCCCACCTGAAGTGAAATTATTACTCTGGCTCATTCGGCTTCGAATAAATCGTTCGTAGTACCCGAGGTCTAGATCAGTTTCTGCACCATCCGTGGTTACATAAACTTCCCCATGTTGGAACGGACTCATTGTTCCTGGATCCACGTTTAAATACGGATCCATTTTAAGAATGTTAACGTTTAGCTTTCGAGCTTCTAGTATGGCCGCGAGCGATCCAGCTACCACGCCCTTGCCCAAGGAGGACACGACGCCACCAGTCACAAATATATATCGGGTCATTGAGTTCCCATCAACTAGCGGCTCAAGCTCCTTAGTGAGAATCTATCTTTGCGTTCGCTACACGGCACTTGAAAGACAGAATTCGTACGAACCTTTAACAGCGATGAAACAAAAAAATGCTTCAACAAGATGGCTCTGGACAATATCAAAAGGGGCCTAAGACCTCAATCAACTTTCGCCGTAGCTTACGGTTTTGTTTCAGATCCGACCTCCTTTCGTTTTTGAAAGAGGAACTTATTCACTTGGCTCCCATACGGGCACGTATGTCCCGTCTTTTTCATTTGAAAAATATTTATCTGACATCGTTATCCCAGGAACTGACTCGAGAAGACCGTCCACGAACAGCAACGGCCATACATCACGTTGCCAAAGAGGCACTTGGCTTTCTCGAAATATTTCATTCAAAGACTTTGATCGAGTGCCAACACTTATGCTTTCCCCACCCTTTCTCGTTCCCAAAAAGACCAAATCTCCCGCAGAGAAGCCTCTACCAGATCTACGCCAACGTAACTGACCGCTATCAAGATTTAAAAACTCTCCTACCCGAATGTGTCTATGTTTAATTGGCTCTTTTTCCCGAACAACAAAGAGTCTTCCCTGATGACTTCTCACCGATAAAAATTTCGATAACGATACGGAGGTGAATCTGTCTCTCAGACTACTTTGTCTCATGATCTCTCGAATTTGAGCATCACGAGGAAAGAGACCGTATGCTTGAAGCCACGCTCGAATATTCATTTCGTGTGAAGCAGATGCTATCGGCAGAGCTTCTTTTTTGAAGGTAGGGAGCTCCGGCCATTTAAGGTTGGCCAAATTTTCAACGGCTTTCGGGAACCGCCTACGGGTAATGGGAAGCAACTCATGCCGAAGCCAATTTCTGTCATAGATAGAATCCTTATTGCTGCAGTCCTCTATCCATCGTAGATCATTCTCTGCCGCATAGACTTCTATATCGGTTCGTTTAAGTGACAAAAACGGTCGTATAATCTGAGCTAAACCTAAGGGCCTCGTGTGGGGGATTCCAATCGGAGCACGTCCTGTAAAAAGTTGCCAAAGTCTAGTTTCGGCGACATCATCGGCGTGATGAGCCGTTAAAATTACTTCACCTCGGCGTAACAATTTTGCCCATTCTTTATATCTCGCCAACCGTGCTTGATTCTCTAGATTACCTTTATTTAGTCTGATCGGCCGACTTAAGAATCGGATTCCAATTTCCCGACATACATGTTCACAATGGGCACTCCACTGTTTGGATAAAGGGTTAATTTGATGATCTATATATATAGCCCCACATGATTTAGGACCGAAGACTTTTACGACGGCATGTAAAAGTACCGAAGAATCTATGCCACCGGAATAAGCCACCCATAGAAACTTATGTTCTAGTCCTCTTTGTAGCTTCTTAATCGCCTTGGTAGGCGAATTCGATAACATTCAAACGACCTGTACCAATTGCCTATGCAAATTTGCGGGGCAAATCGTATTTCATACTAACTGCTTGCGAACCAAATTCCTGACGTAACGAAAGCAACAATTCGTCCGTCGGAGAGACCCTCCATTCATCACTTAGTGTTATTCGACCCGCAGCCTCTGGTGAACGATATCTAATACTGACAACGCATCCATTCGAAATATGAGGTGTTAGTCTTTGTTTTAACCTAGATGGAACATCATCTCGAAAATCGTCATCCTCTAGGGCAATCTCAACTACTGCAAAATAACGATGCCTAGCTTCTAGTATGTCAAAAACCCGTTCAGCACGAAGTTTTAATATTTGATTATATTCGCTCGATTGGACTTCGCCTTCCACAAATACTATGGAGTCTTTCGTTAGTTTTGACCGATAGCTTTCATATACGTCACCAAAAATACTTGCTTCTATGCGCCCACTACGATCATCCAACACTACAAAAGCCATACCCCCACCGTTGCGGCTCCGCCGAGTCCTACTTGAAACAATCAAGCCAGCTACAACCTGTTTACCACGACCAGGCTTTAACTGAGCTATTCGTTTTCGGCATATACCACCAATTTCGTCCGCATATTCCTCAATGGGATGACCTGTCAGATACAGTCCCAGTGTTTCCTTCTCGCCCTCTAGACGCTCTTTCTTACTTAGCTCCCTAATGATGTTTTCAGACGCAAAATGTGTCTCGTTGACCCCATCAAACATATCAGTAATTCCCATAGTTTGATTTCGCGCACTTTGTTCTGCGCCCTGAATAGCCTGGTCTAAATCACCTAGCAATTGGCTCCGAACTGCGTTTAAGTCTGAAGTCCCTTGAACTAGAGAATCCATCGCACCAGAACGAACTAGAGCTTCTAAAACGCGCTTACCAACTTTCTTAGGGCCGAGACGTCGGCAAAAGTCATGAATATCAATAAACGGAGAATGTTCTCTTTCTTCACATATAGCCTCCACCGGACCTTCTCCAACACCCCGTACTGCACCTAATCCGTATACAATTTCGCCGCCTTGGGCTTTAAAACGATAGTCACTAGTACGAATGTCTGGCGTTAAAAGACGAATCCCCATACGTAAAGTCTCATCAACCAAATTTACTACTTTATCAATATTCTGCATATCGGCCGTAAGCACTGCCGCCATAAATTCCGCCGGGTAATGGGTTTTCAGCCATGCAGTCTGAAAAGTAATCATCGCATAAGCCGCTGAATGCGCTCTATTAAACGCATAGCCTGCAAATTTTTCCATGGCGTCAAATATTTGGTTAGAAGTCAAGTCTTTAACTTCATTGAGGCGAGTGCCCTCCAAGAAGGAGTCTCGTAATTTCGCCATTTCCTCAGGGATTTTCTTCCCCATAGCCTTACGGAGTAAGTCTGCTTGACCCAGTGAAAATCCAGCCAAAACTTGTGAAACTTGCATCACATCCTCTTGGTAAAGCATCACGCCATACGTTTTTTCTAGGACGGTTTCCAAGGATGGATGAGCATAGTTCACTGGAACCTTGCCATGTTTGCGATCAATATACTCATCCACTGCTCCAGACTGCAAAGGCCCTGGTCTAAATAGTGCAACCAAGGCAACGATGTCATTTATGTTGTCAGGTAACAGGCGTCGGATAAGATCCTTCATTCCTTCAGATTCCAGTTGGAAAATAGCCGTGGTTTCAGCAGAACGCAGAAGCTCATAAGTTTTAGAATCATCTAAAGGCAAAGATCGAGGGTCAATCGGTTCTTCACCTCCTTTCAAACGTTCAGAGTTAATCGCATTAACAGACCAGTCGATAATAGTTAGAGTTTTTAGTCCTAAAAAGTCGAATTTAACAAGTCCTGCCAATTCGACGTCGCCTTTATCGTATTGGGAGATAGCGCCCGATCCCTTACTTTCTGTATATAGCGGCACGAACTCTTCAAGCGCTGAAGGCGCAATAACAACCCCGCCAGCATGCCTTCCAACATTACGGACACAACCCTCGAGCTGAAATGCCATATCCATAATCTCGGCAACCTCGTCATGAGAGGAAATAAATTCTCTTAGTTCAGGTTCCTCAGCAACCGCTTTTTCAAGAGTCATTCCAACTTCAAACGGAATCATTTTTGACAAGCGATCAGCAAGTCCATACGGTTTACCCTGCACACGAGCCACATCGCGCACAACAGCCTTCGCGGCCATCGTTCCAAAGGTCACGATCTGACTTACAGCATCAGTGCCGTAGAGATCTGCTACATGTCTGATGACCTCGTCCCGCCTTTCCATACAAAAATCTATATCTAGATCCGGCATAGAAACCCGCTCCGGATTTAAGAGGCGTTCGAATAACAAATCGTATTTTATGGGGTCGAGGTCTGTTATCGAAAGACAAAATGAGACCAGTGAACCAGCACCTGAACCGCGCCCCGGACCAACTGGTATGTTATTAATTTTAGCCCATTTCACAAACTCCATAACAATCAAGAAATAACCCGCGAAACCCATCTGATTTATCACTTCTAATTCATACTGGAGTCGTTTGCGGTACTCTTGATCTGTTAAGGGCTCTCCATTTATACGTTTTTTCTCTAAAAACTCGTTCAACGCCGTTTCACAAAGGTGAATCAGGTAGTCTTCGAGAGTTGTCTCATCTGGAACCGGATAAGTGGGAAGGTAATATTTGCCAAGTTCAACCGTAACGTTAGACCGAACAGCAATTTGATGAGCGTTCTCTATAGCCTCGGGTAGATCGGAAAATAGATCGAGCATTTCAGAATGTGAACGGAGATACTGTTGCTCCGTATATTCACGTCCCCGTCTCGGGTCGTTAAGTGTACGTCCCTGTTGAATACAAACACGTGTCTCATGAGCTTCAAAATCTTCCTTTCGAAAAAATCGCACATCATTCGTTGCGACTAACGGAACCCCAATTTCGGAAGACAAGCGCACTACTTGCTCTAAATAGATATCGTCTTCTCTACCAGTACGAGAAATTTCCAGATAGTACCTATTCCCCAGAATTTCTTTCCACCACCTAACTCTGCTTGCCGCCGATGTATAGTCCTGATTAAGTATTTGTATACCAACATCACCACCCATACCTCCTGACAACACTATCAGACCTTCGTTCAGACCGACCAACCATTCCTTTCGTAAGGAACCGTACTCGCCATCCCCCGTATAGCTACGGGAAACTAACGACAGTAGATTCTTGTACCCAGAATTAGACGTCGCGAGCACTACTAAACGATACGAAAAGGATTCTTCCTTTATTTCAAAATCCACGCCCAAAATAGGCTTGACCCCAACACTACGGCAAGCTGTATAGAATTTTACTATCCCAAACAAATTTGAACGATCAGTGAGTGCAACGGCAGGAAAATTCTTCTCCCGCGCATGCCTAGCTATTTCCTCTACCTTCATGAGGCCGTCGTTGACCGAAAACTCCGAATGCAGGGACAAATGAACAAACGCACTCATGTCAATGTGTCCACCTATTTGTTGTCATAAGATGCGACTGAATAAAAAGAACTTCCAGAAATCTCCTAAACAGATCGATCACTTCGAACTAACGTTGCTGTTAAATGCCACTTTATTTTTAATTGGGGCAAAGCTTCTGCGATGCACTGGTAGTATTCCAAATTTCTCAATTGCCGTCAGATGATTCGAAGTGCCATAACCTTTATTTTTCGCGAAATCATAATCCGGATACTGATCAGACAAAGAAACCATATAAAGATCGCGAACAACTTTTGCCATTATCGACGCTGCGGATATAGCCGGCACCTTCTTATCTCCCGATACAACCGTGATGGTTTGACAACCTAGTTGCGGATCCATATTACCGTCGACGTAAGCTACATCAACATCAATATCCAAACTTGCATATGCTCTCCGCATCGACAAAAAAGTTGCTTGCAGGACATTAAGCTGGTCAATTTCTTTCACACTAGCACTTCCAATACCCCACGCTAATGCCTTTTCTTCAATCTCTTCTTTTAGCACCAAACGTCGACTGTGGGACAGCAGCTTAGAATCCTTTAGTCCGGAGATACTGCGATCAGGATCCAAAACAACAGCACAGGAGATCAAAGGGCCAGCCAAAGCGCCTCTACCTACTTCGTCAAGTCCCACCGCTCCTTTTACCAAATAGTTTTTCTGGTCCAACTTCTAACTCCAATCACCATACTTAGATCTGTACAAGCGCAACACAGCCTCAGCAGCTCTTTTCGAAGCATCCCTCCGCAAATGTCGATGAATTGAGTCAAACTCTTTTATTTCCTCCCTGTCGTTTTCAGCCAGGTCTACCAGAGCTCTGGAGAGGTTCGCCACGGTAGCGTCCTTTTGTAAAAACTCCGGAACTAATTTTCTTCCACCAAGAATGTTAGGCAAGGCTACGTAGGGAATTTTTATAAGTCGACGGACAATCAAGTGCGTTAAAGCACCTAATTTGTAGGCTACAACCATCGGACGACCCAAAAGCATAGCTTCTAGGGTGCTGGTTCCCGCTTTCACTATGGTGACATCCGCAGCAGATATGACTTTACGTGATACATTCCCAACAATCATAATCTCTGGAGGATCAGGCATATCTTCAAACAATCGCTCAAGTTCTGCTCGTGCTCTAGAATTAACACAGGGTATGACAACGAGAGCTGTACTAACAGCCTCCTTGCACGCCTCAATAAATAGACGAGCAAGCATTTTTATCTCTGTTGTTCTACTTCCCGGCAAAGCGGCAATAACATATCGATTCTCATCAATCCCCAATTCCTGTCTGGATGTACTACGGCGATTCGCATCGTTAATCGAGTCAACTGGTTCAATTTCATCGGCCAGTGGATGACCAACAAATTCAGCCGCCACATTGTATCGTTCGTAGAAAGGAGGCTCGAAAGGGAAAAGAGTCAGGACAATGTCAGCAGATTTCCCCACGCGCTTGGCACGCCTTTGTCTCCATGCATAAACCGAAGGGCTAACATAATGAACGGTAGGAATTCCCCGTTTCTTAAGAGCTCTTTCTAACAAAAGATTAAATACGTTAAAGTCAACACCAATCACAATATCTACCGACAAGAACTCGTTATAAAGGATTTTTTTTACGCGCAAGAGCCTAGGTAATTTCTTTATCGGGTCGACAAATCCATTTACAGACATAAATCGATAGGGAGCCACTGGTTCCAGACCCGCCTCGATCATTGAATTCCCACCCACTCCTAAATAGCGTACGTCCGGGACCAGGTTTCTCAAGGCTGCCATCAACCGAGAGCCCAATAAATCTCCCGAGGCCTCGCCAGCAACTATTCCAACAGTAAGTCGACGATTACTTTCAGAATGTTGCATAGTTAAACGAACACTAGATCTTACGCTCCGCAATAATAATGTCGGAGCTACACGACAATTCGTTCGCCACATGCCCAGTACACGAAAATTTCATGATTTGCCTCCGCTCATTTATTAGTTCAGCAGAAAGATCCAACCGGTCACCCGGACCAACAGGTCGCTTAAAGCGCGTGTTATCGGTTCCAGCCAGGAAATACAAATACCCTTCCGAAGGTTTAGTCCCTTTTGACTTAAACCCTAAAATACCGGCCAGCTGTGCCATCGCCTCAACAATAAGTACTCCAGGCATTATTGGTTGATTAGGGAAATGCCCCTCAAAAAAAGGTTCATTGATGGTCACATTTTTGAAGCCCGTGATCGTCGAACCTTCGATTACTTCCGTGACTCCATCTATAAATAAGAACGGATACCGGTGCGGCAGAAACTCAAAGATCTCTTGTATATCCACTCATCTCCCCTTATTTTCCTGGCTGACAACTGCACCACGTCTTCGACCTAAAAGGACTGTTTAACTAACAGTGAATCCAATAGCCCACAATACCGAATGTCACCAAAAGTCCTACCAAATTAGGCTTAAATTTTTAATTTTGCTTCAATCCTATTTAGTTGCTTCGCCATACTATCCAAATTTCGGAACCTTAATGCGTTCCTCTTCCATGCCGAGGATTTACTGTGTAACACTCCACCCGAATAGACACCGGGTTCTTTGATAGATCGAGATACATGAGTCATCCCACTAACAGTAACGAAATCCACTATTGATATCGGCGGCGTCCTAACATCACCTCCAATACCGACACCTCCAGCAATGAGACAATGTTTCCCTACTACCGTACTTCCGACTATTCCGACACAACCACAAATAAGTGTATGAGCCTTTATGTGACAGTTGTGACCAATTTGTACCAGATTATCAATTTTGACCCCATCCTCGATCACGGTATCTTCAATTGCACCTCTATCTATCGTCGTTCCCGCCCCAATTCTGACGTTACAGCCAATGCTTACGCCTCCTATTTGGGCAATGCCCTGCAACGCTCCACTTTCAGTTGGAGTGAAGCCAAAACCATCGGCGCCTATGACTGATCCTGAATGAATGGTGCATCGTGAACCTATACTTGTTCGGTAATTAATTACGACCCGAGGCATAATCACGGTATCAGCTTCGACCACACTCTCGGACCCTATAAACGATCCCGCACCGATCTCCACTCGATCACCAATAATGGATCCTGCTTCTACACATACGAATGGACCTATGCGCACGTCCGCGCCAAGTTGAACAGTTGGATCAATAGAAGCATTTTCATGGACTCCAACCGGGACACGGGGTTTTTCGTCAAACAGATGCGACGCTAATGCAAAGGCTAGATACGGATTGCTAACGAGGAGCGCGTTAGTCGAGCAATCATTCGCATCTGCAGGTTTTAAAATGACCGCACTAGCTAAAGTTTTGAATAATAGCGGTTTGAATCCTGGCTTTGAGAGATGAGTGAGATCCCCTTTACGGGCAGTACCCAGGGCTCCTAGCCCTGAGACAGTTACTTCTTCATCGCCCTTTATCGATACGTTAAAAGACGATACTTCCGTCAAATAATCGGCCACCTCCCGAAGCGAGTAACTGACCTCACCCATTCTTCAGAATCTTAGCCACAGATAGTCTTCACCATTAAATACTATTGCGAACACACCTATTCTTTGTCATTCAAGAGCTCAGTGATCTTTCTCGTAATATCGTGCTTCGGATTAACGTACAAAAACGCTTGTCTGTCCATCACCACGTCATAACCTTCTAGATCGATAATATCCTTCAACACAGCATTTAACTTCGGACTCATTTCTCTAAGAATTTCTTGTTGCCCATCCTGAGCTTCTTTTTGAAGTTTTTGAACGCCAAATTGCAGCTCTAATTGCTTATCTTCTATGTCTTTCTGCGCCCTGCGTTGTTCAGAATCTGACATTACCTCGGCATCCTTCGCGAGTCTCTCATTAAGAGCTTTTATCTCATCGCTCAAGGCCTGCAATTCGGTCTGATCTTTTTCGAGTTCCTCTCCCATAGCCTCCACTTTGGCCTTAGCTTCTTCACTTTGCGAAATCGCTTGCTGGACACTTATAACCGCAATTTTAAGCTCCGCAACTGCTACTCCACTTCCCAAAATCAGTAACGGCAAAAATAACCTAGCAAATTTCGTCATCACCTGTATCAACTCCTAGTAAATTTCAAAGTAAAAGAATCGGATTGATTCTCTCTTATATCTTAAAGCACGTCAGCCAAACGTAAAATATTCCCGATTACTCGTTCTACCACTATTCGGTCTCCCGCTTAATGTCAGAAACTGGGGCTCTCCGCCAAATAATCACTTTCCTAAACGAATTATATGCTCTTGTGTGCATTCTAAAACTAGAAAGTTTTACCCATTTCAAAAGAAAATCGTTCTTGCTCATCCCCGAACTTGGCATTGAAAGGATACGTAAGTGCAAATGACATCGGCCCCATCCCGGTTAAATAGGACACGGCAATACCGCCGGAATACCTCAGATATTTAGCATCAAAATCAAAGCAATTAAGGCTCATCTCCGGGCAATTAGTATTAAATACGTTTCCCGCATCTAAAAATACTACCGGTCTGATTTGCTGGGCATTTGGAAGAAACGGAATAGGGAATATAAATTCTCCGCTAATTTCGAATTTTAGGTTGCCCCCGAATGGATCTCCTTCTGGATATGAAAGCTGATCGCCTTCAAGCGGCGAGCTTCGCGGACCCAAAGTACTGTTTTCATATCCACGGACAGATCCAAAGCCCCCAGCAAAAAAGTGCCTAAAGAATGGATATGTTTCGGTAGATCCATAAACATCCCCGTAGCCAATCTCAGTTCGCAAGTGGAGTGCAAAACTATCCGAAAGCATTGGAACTGCATAATACGCATTGTCTGCATATTCGACACTGTAATACTGCAGGTCGCTTCCGGGCATACTAACTTCAGCAGTGAACACTTGTGACCGCCCCCGGGTCGGGAATATCCCGCGATTTAATGTCGATCGCCGCCAATTCCCCTCTAACCGCCAACTAAGAAAATCATTGCCTTCTTTCTCGATAAAATTCCTTATTTCCTCGGCCGCAAAAACACCTTCAGTTAGATCGGTTTGCTCCAACTTCAACCCAAACCGCAATATTTCAGTCTCAGAAATCGGAAACCCGAAGTTTACGCCAACGCCTATAGCGTCAGTGGAGAATCGCGCGATATTACGAGCGCTGTAGTTAGTTTTACGAAAGAATGTGCTATAGCCTCGGCTTATCTGATCAGGAGTAAAGTAGGGGTCAAAATAATTAAAGTTTACGGACTGTATAAAATCGCTCCAATTGAGTCCAAGGCCTAAACTGTTCCCTGAACCGCCAATATTATTCTGCTGATAATTTCCTCCAAGCATCAGTCCTATAGCACCGGAATAGCCAATAGTGGCGGAAATGCTTCCTGTCGGCTGCTCCTTGACCGTGAAATCTACATCGATCTGATCCTCCCTGCCCACCACAGCAGGGGTTTCGACATTTACCTCTTGAAAGTAACCCAACCTCTCGAGTCTTACTTTGGACAAGTCTATAAGTCTTGTGGAGGCCCAGCCACCTTCTATCTGTCTCATTTCGCGACGAAGCACTTCATCCTGCGTGATACCATTGCCAGAAAA
>Ga0310344_10002482_pt1 | contig 13867 bp, 11 predicted proteins | sample HC15DNA20200_MG_FD_203801 | JGI IMG/M metagenome (GOLD analysis project Ga0310344, IMG submission 203801) | Marine microbial communities from station ALOHA, North Pacific Subtropical Gyre - HC15-DNA-20-200_MG | ecosystem: Environmental > Aquatic > Marine > Oceanic | place: Pacific Ocean: North... | reverse complement strand
GAAAAAAAAATCATTATTTGCAGGGGTTTTTTCACGTTTTTTTAAGTAATTTTTATTGTAGTTTTTCGTAACATTAGTTGTCTTAAGTTTAAATTTCTATTTTTGTATAAGTTTCACATGTGGGACAAAAATCAGAAAACATTAAATAATGAGGTAAGTTTCTCTGGAATAGGCTTACATTCGGGTGCGAATGTTGATGTTACCTTGGTCCCAGCAAATTCTAATTCTGGAATAACTTTTAAAAGAATTGATTTAAAAAAAAATAACGAAATCATAGCAAATTTTAAGAATGTTTCTTCAGCCAAGCTATGTACGAAAATAGAAAATGATTTTGGATCAAGTGTTTCAACTATAGAACACTTGATGGCCGCATTTTATATCTGTGGTGTTGACAACCTAGTTGTAAATCTGAATGGTCCAGAAGTTCCGATAATGGACGGATCCGCAAAAGATTTTGTTAATATTATAAAAAATTGTGGCCTCAAGACTCTCAAAAGTAAAAGAAAATTTATAAAAATTAAAAAGAAAATAGAATTAAAAGAGAATGGTAAGTTAATAAATATAACTCCAACAACTAGAAACTTTGAAGTTAAATTTACATTGGATTATAAAAAAAATCCTTTAATTAAAACCCAAACAAATAGCACTAATTTTCAGGAGAAAAATTTAGAGGACATTTATGCCGCAAGAACTTTCTGTTTGTATGAGGATGTAGAAGAAATTAAGTCTATTGGCTTAGCAAAAGGTGGTTCGTTAGATAATGCTATTGTAGTTCAAGGAAACAAGATTCTTAATGAAGGTGGACTTAGATCTAAAAAAGAATTTGTGAATCATAAGATACTTGATTTAGCCGGGGATTTTATGTTGTGTGGCGCAAGAGTTATTGGGTTAGTAGAATGTGTTCACGGTGGTCACGCTTTAACAAACAAATTTTTAAAAAAGATTTTTTCAGATAAGAGCAATTACGATATCGTTGAGAGCGAATCTTCTTCGTCAAATATAAGAAAAATCGTTCCTCTTCATAAGAGACTAGCAGTAAGCGCCTAGCTAAAAACTTAATTTTACCAAGACAGTTTTTTTTGTTATTAATTCACATATGCTGAGGTTTATTTGTTTTATTTTTCTAATCCTTTTGTCAACTTGCAACTCACCAGAAAAAAAGCTTGTAAAACAATCTCCTAAAGAACAAGCAATAGAAGTTTACAAGGAAGGACTAGAAGCTATTGAAAGATCAGACTACTTTTTTGCTTCAAAAAAATTTAGTGAGGCAGAAATATTGTTGCCACAATCTCAATGGGCTGCAAAATCTGCTTTGATGGTAGGATATTGTTTTTATTCAATAAATTTTTATACAGAAGCAATATCAAACCTTGAAAGATTTACCAGAACTTATCCAGCTAGCAAAAATTTAGATTATGCTTATTATCTAATTGCAATGAGTTATTACGAACAGATTCTTAGTGAGGAGAAAGATATAGAACCCCTTTTAAAGTCTAAAAAAACTATCGAATTTTTTTTAAAGGAATACCCGGACACAGATTATGCAATAGATTTAAAATATAAACTTGAATTAGTTATAAATCAGTTGGCGGCAAAAGAGATTTCAATTGCTCGCTATTATATTAAAAACGAAAAATGGATTGCTGCAATTAACAGATTAAAGGTTGTCGTAGAAGACTATGATAGTACTATTTTTATCGAAGAAGCTCTCTTCCGTTTAGTTGAAATATATTATAAAATTGGTTTGGAAGCGGAAGCAAAAGCCGCTGCTGCTTTGTTAGGATATAACTATAATTCGAGCGAATGGTACAAGAGATCTTACAAAATTTTAAATAAAAATTATTCAGATCCAATAATTAAGAAAAGCGATAAAGATAGTGGATTGATAAAGAGAACTATAAAAAAAATGTTGTTGATGGATGACTAGTAAAAATCAAATATCAAAAATTTATCAAGAAAAGATCAAAAAATTTAATAAATTTAACAAGGCATATTTTGAAAAAGATAACCCTCTAATATCCGATTATGAGTTTGATAAGCTTAAAAAAGAGTTAATTAATTTAGAAAAAACTTATCCTTTTTTGAAAAGCTCAAAAGGAGTCGAGAGTCTAGTTGGATTTAAACCTTCTGGCAAATTTGAGAAAATTAAGCACTCCAAACAAATGCTTTCTCTTGGAAATGCCTTTGATAAAGAGGGCATGATAGATTTCAAAAAAAAATTAAAAAATTTTTTGAACATTTCCTCTGAAATCAAGTTATCTTCGGAACCAAAAATAGACGGTATATCTGCATCCTTAAGATACGAAAACGGTAAGTTGATCTACGGTTTGTCGAGAGGAGATGGTGTTTTTGGAGAAAATATAACTGAAAACTTGTTAACCATTAGCGAAATACCAAAAAAAGTAACTGGTGCTCCAAAAATTATTGAAGTGAGAGGTGAAGTTTATATAGGAAAAAAAGACTTTGATGGACTCAAAGATAAATTTGCAAATCCAAGAAATGCGGCAGGGGGTTCGTTAAGACAAAAAGATTCCAAAGAAACTAAAAAAATCCCCCTGAAATTTTTTGCATATGGTATTGGTGAAATAAAACCGAAGATTTTCAAAAACCAAACAGAGTTACTGAAAAAACTTAAGAGTTGGGGTTTTTTAGTTAACCCTCATTGTAAAACAGTAGAATCAATAGAAGAAATTGAAAAAAACCACTCAGAGATCGAACGCCTTAGATCAAGTTTGGATTATGATGTTGACGGGATAGTATACAAGGTCAATGACTTTAATTTTCAAGAAAGACTTGGATCGACATCTAATTCTCCAAGGTGGGCAATTGCATATAAATTTTCTTCAGTCAAGGCTTCTTCTAAGATAAGAGATATAATTATTCAAGTTGGAAGAACTGGAGCTTTAACGCCAGTTGCAAAAATTAATCCAGTTACAGTTGGCGGTGTTGTCGTTTCTAATGCAACTTTACATAATGAAGATGAGATTAATCGAAAAGATATAAGAGTAGGGGATGTTGTAACTATCCAAAGAGCCGGTGATGTAATTCCTCAGGTTTTGTCTGTTGATAAATCTAAAAGAGATAAAAATAGTAAAAAATTTATTTTTCCAAACAAGTGCCTTTGTGGTTTTTCAACAGAAAAGGAAATCAGCTTAACTACCAAAAAAACCGATGCAGTAAGAAGATGTATAAGAGGTTACGAATGCAATTTTATCGCAAAGGAAAAGTTAAAGCATATTGTTTCAAAAGATGCTTTTGATATTGAAGGTTTAGGAAAAAAAGTCATTGATAACTTTTGGGATTTGAAATTTATAAGGATGCCAGCCGATATTTTTCGTTTAGACTATAAGAAAATAGAAAGTTTAGAAGGCTGGGGAAAACTTTCTATCAAAAATTTAAAGAATGCAATCAACGATTCAAAAAAAATAGTTTTGGATAGGTTTATTTATTCAATAGGAATCAGACATATAGGACAAGAAAACGCAAAAATTTTAGCAGCGTTTTTTAAGACAGATAAAAAATTTTCAGAATTATTTAACAATAGAAAAAGAGAAGACATCTTAAAGAATCTTTATGATCTTGATGGGATCGGAAATACGCAAGTTAGGTCTGTAGAAGATTTTTTTTCGAATCAAAAAAACTCTGATATTATTCAATCTCTAATGTCTGTTCTTAGCATAGAAAGTTTTAAAAAAACAAATAAAACAGGAAAACTTAGTAATAAAAATATAATGTTTACAGGCGGCTTTAAAAAAATGAGCAGGTCTGAAGCAAAATCTTTAGCAGAAGAAAATGGTGCTAAAATTCTCGGTTCAGTATCTAAAAAATTAGATTATCTTGTGATTGGAAATTCAAAACCAACAAAAAATAAGATTGAGAAAGCCAAAGAGCTTAAAATAGATTTGATGACAGAAGATAATTGGTACGATCTGTTAAATAGGTGAGCAGGCTTTTGTTAGATCTATTTTTTCTTTCAAATTCATAAATTTAAATAAGCTTTTCTTCACTTTTTTATGATAACTGTTGATCCATTTTATTTCATTATTATTTAAGATTTTTTTATTTATCAGATCTTTTTCAATTGGGGCTATAGTTAATTCCTCAAATTTATTTTTTTTAATATAAACAAGATTCTCAATTCTTATACCAAAGGCTCCCTCTTTATAGTAGCCGGGCTCATTAGATATAACCATACCGTCTTTTAAATTTATTTTATTATTTTTGGATAGCGATTGCGGACCTTCATGAACATTTAAAAAATATCCAACTCCATGACCAGTTCCATGCGGATAATCTAATTTTATTTTTTTTAAAAATCTTCTAGCATTTTGATCTACTTCTGATCCTGTTGAATTTTTTTTAATTTTAAAACTCGAAACAGCAATATGTCCTTTTAAAACACGAGTATAAATTTCTTTTATATAATTAGATTTATTATCTAAAGAAACTGTTCTGGTTACATCAGTGGTTCCAAAAGAATACTGCCCCCCTGAATCCACAAGGTATAATTCACCTTTTTTTAAGGATCTGTTTGTTTTGTTAGAAGCTTTGTAGTGTATGATGGCACTATTGGGTCCTGATCCAGAAATTGTATTAAAACTTGGAAACTTATAAGAAGGATGCATTTTTCTAAAATTTTCTAATTTTCTTTGTGCTGATATTTCTGTAATTTTTTTCTTCTTAAAATTTTTCTTTAACCAAAATAGAAATTTAGTTAATGCAATACCATCGGTTAGATGGCTTTTTTTCATATTTTTTATTTCAATACTATTTTTAATAGATTTAAAAAAGTGTATTGGATCTATTTTTTCTATAATTTTGTTTTTTTTCCCCAATATATTTTTATAAAAAAGTGAACAAGATAAACTATCTAACCAAATCTTTTTTCTCGGTATGCGATTTAGAATTTTTTCCATTTTTTTTTCATCGTGAATACGCACTTGTTTTTTTATGATTTTTTTTATCTTTGTTAATTTTTGAGGGTTTGCAAAAAAGTCTACCTTTCCATTTTTGCTTATTAATAATCTACTGTTTGGAATCGGAGAGTAATAAGTATCATGACCTCTAATATTTAAAATCCAAGCAACATTTTCAGGAGCGGTTACTAATAAATAATCAATTTTATTTTTCCAAAGGATATTTTTAACTTGCCCAATCTTTTTTTTAGCGGTTACGCCTGCATTTTTTGTTGAAAGCGAAAAAAAAGGTTTTGTTAAATCCTTGAACTTATTGGGCCAAACCATGTCTACCAAGTTTCGGTTAATAGATTTCAGATTTATGTTTTTAGCTTTAAGTAAAAAATTTAGTTGTTTTTCCGTGTGTAACCTTGGATCAAAACCAAGAATAATCTTTTTATTAGATTTTAATATATCTTTAGGAAGTTTATTAGGCACTGTGATTATCTTGAATTTTTTTCCTGACTGATAACGGGCCTGAATTGTATATCTTCCATCTACAAACAAATAATTTTTATTTTTTAAAATAATTGCAAATCCAGCTGAACCAGAAAAATTTGAGACAAACTTCAATCTATCTTTAGATAGATGGACATATTCGTTAAAATATTCATCATTTTTTGGGATTATATATCCATCGATTTTATATCTTTTGAATAATTTTTTTAAACTTTTCATTATTTAAGTAATTTTTTTTTTAGTCTTGCCCATCCAGGGCTTCTATATTCTTTATTGTCATCAAAAAGTTTATCCTGATTGAAGTCAAAATCATCAGAGATTTCTTTTATAGGCTCCTCATTTTTTTCTATACCATCATCAGGTAATTCACTTACAAATCTTGACGGCAAACTATCCATCCATTCACCATGCCATACTCTTTGTGTTGCAAAAGATATATAAGCATTTTTTTTTGCTCTGGTGACTCCAACATAAGCCAGTCTCCTTTCTTCTTCCAAAGCAAAGTCTCCTTTCTCTTCCAGAGATTTTTGGTGAGGAAATAAACCTTCCTCCCATCCTGGCAAAAATACTGTATTAAACTCCAAACCTTTTGCGGCATGTATTGTCATAACATTCACTTTTTCATCCTCCCACTCCTGATCAATTGATGTTGCTAGAGCAACATGTTCTAGGAAGCTCTGTAAATTATCATAATCACGCATTGCTCTTAAAAGTTCTTTTAAATTTTCTATTCGATTTTCATTATCCAAGTCTTTTTTATTTTTTAATATTGCCGAGTATCCTGACTCATCTAAGATAATTTTTAACAAGTCATAATGTTTGTTACTTTTTAAATCAGATCTCCATTTACTTATTAATTCCAACAAATGTTTTATTAAAGATTTTGTTTTTGGTTTAAATTGATTTAATTGGAGCAGCTTGCGAGCAGAGTCCTCTAAGCAAATTTTATTTTTAGAAGAAAAATTATGCAATTTTTTTACTGTTACTTCACCCAAACCTCTACGTGGTGTATTTAATATTCTTTCAAAAGCTAAATCATCAAATTTTTGATTTACAATTCTTAAATAGCAGACAGCATCTTTTACCTCTGCTCTTTCGTAGAACTTAATACCTGCAATAATTCTATAATTTATTCCTATTTTCAGAAATCTTTCTTCAAACTCTCGAGTTTGATATATAGCTCTTACAAGTATTGCGATATCGTTTAAAGAATTCTTTTTTTTAATATTTTCCTCAATAATACTACCAACTCCACGAGCTTCCTCTTTTCCATTTTTATAGCAGTTCAGTTTCACCAAATCGCCTTTACTATCATTAGTCCAAAGTTTTTTACCTAAACGATCTTTGTTATGTGAGATTAAAAAAGAGGCAGCATGCAAAATATTTTTAGTGGATCTATAATTTTGCTCTAATCTAAAAATTTTACAGTTAGGATAGATTTTATCAAAACCTAAGAAATTTTTTATTTCAGCTCCTCTCCAACTATAGATTGATTGGTCATCGTCACCTACACAGCATATATTTTTATTTTCGTTTACAATTAAGCTCAGCCATTTGTTTTGGATAAAATTTGTATCTTGATATTCATCTACAAGTATATACTTAAAATTATTCGCATAGATTTTTCTTATGTCTGGATTTTTTTCAAATAATTTTACACAGTAAAGGATTAGGTCTCCAAAATCACAAGAATTTAAATCTTTAACTTTGCTTTGATAAATTTTATAAACTTTCAAAATTTGGTTTTCAAAAATGTCTTTTTTAGACAACTTAACCTCCTCAGGAAGTAGACCTTTATTCTTCCACTGGTCAATTAAAGCCAATATAAATTGTGGTGAGATTTTTTTTGCATCAATATTTTCTGCCTTTGAAATATTTCTAATTAATTTTTTTTGATCGTCTGTATCTAAAATTGTAAAATTACTTTTAAGCCCAACTGCTTCAGCGTGTCTTCTTAAAAATTTAACACTAATTGCATGGAAAGTGCCAAGCCAAGAAAGAGAGTTCAATTTTCCACCTAAATTTTTTAAAACTCTATCTCGCATTTCTTTTGCGGCTTTATTAGTAAAGGTCACACAAAGTATCTGGTTAGGCCAAGCTTTCTTTTCTTTAACAATATGAGCAAGCCTTGAGGTAAGAACTTTTGTTTTACCCGAACCGGCGCCTGCGACAACTAAAGTTGGACCCTCAGTGTTTAAAACAGCAGATCTTTGTTCTTCGTTTAGTTCTTTTAAAAAATCTTTCATTGTGAAGTACTTTATTTTAACTTTATATAGCTTATAAAACAAAGCTATGAAAACTTCAGCTATTAAAATAATTCAGTCATTCTTAAATGGAAAAAATATTAACAATTTAAAAAAATTTATAAATACCAGGAATCTTGTAATTGGCACTATTGTTATAATTGTTATTATAACACTTTCTTATTTGCTAAGGCCTGTTTTCTTTAACTATGAGTTGAATAAGGAAATTTTTGAAAGAAAAATTAACATCTATTTAGGAATTCAAACAAAGATAAAAGGAGATATATCTTATTATTTTTTTCCAAGGCCCAAAATTGTGGTTAGAGATTTAGAACTTAATTTTAAAGATTCTAACAAAAGACCAATAACTTTAAAAGAAAGTAATTTTTTAATTTCAGTTTCTAAATTGAAATCTCTAAACGAAATTCAAATAAATAAAGCTTATGTTAAAAATCAAAGAGTCAAAATATTCACATCTCAATTCAAAAGTTATTTAGAGTATTTTCAAAACTATAATACCAATAGTCTTATTTTAAAAAATTGTGAAATTTTTTTCACGGATAACCAAGATAACGAGATTTCTTTTACTGATTTTAATTTACAAAATACCCTTAGGAAAGGTAAAGAAAAAATTTCTATAACGGGTATTTTTTCTAAGAATAAGTTTAAAATAAATTTCACAAATAAAGAAAATGAAAAAAAATTTTTAAATTTTTCAATACCAGGTGTAAATATATATTTAAAAGCAATTTTTAACAAAGATAGCAATTTAGAAAAAACATCAGGAAAATTGAATTTAAAAATTCTTAATAATATCTTGTTGTTAAATTTTGATGGAGATGAAATTTATAAAATTTCAGAATCTTTCTTTCGAAATAAATTTTTAAATTCAAAATTGGATGGTACGATTAATTTTAAAAATAATTTTTATTTTGACTTAAATTTAAAAATAAACCAAATAAATATGAGAAAATTTTTTTTGTATCTCGATTCATTTAATGAAGATGGGTCTTCAGGTCAGTTTAACATAAGCAAAAAAATTAATGGAGAGGTAAATATAAATTTAAAAAAAACTGATTCCTTTATTGGCAAAATAGAAAAAACTAGCTTTGTTTTGTTATTTGAGAATGGAAATCTAAAAATTAGAAGTGGTTCAGCCAATTTTGGTAAAAATGGCAAGTTTAAATTTAACGTATCTTTACTAGGAACTGGAAAAGATCGGAGAATTATTTTTTTTATTAATTTTTTATCCAACGAAGGAAAAAAAATTATCAAAAAATTTAACTTAAACGTAGAAGAAGAAGAAGAAGTTAGCTTTAACGCAGTTGGAAAGATTAATGTGATGGGAAAGAAAATAAAATTTGATAATCTAATTGTTAATGGAGAAAAATTAGCGGGAAGGAATCTTAATACTATAGAAAATTTGTTCAACAAAAACATTATTGAAGACAATGTATTAGGTTTTTTAGATTTCTTTAAAGTTAAAAATTTTTTAAGTGAAGCGTCTGAAAACTTAGAATAAACTTATTTATTTGGCTTTGTCATTTTTTCTGGATTTACAATTTTCAAGAATTCTTTTTCTGTAATAAGGCCTGATTTTGTAGCCTCTTCTTTTAAAGATGTACCGTTTTTGTGGGCTCTCTTAGCAATTTTTGCTGCATTATCATAACCTAACTTTGGTGAAAGAGCTGTTACCAACATTAAAGAATTTTCTAATAATGATCTAATTCTTTTCTTATCTGCTTTTAAACCTTTAATACAATAATTGGCAAAAGATTTAGAAGAATCTGCCATGATGTTTATTGACTGCAGTATGTTATGTATAATTAGAGGTTTAAAAACGTTTAACTCAAAATGACCATGAGAACCTGCCATAGTTATACCGTTGTGATTACCAATTACTTTTACACATACCATTGTAACAGCTTCACATTGAGTAGGATTAACTTTTCCAGGCATAATTGATGAACCTGGTTCGTTTTCCGGCAATATAAGTTCTCCATAACCAGCCCTTGGTCCAGATCCAAGAAACCTTATATCATTTGCAATTTTCATCAAACAAACTGCCGTGGTGTTCATTGTTCCAGAAAAATTTACAATTGAGTCATGAGAAGCTAAAGCAGCAAATTTATTTTTAGAAGGTTTAAAAGGAAGTTTTGTTATTTTTTTTATTTCTCTTACAATCTTGCTGTCAAAACCTTTTTTAGTGTTTAAACCTGTACCAACAGCAGTACCGCCTTGTGCTAAAAAGTATATTTCATTAAGTGCTTTTTCAATTCTGTTTATGGATTTTTTTAATTGTGAGTGATAGCCAGAAAACTCTTGTCCCAAAGTTAGCGGGGTAGCATCTTGCAAATGTGTTCTGCCCAATTTAACAATTTTACTAAATTGTTTTACCTTTTTATTTAACTCTTTTTCTAATAATTTAAGTGATGGAAGAAGTTTGTTTTTTGTCTTCATGGCTATTGCAATATGCATTGCAGTAGGAAAGACATCGTTAGTTGATTGGGATTTATTTACGTGATCATTTGGATGTACGGGTTTTTTGGTTCCCATTTTACCACCCATCATTTGAATTGCCCGGTTTGCAATTACTTCGTTCACATTCATATTTGTTTGAGTTCCGGAACCGGTCTGCCAAACTTTTAGTGGAAAATGGTTATCAAGTTTCCCTTTTATTACTTCATCAGCTGCTCTAACTATGTATCTACTTATTTTTTTGTCTAAATCACCATTTCTCGTATTAACAATTGCAGCAGCCTTTTTTACAATTGCGATTGACTGAATAAGGATCGGTCTCACAAGGAACTCACCAATATCAAAGTATTTATTTGATCTTTGAGTCGAGGCGCCCCAATACTTATCACCAGGAACTTTTATCTTGCCTATAGAATCAAATTCAGTTCTATATTTCATTGATGTATCCAAGATATATTAAGCATATTTGATTGTAAATAATTTACAAAATAACTGTGGGGATTTTATGACAAACTTTAATGATGTTAAAAAATTTATGGAAACTTTTGGCCAAGAAGTTAAGAAAAAAGCAGAGTTTCCATCAGATAAAATAGTGAAATTAAGATACGATTTAATTAAAGAGGAATTAGATGAATTTGAGGAAGCTATTAAAGAAAAAAATCTCAAAGAAGTTGCCGATTCACTTACTGATATTTTGTATGTTACCTATGGAGCAGGCCATGCTTTTGGTATAGATTTAGATAAATGTTTCGATGAAGTACAAAGATCAAATATGAGCAAGCTCGGAGAAGACGGAAAGCCTATTTATAACGAACATGGAAAAGTTATGAAAGGTTCTAAATATTTTCAGCCTGATTTAAACAAGTTTATTAAATGAGAAAACTCTTTTTATAAAGAATTATAAGATGAATATTAATAAAAATATAGGCAGAGATAAATTTTCACAAAAAATTATTGATATGGGTAAATCTAAAAAAATTTTAGAAACCTTTAATAATTTATTTTTAGAAAACCAAATTGAAATTAAAAAATATTTGAAACATTCAACAAAAATTCAAAATAAATTTTGGTTAGAATTCTTTGAAAATAAATCATTTAATATGAATATTGATCCTCACATAATTAAATATGTAATTAATAATAGAAAAAATATATCTAAAATTTATAGATATATAAATTTTAGATATATTTTTGAACAAGCATCGCTTAAAAAAGTTCAAACAGATTATCCTCCATATTTATTAATAGAACCAGTTTCAACATGTAATTTACGATGCCCTTTTTGCTTTCAAACGGATAAATCATTTACAAAAAAACCGTTTATGGGAACTATGAAACTAGATTTATTTAAAAATATTATTGATCAAGCAAATGAACTGGGTGTAGGTGGAATAACTATTGCCAGCAGAGGTGAACCAACATTACATAAAGATTTAGGCGAAATGTTAAGATACACAAAAGATAAGGAAAATATTTTTGAAGTTAAACTCAATACTAATGGAACAAAATTATCAGAAGATTTATGTTACCAGATTTTTGAAAGCGAGGTAAATCAACTAGTTATATCTGCGGATCATTACGAAAAAAAAACTTTTGAAGAACTTAGAAAGAATTCTAATTTTGAACATATAGTTAAAAATGTAAATATGTTATTCGAAATCAGAAAAAAATTTAAAAATCCAATAACAGAAATAAGAGTTTCAGGAGTAGATTATTATAAATCAACAGATAAAAATAAATTTCACGATTTTTGGATAAAAATTTCTGACGAGGTTACAATAGGAAATGCTGCTGAAAGATGGGATACTTATAATAACAAAACTCATCCAGATATAAATGACCCATGTGAAAATTTATGGGACAGGATGTATATATGGTTTGATGGAAAAGTTAACCCTTGCGATGCAGATTATAAAAGTTATTTGAGTTATGGAAATGTTAATGAATTTTCTATAAAACAACTATGGAATAGTAAGATAATAAAAAATATAAGGAATAAACATTTAACAAATCAAAGAAGTGAGATTGACCCGTGCAACAAATGTGGAGTAACTTTCGTATAGGTATAATTGGACAAGGATCTCAATACAATAGAATATCCAAAATACTCAAATTAAAAGGAATTAAGTTTACTATCTATAAACCCTCGAGAAATACAAATTATTACAATAAAGAAAAATTTGATGAGTTAAAGAAGTGTAATGTTATTTTTGTTTTAAGTCCAAACGATACACATTTTAAGTATATCAAATTACTAAAAGATAATAGATATATATTTTGTGAAAAACCACCCGTTAATAAATTAAATGATTTAAAGAAATTAAAAAGAATTAAAAGTGATAAAATATATTTTAATTATAATTTTAGATTTTCAAAAATAAGTGAAGTTCTGGGGAAAGTAAAACAATTTGACTTAAAAGAACTTTTGTATGCCTCAATAACTACAGGACATGGTCTTGGTTTTAAAAAAGATTATCCCAAAAGTTGGAGATCTAACAGAAAGGTATGCAAAAAAGGTGTTTTTGAGATTGTATCTACACACTGGGTTGATCTAATAAATTACCACTTTCAAATTAAAAAAATTCAAAACTTAAATCTTAGAAATTATATTAAAAATGCTAATGGTATTGATAATTCATATTGTAAAATATATTTAAAAAATAAATCAGAAGTTGATATTTTTTCATCGTATACATCTCCGTTAATTAAAAGAATGATCTTTATTTTTACAAACGGTTTTATAGAACAAAATGATAATTTTATAGAAATTAGAGGTCCGTCAATGAATTTAGATAAAAATAATTTTTTTAAAAAACCAAAATTAATAAAAAGAATTAATTTAAATGAAGATAAGGATTATATTTTATCTCTTAAAAAAAGTGTGACTTATTTTTTAAATCATGCTTTAAAAAATAAAAATTTTTCCAAAGAACATCTAAAAAAATCTCTAACCTCTAATGATTTTATAATTTAGATAATTAAAGGGGCGTTCTGTTGCCAGGTACCCTGAAATTAAAATTTGATTATAAATAACTAGACACAACTTCCTGGATGTATTTAAAAGACATCCTCCGACCTTCATAATTTTTCCCTTTGTCGGGTCCACTTTTTCTTACCTTTTGAGGTGGATAGTTACAATCTTCTTGTCCCCAAATCCATTTAAGTGCTTTTATTATTGCGTCAGGATTTTCACTATTTTTGAAATTTAATTTTTTTATGTCAGCAGATAAGTCATTAGGTTCTACTCCAGTGAATACTTTTTTTAAAATATCCACGTATTCTTTAGATTGTGATTTACTTTCTTTACATTTTTCTATTAAGTCATTTTTGATGTCTTTATGGGAAATTAACCAAAGACTTTTATCTTTAGGCATGTGAATAAAAACCATAATATCTTCTCTCTTAACTGAACCAAATACATTTTTGCCACCAGGTTTATTTATGACAATTTTTCTTCCATCATTTATCTCTTCAACTTCATAGAGAAGATAAGGAATTTCTTCTAATTTTTTCTGAAAATTATTATTATTTATATTTGGAATATTTAATTTGGTTGTGCTTATTTCATGAAAATAAACATTTTTTTTTAAATTATCATTCATTTCAATTTGTTTTATTTCAAGGGGCGTTCTGTTGCCAGGTGCCCCAAACCCCGTTTACTTAATTAACAAGTTAATTAAGCAGCAAGTGCAAATTTATTATTTGCATTTATAATTAGCCCGTTACGTCGGA
>Ga0310344_10002481_pt1 | contig 13868 bp, 8 predicted proteins | sample HC15DNA20200_MG_FD_203801 | JGI IMG/M metagenome (GOLD analysis project Ga0310344, IMG submission 203801) | Marine microbial communities from station ALOHA, North Pacific Subtropical Gyre - HC15-DNA-20-200_MG | ecosystem: Environmental > Aquatic > Marine > Oceanic | place: Pacific Ocean: North... | reverse complement strand
CGATTCCGATCGGATTTCTGGCTATCTTTAACACCCTCTGTTTTGGGCATTTTCTGGGATTGTTAGAACAGCACTTTCAGCCTGGTTCGGGCGGTGTTGATCGAAACCGTATCGCGATTATCCAGCATATGTTGATCCGCGATTCGGTGAACAACAATGACGGTGGGCTGATTCCCGAGTTTTCGGTGTTTCTAGTTGCGGCCATGATTGGTTTATTAGGCTTACTTCGCGCGTTTGACACATCTTCCCCTGATTTTTGGGGGTTAGGACAGTTGATGTTGATTACGTGGGGATTTGTAGGGATCGCCTGTATGGTTGCGCCTAATTCTGGTGGTGCACAATTAGGTCCACGTTATCTACTTCCAGCGATGCCGGCGGTACTGATTGGGTCTACTGTGATGGGCTTACGATCAAAAAAATGGAAGCGGGCGCTGTTTTGTAGTCTGCTGATAATTTCCGGATTGCACAGTATGGTTACAGGAATTCGTGGAAGCGACCGGCTCCGGCATACCAAACAACAGATCGAGCTCCCGACCCTTCGTTTTGTGCAGGATCAAGGAGTGGATGTGATATGGGTGGGGCACCGATTCTTCGCTCAACAGGCCGCGGTTGTCTGGGATACAACGACCGTTTACAGAGAGACGAAAACGGCTTCAGACAGGCAGTTGCTTGATCGACTTTATTCCGCTGGTATGAATCGTATTCTTTACGTTTCAGAACGGCCGGTGACGCACTCGTCAGAACATCCGTTACGTGGGCTTTACCATCAGTGGCGACCAGCTGAACTGTCGGGGAAGGTGCCTGTTCTAACCAGTCTTCGACACTATCATTTTGAAATCTGGGAAGCAAATCGCGAACTAGGAAAGTGAGCTTTTCCGGTGGAGCAATCGAATTGAGAATGCGGCGATATGTCCCAAACACACAGGTAATGACTACGCCCCTCAGCTTTCGTCGATGTGATGCCTGGGGTGGACGGGCTGAATAAACAGATTCGCAACCAGAGCAATGGCCAAGAGTATGGCCATTAAGAACATGGTTGAGTTATATAGCGTGGCAGAAGGGTCAGGCGTCCCTTCCGGTACCATCTCCATGAGTTTGGGAAGAGTGACTGTCTTGGCATCGATAAGTTGTTGCAGTTGTTCTTTTGATGCACCGAAGGTCTCTTGAAATTGAAAGGAATCAATTTTTTGGGTCAATTGTTCCAGGGCTTTGTTTCGTGCTGCTTCTCGAAGAGAAGTAATAGCCCAAGGACCGAGTACTCCGGCCGTACTCCATGCGGTTAGTAGGCGTCCATGGATTCCACCCACGAAACGAGTTCCAAACAGATCTGCAAGGTAAGCGGGGATAGTTGCGAAACCACCACCATACATCGTAAATATCAACATGGTGATTACATAAAAATAGACAAGTAAAAGAGCCGGAACCGCGGATCCACTAACTCTTTGTGCAGTAAATGGAATGGACAGATAAAGGATCACTCCGGAAACAAAAAAAATCGTGTAGGTGTTTTTTCTTCCAAGATAGTCAGAGGTGCTGGCCCAGAAAAATCTTCCGATCATATTGAAGACACTGATCATCAAAACATAAGTTGCTGCAAAGCTTGGAGAGATTGCGAGATTGGTTCCGAAAATCTCGGTGATCATTGTTTTAGCTACTCCGAGAACACCTATTCCGGCGGTGACGTTAAAGCAGAGAACGATCCATACCAGATAAAACTGAGGTGTTTTCATGGCCTGGTCAATTTCAACATGATGGCGACTGACCATCGGTTTTTCCGGTATCTGGTTTCCCGGTGGGGTCCAGTTGTCAGCTGGAATACGATAGGAAAAGGCGGCTACCATCATGATAAGGAAGTAAACAATCCCGAGAACGAAAAAGGTTTCGGCGACACCCGTTGTTCCCGAATCAACCAAATAAATTCCGTGTTTAATACCTGAGCTTGCTTCCCTGGCACCGATCACGAGAACTTCCTGCAGACTTCCGTTTACGTTGGCCAGGCGACGTCCGTTTTCCGTGATAAGTTCCAGCTGGTCGGGTGTGCCTAGAAACTGCGGGAGTTGCGTAAAGTAACGTAAGAGCCATTCCTTAAGAGGAGCTCCAATGATGGCACCTCCTCCGAAGCCCATGATAGCCAAGCCAGCTGCCATTCCACGTCGATCCGGGAACCAGCGAATCAAAGTACTGACCGGTGATACGTAACCCAGCCCTAACCCACAACCACCCAGGGCACCGTAACCCAGGTATACCAACCACAATTGATGGAGCAGGATTCCCAAGCCACCTATCAAAAAGCCACCGCCCCAGCAACAAGCCGCAACACTTCCTACTAAGCGTGGGCCAGCACGTTCCAGCCATTTTCCCGCAAAAGCAGCTGCGAGTCCCAGAAAGACAATGGCAACGGTAAAAATCCATACGACCTGTTGTAGTGACCAGTCATCTGCTGCGCTTCCGACCACTCCGAAAACACGGGTAAGAGGAGTATTGAAGAGACTCCAGGCATATACGGATCCAATACACAAATGAATGGCGATCGAGGCTGGAGGAACCAGCCATCGATTAAATCCTGGTCCAGCGATGATGCGTTGCTTGGAAAAATAGTGGATCATTATTTCGCTGCCATATAGAAGGTCAGATCACACGACACCGCCACCATCCACACTCAAGGTTTGCCCTGTGACATAGGAGGATTGCTCAGATGCAAAGAAACGAATCACGCTGGCAACTTCTTCGGGTTGGCCCCATCGATGCATGGGGACCCGATCAAGAAACCACTGAATGGCTTCGGGGGGGAGTAATGAACCCATCGCCGTATCGATCAGACCAGGGCAGATAGCGTTTACCGTGATTCCCGCCGGTGCCGTTTCCAGGGACAGAGCCCGTGTGAGTCCGAGGATTCCGGCTTTGGATGCCGCATAGTGCGGTGATCCGAGTGACCCGATTATTGCTGCCACCGAACTGACGTTGATTATTCGCCCCCATTTGTTTTGCTGCATCCCGGGAAGTACGGCGCGACAGCAATAGAAAACACTGGAAAGATTAACGTCAAGCATACGCTGCCAACGGGATTCACTGATAACCGGCGTCAGTTCCAAAGACTCTTGTTGGGTCTTCCATTCATGAAATCGCTGCGCATAAATACGATGAAATTTTATCAATTGTCCGTCAGGAAAATCATCCCCGATCCCTGCATTGTTAACCAGTACCGTGATAGTTCCAAGTTGTTTTTGAATATCGCTGATGGCTTGTTGAATATTATCTATTTTGGATACGTCGACCTGGTAGGCATGTGCGATTCCTCCGGAATCACGGATTTCTTGTGCCACCTGAGTAGCCGCGGAAATATTAATATCAGAAACCGCAACTGTTAATTGACTCAGAGCGAGCTGTTTACAGGTGGCCTTCCCGATTCCGGAACCACCACCGGTTACCATTGCCACACGTGATGGAGGAGCAACGTCGGTTTTGAGACGGTTTTCGGTCATCGTGTTTGATGAACCCTATGGGTGTTGTACATCGAATAATTTGGAACAAGGGGAAACAATATAATCAATCTGAAAGAATATCCTTCAGGCGTGAGACACTGACAACTTCACGTGTGGCTACGTACACGCATTTGCGGTTGATACGAATTCCGTGTCGGCGACTGTCAACGACGTATTGCTCACGGGTTGTCTGGCTGTCCCGCAAATCGTGGACATCTGCATTTTCTAGTAGCAGAAAACAGGGAGTGAAACCTGCTAGAGTTCCCAAGATGACGTACGGGCTAGAAGTATCCAGAACAAGTTCGGCTCCGTACCACTGCTCCCATTCAAACGAGTTCTGATTCTCGGTTTTCGAAGACATGAGAGTTCTGTTTACCCGAACAAGGGTCAAATTGACTCAACGACTCTTTTTCACAAACCCCGTTTCCTTATCAGGGATGAATTGCTTCTGGCCTGGAAAATCATTACGAGGTTTGCAGGGCAGTCATCGCTTCCTGCCGCTCAGAATAGGAGGTCCAAACTTGGTCAAGTTTGGTACAACTTAGAATCTGAGCAATTTCGTCAGGAACAGCAGCCAGAACCATTTGGCCGCCTTTTTCGGTAATTCGTTTCCATATGAAGACCATGACAGACAAAAAAGTGCTGTCTGCAAAGGTTAGCTCACTCATGTCGATGATGATTTTAGGGATTTCCATTTCCGAAATCGCGGCTGTCATGCGATCCATTACAACCTGCTGGTCTTCCGTAAGGCTTAATGATCCGACATTTCCTTCCGGAAGAAAAATCACGACATTATCTTGTTTCTCAATACGAATCTTCTTTGAATCTTCACTCATAGTGCAGTTTTCCTTGCGGCTCCTCTTATGGGTTCCCGTGGCAGACCTACTTCATCGGTCAATTATGAAAAAAAGTTCAGCCCTGATAGTTCACAATGTTAGAATCTTAATCGTTCGACGTAAAGATGTCCGCTTGTGACGGGTGGGTCTTTCAGTGGATATAGGTAATTTCAGCGTATGCTGTCGTTTGTGAGAGAGGAAAAAGGGAATGGCTTTAATCGATGATAAAGTCTCTAGCGTGAAATACGGGGGAATACTCTTGTGTGCCCTTGCTGTCAGCTGTTTTTTTTCGTCTTTTGGATCGAATCAACAGCATCGGGCAGCAGCGGGTTTTCAGGAAGAACCACGTCAGGGACGAATTGCAGACTGGATATGGCACAACGAGCCTGATAAGGATGAAGAGTCCGTCGGAATTCGATTTTTCCGTAAAGGTTTCGAATTGAAAAGACCTCAAAAGGTCATCCTTGATGTGACGGGCGATGATCATTATGAGGTTTATGTGAATGGGGATTTAGTCGGTAGTGATAACAGGGTTTCTAGCGTCGAAGCATTTGAGATCACCCGTCGTGTGCGGGTCGGTAATAATGTGATTTCGGTTAAGGCTGGCAATAAGAAAGGTACTTCTGGATTACTGGTTCGCATTCTTGTGACCCAACGTGGTGGTACACAGACTGCCATCCGAAGTGATGCATCATGGGTTTCTCAAGAGTCGGAGGAAGAAGGATGGAACACACTGGATTTTGATGACAGTCATTGGAAGTCAGTACGTGTACTTGATGAAGACATCCCATCCGCTCAATTGGAGTGGCAATCCGGGATAAACAGTCGCTTTCAAGTACCTCAGGGGTTTGTTGTTGAAAAAGTTGCCTCAGCCGAATTGACGGGGTCTGTGGTGAACATGACATTTGATGAAAAGGGAAGGATTCTAATTTCCCGCGAAGGAAAATCCATATACCGATTGGATGATGTCGATTCAGATGGTCTGATGGATACCGTGGTGGATATTGCCCCGCAGATATCGAATTGTCACGGACTGCTTGCGTTGGATGGAATGCTATACGCAGTCGGTGTTGGTCCAGAACAGACCGGACTTTATCGGCTCAAGGATGGTGATGAAGACGGCGTTATGGACGAGATCGAAACACTCGGGAAAACCGATGGTGGCATAGGTGAACATGGTCCCCATGCTATTCTACTGGGACCCGATGGTTGGCTTTACTGGGCACTGGGAAATCATGCCCATGTTGCATCGGCGGTAGAATCGACATCTGCATTTTCTCATTTCTACGAAGGGGATGCCTTAAGGCCTCGATATGAAGATGCGGGAGGTCATGCTATTGGAGTGAAAGTTCCAGGAGGTACTGTAATACGACTAAGTCGGAATGACAAGAACCGAAAATGGTATCGTGTTGCAGGTGGATTTCGTAACCAATTTGACATCGCCTTCAATACGTTTGGCGAATTATTCACCTTTGATAGTGATATGGAATACGATGTGGGACTTCCTTGGTATCGTCCCGTTCGTGTCAATCACGTTACTGCGGGGGCCGAGTTTGGTTGGCGCAGTGGCTCTGCTAAATGGCCTTCATACTATTTTGATAGTTTACCGGCTTCTGCAAATATTGGGCGTGGGTCACCTACGGGTGTTGTTTTTTATCATCACAATCAATTTCCGAGTAAATATTCGGATGCTTTTTTTATCAGTGATTGGGCACAGGGGGAAATTCTGGCAGTGCATCTGAAACGTCAAGGAGCGACATGGAAGGGTGATGCAGAAGTGTTTGCGACCGGAAATCCTTTGAATGTAACGGATGTCGAGGTAGGTCCTGATGGCGCACTGTATTTTTCCTGTGGTGGCCGCTCAACGGAAGGTGGCGTATTTCGGATTATTCACCAATCGAATACGGAAGTGGCTGAGGGAACAGGTATTGTGAAAACAGCCATTCAGCAGCCCCAGCCGGAATCAGCATGGGGAAGGCATCAACTGAAACATTTGCGTGCCCAGGCAGGTGATACATGGAGTGTACAACTCGGTGAGCTGGCAGCGGATTCAAACCAAGATGCCCGGTCACGTGTACGCGCACTTCAGTTATTGCAGGAAAACGGTGAATCTGTTTCTGAACGCCAGCTGAAGAAAATAGCAAAGGATCCATCGGGAGAGCTGCGCGCACAGATTGCAACCTTGGCTGGAATTGTGCCTTCTCGTGCCGGGTACCGAATGCTCGCGAAGTTTCTTATGGATGTCGACCCGCTTGTTCGCAGAAGGGCATGTGAGTCGATAATTAGAAGTCAAATGCCCGTTGATCCCGGCAACGTCATACCGCTTTTGAGCGATAACGATCGATTTGTGCGTTTTGCAGCACGCCGGGTTCTTGAAAAAAGTCCAGTTTATCTGTGGATAGTTCAAGTATTGAATTCGAATGATCTTCATGTGTCCGCATCCGGAATGTTGGCATTGTTGACGCTCCAACCTGATACCAGCACGCTTGGGCGCATCATTGTATCGCAACGACAGTTGCTGGAGCAGGTGACGCCGTCGCACGAAGGTTATCTGGATCTTGTAAGGACAATTCAACTCAGTGGTTTACAGGATTCCTCCAGAACAGGATCCGACTGGGATGGCATTCGTGAGTTATTGTTGCGTCATCTCTCTTCTGGAGATTCCAGCATAAACCGTGAGCTGGCCCGTACGTTGGCGATGTTAAGTGAGGGTAAAGCGGTACCCAAACTAATACGACTGCTAGGAGAATCGGAATCAAGAAAGGAACAGGTCCATCTTGCCCTGTGCCTGCTGTATATTCCGGATGGATGGAATCGTGAAAGCAAGCATCTACTGCTGCGATGGTTCAATAAGTCCGTCCAATGGGAAGGGGGGTACAGCTTTTCGCGTTATATCAGAAATTTCACACGGGATTTTCTCCAACAATTGGACCGTGGAAGTCAGCTTGCGTTACTGGCGGATGGTGTGTTGCTGCCGATGCCAGCTGGTTTGTTAGTGGAATCGTTTGAATCGTCCCAGGCAGTGGATATGGTGAATGGACTGTTAGACTTGGACCAGGCACTTGATGCCGTGGGTGACCGTACGAATGCCCAATCCGATCTTGCCAACGCGGTGGTTGCTGCACTTGGCAAGGTAAATACAAACCAGACTCGAGACCGTCTGCGCAATCGATTTAAGAGCGACCCCGATCTCAGACCGGCCATCATGGTGGCGTTAGCTGAGCCGGTTGAAAGTATGGATCAGACGATTTTTCTGGAGAGCCTTGAATTTGTAACCGGTGATACGCTTCGCTTGGCTTTGAGCTCTTTACAGAAGATAGACACGCTAGTAGAGGATCCTAATGAGGTTCGGAGAGTCATCATTGCTGGTCTGAAGCTGGGTACGGAAGAACAGTCTCTGGCCACCGGTTTGTTGAAAAACTGGTTTCCTGATGCAGTTGAACCAGATTCCGATCAGGAACCCATTGCCCAGTGGCAGGACTGGTTCAGTGTTGCATATCCTGATCTTCCTTCTGCATCCCTTCCCGTTTCAGAGATTGCTTCTCGCTGGCAGTTTGATCAGTTGCTGGAATTTCTGACCGACAATCCTGATGGAATTACCGGAAATGTGGAACGAGGTGCTGTCGTATTTGAAAAAGCACAGTGTATCAAGTGTCATCGATATGGAAGTATCGGTGAAGGAATCGGTCCAGATTTGACAACACTGAGACGGCGTTTCCGCCGTAAAGAGATCCTGGAATCGATCTTCTATCCCTCCCATGTTATTTCAGACCAATATCAAAGCCGAACCCTGGTTACTCTTGATGGGAAGGTAATCACCGGGCTGGTTGCGCCGCAGGGGGCTGACGCAATCGTGGTACTGGACATTGAAGGTAAGAAAACCGTGATAGCCAAGCAAGAGATCGAGCAACAATTGCCATCCAAGCTTTCCGCTATGCCGGAAGGCCTGCTTAATCCACTTAGTATGCAGCAAATTGCCGATCTTTTTGCACTGTTTGATGCTATACCGGTAACCGATGATGAGGCGGAAATCCCTTAACCGGATTAGGTGGTATGCACCTTTGGTTAATCGACCTTAGTTGCTTTCCTCTGCTGTGGAAGCCATCTGAGGGGCGGTCGCGTTCTCGTAATCACGCAGCACGGTCCCTTCTTTGACCTGGGCTACATCGAGCCGTCGTCCAGAACCGAGCTCCTGGGGAGGTATTGAAAGCGTGGCATGTACACGCCACTGATCATTTTCAAGTTTCAAATGTAATTCCACATCACCCCGGTCAGCGGTGTCAATCTGACCGGTGCTGACGCCACCGGACGGTTCGCTGTTCTCAGAAGCGCCTCCATCACCACGCGGTCCACCACCACCTCGTCGTCCGCCACCTCGTCGTCCGCCACCTCGGCCACCTCTACCACCACCTCGGCCACCTCTACCACCACCTCTACTGGGGTCACTGGCAGACAGCATGGCGTTGTTGCGAGCCATGGAATCATTTGACCCGGGCTGCCCCATGGGACGGAAGCCTCCGGTAACAATACGTCCAGCACCGTCTTCGGATGCGCGAGACATCGTAACGGCTGGATAAAAGACTCGCCCACCATCTTTTCGGCGTTGAAAATCTTTGGTCCACGCTTCAATAAGAGCGCGTCCGTTTCCTTGTGCTGATGAGGAAAGGTAAGTGAGTGCTTTGTCAACATTCATCTCCTGACCAATGGCCCCCATAAACTCTCTCGCGATGTCTTCTGAAGGATGTTCGGTTGGACGAAGATCCTTCTGAACGCGAGCTTCTCCGGAAAAAGTGGACCCGCCCGCCCCAACCACACGCCAGGTGTCGGTGTCGGGGTCTTTCATCAGCATCAACTGAGAAGAGGAAGTTTCTCCGGTTACCGTACTGCTGAACTGTACGTTTGCAGTTGTTGTGAATTCATCAACTTTATCAATGGAAAAGCTTGATCCCTTGGCGATCACATCGCGAAGGTTCTGATCATCGGTCTCACTAGCCGCTTCAATCATAAATCCGCGGGCTGCTGTCAGGTCCTCGTTGGAAACAGCCTGTAGAAATGACTCGGCCACACCTTTAGGGCCGGCTGTCAGTAAAGGGCTGACGAGGAGGTATGCGACGACTGTTATAACCACTGCGGCAAGGCCACCGATGATGTTTTTGTTCATGTCAGAATCCTCTTGTCTGGGAAGACGACTTGGGCGGCAACAGCCGCGAGTATGAGATTTGTAATGAGAAAGAAGCTTGTCCCACGGAAATTGTATACTTTGAAAAACACATACTCACTAAAAAGACACAATATCTTGTATCAAAGTCATATTTCAAGTGCAACTTTGCGTAAAATCGATTTAGGAATGAGCGGATTAAGGACGGTGGATAAATTGGAAGGGCGTGGGATAACTGTGAATCAATCGGACTGAATGGTCTGATGGAAGCAATAGTCAAAGAGCAGGTGATATTCGATTTGCTGAATACGTTTACACCGTTCTTTCAATGGGCTTGGTTGCTGACAGGACATTTCGCAGTAGTCAATGAAGGTGAACGGGTCCCAGGTCGTTTTGGTTAACATGGTTTCGAATTCGATAATTTCCGTTTGGGGTGTCATGGCAGATATGGATTCGAGTAAGGAAGTAAAAACGGGATGGTTTCCGACACGGCGAAACCAGTATTTGCTGTTGGAGTAGTCTGGTTCCCGGCGGTGCATGAGTCCATGCCAGTAACTTCCTGTTGGCGTGGCTATGGATTGGCTAATCTGATGGGACTCGTCCAGGAAACCGTGATAGAGCCAGATCCCCGCTATGCAGCACTGTGCCATAGAAGGGTTCTGGATTGATACGTTCGAAAAGGCGTTATCAACAGACAATTCATCCAGTTTTGTCTTAATGGAATAGTTTGGCGTTCCCTGGTCCAGCGAAGAGAGTTCGGATTGAGACAGTAACGTTTCAAACGTATTGCCATAATCGGTCGGATCAAAGTGGTGCATGTTTTTTTCCTTTGATGGTGACGGAGATCTGGATCTTCTCCTGAACTACCCTAGGTGTTACCATCACAGAGTGGAGGTTTCAACTTTCTTACATTGAAACTGAAAAATCTATCACGCTTTCCGGAGCGATCTATCTGTAACATTAAAATGACCATAGCAAGAGACAGGAGGGGTGGCTGAGTGGACGAAAGCACCGGTCTTGAAAACCGGCAGAGGATAACACCTCTCGCGGGTTCGAATCCCGCCCCCTCCGTTCGCGATGATTACTGAAACAAGATCGCTTTCGCGAACAAAACCGTGTGGTGATAAAGGCATCAATCACAAACTGGAAAACAGGCCTGTTCACACGTACACTCCATTGGAAAAATCAGTAGGATGATCCTTTTCCGGTTCAGGGTTTTCTCTATGAGGAATCCGGTTGAATGAGCGTAACCGATCGGCACCCAGGGCAATTGCGATCCGTGGTGTCTTGGACAGGGCGATTTCTGGGGCCCTTTCTGGGAATCTGCGTATATGGTTGGCTGCAGTACTCCGCACCGGAGTTACCCCATCCGCCGCGAGTGACCGCCGCTATTGGAGTACTCATAGCGGTTTACTGGATTACCGAAGCCCTTCCTCTTCCGGTAACCTCACTTTTCCCTCTTGTTTTCTTCCCTATCGCCGGCGTCTACGGTGACTTGGAAAGTCCCATGAAATTGGCGGCAGCTCCTTATGCAAGCCGTTATATCTTTCTGTTCATGGGGGGCTTCATGATTGCTCTGGCGATTGAACGCTGGAATCTTCATCGCCGTCTTGCACTACTAACCGTACTTGTTGTTGGTACGAAACCGACACATCTAGTCGGTGGCTTTATGATAGCAACTAGTTTTCTGAGTATGTGGCTCAGCAATACCGCAACGACCCTCATGATGCTTCCGATAGGGTTGAGTGTGGTTGCGTTGCTTACCGAAGAATCCTCTTTGCAGGGCACTTCCAGGGATAATCATAACTTTTCAGTTTGTCTTATGTTATGCATTGCCTACGCGGCAAATATCGGAGGCATGGCAACACTCGTTGGGACGCCACCGAATATTTTCTTAGCTGGATTTCTGACAGATTACTCGGATGGCATCGAACTTGGTTTTGCCCGCTGGATGCTTGTAACAGGTCCATTGGTGGTCTTGTTTCTGGGAATTACATGGTGGCTTTTGACACATGTTATTTTTCCTATTCAGATTCAGAGTATCCCAGGTGGTCGGACCCTGATTCGAGGAGAACTCAAGAAACTTGGGGTAATGTCACGTCCCGAATGGACGGTATTAGTGGTGTTTGCCCTGACTGCGTTAAGTTTGGTTTTGCGTGAACCTGTTTCTCGTTGGGCCGAGGGTAATTCCGTCTTGTTCTGGCTGTCCGACGTCAATGATACGACGATTGCGCTTACCGGAGCACTGCTGTTATTCTTAATTCCGGTTAATCGAAAAGGAGACGTATTTGCGCTGGACTGGGAAACAGCCAAAGAACTACCCTGGGGAGTCTTACTGTTATTTGGCGGAGGCCTTAGTTTATCAAATGCGGTCACTTCGACTGACTTAAATGACTGGATAGGGGAAGGTGTTACAAATATGGGTTTCGCGACGGCACTTTCTCTAACTGTTTTTGTAACGGTCCTGGTCATAGTTTTAACGGAATTGACTAGTAATATTGCTACCGTAAGTGCTTTTTTGCCGGTACTGGCAAGTGTGGCGGAAGGGATGGGCATTCCGGTGCTGTTGTTACTGCTTCCAGCGACTTGGGCTGCTAGCTGCGCGTTTATGCTTCCAGTAGCCACTCCGCCTAATGCAATTGTATTCGGATCTGGACACGTACGAATCGGTGAAATGCTGAAAGCGGGTTTCGTTTTAAATGTTGTAGGGACGATACTTATCCTGCTCACCTTGTACTTATTGGGTCGTCCTATTCTGATATCCGGGTAGTTTGTTCAAAAATGCAAGATAAACGGTAATTGCGTATCATACGCGATTGACGATTGCTATTTGTCTGAAAATAATAGCCGTAATGACGGAGCCTCCGTTGACGTGCATCCGAGATTGTATTTAGTAGGAGCATCCCATGAATCGTGAACGCGTAAAAGAAAACGTGCTCGAGCTTATTCGCCGAACTTCAGCATTCCTCCCGACGGATGTGGAGGACGTTGTTTCCGTGAAACGTTCCATGGAACAGAGTGGTTCGAAAGCCGAGTTTGCTTTGGATATGGTCGCACAAAACATTGGCATCGCCAAAGCAAAGTCACTTCCCATCTGTCAGGACACGGGAACGATTAATTTTTTCATTGAGACACCCCAAGGTGTGGATCAGATCGAATTGGCAGAGGTATGCAGAAAAGCTGTTGTTGAAGCCACCGAGAAAGGATATTTGCGACAGAATTCAGTAGACAGTGTAACAGGGAAGAATACAGGTAATAATCTTGGAAGCGGCAGCCCAGTTTTTCATTGGGAGCAGACACGCGAACCACACGTGGAGATGCGTTTGATTCTCAAGGGTGGCGGCTGCGAGAACATGAGTACCCAGTACAGTTTACCCACTCAGGTTCAGGGAAAACGAGTGGATCGCAACCTGGAAGGAGTGCGTGCTTGCATTCTGGATGCTATTTGGAAGGCGCAGGGTAAGGGCTGCGGTCCGGGGTTTCTCGGGGTCTGTATTGGTGGTGATCGGGCCAGTGGTCTTGAGTATGCCAAACGTCAGCTTTTGCGTCAGGTGGATGACACAAATCCCGAAGCGGTTTTGGCAGATCTCGAATCGCAAATTATGAAGGATGCCAATACGCTGGAAATTGGTCCCATGGGCTTCAGTGGTAATTTTACAGTCGGGTGTTGTAAGGTAGGTGCACTCAATCGATTGCCAGCGTCCTTTTTTGTGTCGATTGCCTATATGTGTTGGGCGTATCGAAGACGAGGCGTCATTCTGGATTTAGACGGCGAGGTGGAGAGCTGGCTTTACCAAAAGGAAAATGAGTTTTCTGAAGAAGTGACGATGCCGGAAGTGGAACTTCCTTCGGGTGATGTATCGAGGCTCTCAACGCCTTTGACCGAATCCGATGTGCGAAACCTCAACGCGGGAGATATCGTGTTACTGAGTGGAACGGTGTGTACCGCACGTGATGCCGTCCACAAATACTTGTTTGATGGAGGAGAGCTGGAAAAGATTCGGGATGGTGTCATTTACCATTGTGGTCCTGTCGTTTTGAGTGACGATGAAGGGTATCGTGTTGTGGCAGCGGGGCCAACAACTTCGATTCGAGAAGAACCCTATCAGGCCGAAATTATTAAACAGTTTGGAATCCGGGCTGTGATTGGCAAAGGGGGTATGGCTGACAAAACCAAAAAAGCGTGTCAGGAACACGGGTGTGTCTATTTGCATGCAATAGGGGGAGCGGCACAGGTATATGCGGAAAGCGTTCAGGAAGTATTGAGCGTGTCTTTGGAAGAATTTGGTAGCCCGGAAGCGGTTTGGGAATTAAAGGTAAAAGATTTTCCGGCGGTCGTCACGATTGATTCGCATGGAGTCAGTTTGCACGAAAAAGTGGAGAGTCAGTCGC